>Ga0268283_1001060_pt1 | contig 14136 bp, 11 predicted proteins | sample saktaG_13_FD_190140 | JGI IMG/M metagenome (GOLD analysis project Ga0268283, IMG submission 190140) | Saline water microbial communities from Sakinaw Lake, British Columbia, Canada - sak_2013_06_06_36m | ecosystem: Environmental > Aquatic > Non-marine Saline and Alkaline > Saline ... | reverse complement strand
CACAGTGATCCCGGAGCTTATCTCGTAGAATCGGCCATGGCGGCGAGTTTTACGAACGCAGAAAACTCTTTGCGTCCTTATTCACTGGAGTTGGTTCGCACTTTGGCTGAAACTTCGCTAGAGGTGGCACACTACACCGAAGATAAAGCAGCTTCGTTTAGCAGTTGGGGATGGCCTCAGAATTGGTCACATGGCCCGGCGGCCGTTGTGAGCTATTTCGCCTACACCAAGGTCTTTGCACGTCGCGTGGCAGAACGGTTAGATGTGCGTCGGTGGCGACCTTATTTTCGAGGGGTAGTTCAAAAGATGCTAGAAGACTTGGAAGCGGACTTGATCCAACGTCTAAAGGGTACTTGCGACGAATTTATTTCTTCCGAAATGGGGCGCATCGAGTTGGGTTTGGCCGCCAGAGGGGAGGGTGCATGGAGCATACCCTAAAGGTACATATCGTATCGGATACTCATTTTTCCCACACTAACATCCTTTCGTATTGCCCCAATCGAAATTTTAAGACAATAGAAGCACATGACGAACACATTATTGGGTTATGGAATGAAAAAGTAAGTAACGATGATTTGGTTTACCATCTTGGCGATTTTTCTTTTTGTAATCCACAAAAATCGATAGAAATTGTCGAAAGGTTGAATGGTAGAAAAATATTGATCCAAGGGAACCATGACCATAAGAATCTAAAAAATGCTGATTTTTGCAGCCATTTCGAAAAAATAGATAAATACCTTGAAATTAGTACCAGTTTTCAAGGTAATAAAGTAAAAATTCTCCTTTGCCACTTTCCATTCGAATCTTGGGAAGGAATGAATCGGGGCACCTACCACTTGCACGGGCATATCCATTCTGTGCATGGCACCTTCAAGTTGTCTCATATCAAAAGAAGAAAAGACATTGGTGTAGATTCAAGGGAAGATTGTGGTTTGTGGGAGTTGCAAGAACTTCTTTTTGAAGTAGAAAAAGAAGTTTCTAGTGTTCAGACAGTGGTACCAGACCACCACGCAGAGATCTAAATCTGAAATGGGATGTATTGAATTTGGTTTGGCTGCGAGGGGAGAAGGTGTGTGGAGCACTCCGTAAAAATACATTCGGATAATTCACTGCCGAATAGGCAGCTTAGAAATAGAGATAGAGATAGAAATGGAAATAGAAAAAGTGGAGAACCGAATCGGTTTATAGTCTCCCTAAGCAGCTTGTTTATCCTGGGTGCAGTGATCGCTGCTGCGATCAAAATTGTGCCCATGCCACTAGGGAAACCCTCTGCGGCATATTTGACGCAAGGCACGGTCAATGCTCACCCTGGCAAAGGGCCTGTTTTTATCCTCGACGATCAGCTCTTTCCACACCAATGTGGTAAAGCACGTCTTTCCCATTTGGGTGAACTGGCGTTGTTTGCCTATCACGACGAGGAATGCCAGACGGGGGTTATGAACCTTAGACCTTATCTGTTGGCCGTGGATCCTAGAGTACCTTGGGCATTGGTACCCCAGAATGAACGAGAGGATTTGCGCAAACTTGCCATGCGCGTGGCCGAAAGGTTAGAAACGGTGGGGGTACAACTGTTATACAGTGCCTTTTTTGAACAAGAATACGCTCCTCTTTTGCAAGACATTGCGAAGAATGCTTTTCATACCGCGTTGCTTTCCCCTGCTGCGGATCAAGTGCTTTCCCGCGCCATGGATACTTTTGATCGTAGACAAGTTGAGCGAATTTTAGAAGGTCTCCTCCCGATTTTTCTGGAAAAAGCCAAAAAGAACCTTTGGCAGACTTTGCGTGGGTACACTGAATCGGTCATCAATGGAGAGGAGAAAGGGAACCAAGAGGCCATGACCAAACTCGGGGAAGAGGTGTTTGCCGATCCTAGGGTAAAGGCACACCTAGCAGAGACGTTGCCTCCTTTGTTGACCAGTCGAGAGATCTCCATGGTTGGCATGGTGTTAATAAGAGAGACGGGTAGAGCGATTTGGGATGATCCACGTACCATGCAGTTGGCAAACCGATTGATGGCGGATCAACGTCTCGCTAGTCTCCAACCTTTTTCTTCAGAAGCGGAATACTTGATTCAGGTGTTGCCATTGCGTCTTTTAAGGATGCGCCACCGATTAGACCATAATCCACTGGCTACTTATGTATTGCGCACCTTGGTACGTGGTCGAAAAGGATTCCTCGTTCTCCTGTTGAGTCCAGAACAAGAAAAAACACTGACCAATAGCCAACTTCCCGCAGGGCCTGCACTCAGGAGGATGGAACCTTGAGCCTGACTCGCGTAGAAAATCTCTCAATTACTACCCCTTCTGGAAAAATACTCGTACAGGATGCCACATTTACCCTTGGGGAAGGCAAGGTGGTTTTGCTCGTGGGGCCTAGTGGTTCTGGAAAATCTACGATCATTAAACTCCTAAGCGGGTTATTAGAAAGCAACACGAGACCTTGGGGAGTCAAGGGAACCGTGACCCTCGAGGGAAAGACATACGACCTTTCTCGGGAGCGTTGCGACATTGGCGGGTTGGTATTCCAGAATTACGCACTTTTTGACGATTTGACCGCGTCTGAAAATCTTAGAATTGCTTTAGATCATGCCGAATCTACGGATCCAAAGGTAATGGAGTACCTATTAGACCTGTTGACCGACATTGATCCACATCAAACCATTGCATCTTGCAGTGGAGGACAACGCCAACGCTTGGCCATTGTCCGCACCCTATTGGCCAATCGTCCCTTACTTTTATTTGACGAGCCTAATTCTGGTTTAGATCCTTACACAGCCCAACGCTTAGGAGTTTTGATTCACGACCTCTGCCGACAAATGGGACGGCCTGCGCTGATCGTGGCACATCACGTGGATGATTTGTTGCCGTTGGCGGATGCTGTTTACTTACTAGACAGCCAAACCAAAACGTTGCGTACCTTGCCTATTGATCGTGAAGCAGTGGATGCTGCTCTGTTGGCGGTTGGAGAAGCCACAGCAGAGATAGAGACATCACCAGTAGAAAACGCCTCTACTATTTCCGAACAATGGCACAAGAGGCTACAGGTCAGCGCGGGGCAAAAATGGTTTTTTCGTTATTTGCACGAGTATTTTTGGATCCTCTGGGCTTCTCCCTTGATGTTGATCTATACCTTTTCAGGGGCGGCCATTGTTGGGTTTGTAGCCCTTTGGTTTGGTTTCAACTATGAATTGCTCGGAGATGCCATCCGGTCTTTCATTCATGACGAATCATTAGCGGGCATTGGATTCGTGGAGAGCTACATTGGTGTGCCACTCATTGCTTGTATCCTGATGGTGGCGCGTAACAATGCAATCATTGCCGCAGATCTAGGCAACCGAGTATTGTCTGCGCAGTTCCTTGCCATGAGAAATTTGCACATTCCGGGTCGCCGCTATTTGACCATGGCCATTTTATTGAACATGGTGGTAGGGGGACTGGTGCTGGTCGCGGCTTCTCTAGTGGTAGCAGGCTGGACTTCCTTTATTACATGGCGTTTTCTATTCCAAGATCAACCTTTTGAACTTTGGCAAGAAAGTTTTTTTCACGTGTTACTTCGGGATTCTGCTTCAACGTGGCGCAATCTCTCTTGGGTAGTTTTGAAAGTCTTTTTGAGTGCTGCTTGTGGCGCGTGGTTAGCCATTCGAGCAGGCCTTTCTCGTAAACATTCCGTTATTTCAGTAAACTACGCGATTGCACGATCGATCGTGATGGGAGTGACGGTTACTCTATTGATTCACGCTGGGATCGCAGTGCTGGTCTACTAGACTACCTACCTCGAATAGCTACGTGGATACGTGTCACACGCTCACTTTGAATGCAAAACTCCACTTCAGAGTGTTCTAAGTGGTTGGCCATCGAGAAGATCAGGAATCATTCTTGGGAGCTTCTCAACCAACTTTTCTGCAGTGTCCGCTTCAGTATTCAATCCTGGCAAATCTAAACTAGACGCCACCCATACTTTAGCAAAGGAGGGGTGCCCCGCAGGGGCGGGTGGTTGTCGTGCGCTGTTGTACTAATACAAAAACTTTTAGTATAATCAGCGGCTGAAAAACACAGAAGAGCGGATGTGTCCGACCCGTAAAATAGGCGCGCCGTATCTTCCCTCACTAGAAGAAAGCATGCGTACTCTCGAAAAAATTCGCAACATTGCCATTATTGCCCATGTAGACCATGGAAAAACCACCCTTGTAGATAAACTCCTCCAACAGTCTGGGGCCTTTGGTGAACGGGAGGCCTTGATTGAACGGGTCATGGATTCAAATGACCTAGAACGAGAACGCGGCATTACTATCTTAGCCAAAAACACGGCCATTCAATGGCAGGGCTATCGAATCAACATTGTAGATACCCCAGGCCATGCCGATTTTGGTGGAGAAGTAGAACGGGTACTATCGATGGTCGATTCCGTCCTGCTTTTGGTAGACGCTGTGGATGGCCCCATGCCTCAAACGCGGTTTGTGACCCAAAAGGCTTTTGCCATGGGCCTACATCCGATCGTCGTGATCAACAAAATTGACCGACCTGGCGCGCGTCCTGAATGGGTCTTGAATGCGACTTTTGACCTATTCGATCGGCTCGATGCCACGGCTCAACAACTCGATTTTCCGGTAGTGTACGCCTCGGCGTTGCATGGGTACGCAGGCTCCTCTTGGGAGATTAGATCCGGAAACATGGATCCTTTACTGCAAACCATCGTCGAACATGTCTCGCCTCCCAACGTCGATTCTGATGGCCCCTTTCAGATGCAGGTTAGCTCACTGGACTATTCAAGCTATGTGGGTACTATCGGCATTGGGCGAATTACCCGCGGCCGAGTTAAACCGAATTTTCCGGTGGCCGTTGTCGATCGGGATGGGAATCGGAGACTAGGCAGAATCCTTCAAATACATCGTTTGATGGGGCTTAAGCGTTTTGAACTAAAAGAAGCAGAAGCTGGTGACATCGTTGCCATCACTGGAGTCGAACCTCTCTACATTTCTGATACCTTGTGTGATCCAACGACAGTGGAAGCACTGCCTCCTTTGCAAGTCGACGAGCCAACGGTTCAGATGTCTTTTGAGGTCAATAATTCCACTTTTGCGGGTCGGGACGGAAAATTCGTCACCAGTCGGCAAATCCGAGAACGATTGGCGCGGGAGATCTTACACAACGTTGCCCTTCGAGTAGAAGATGGTGATGATCCCGACAAATTCCGAGTTTCTGGGCGCGGGGAGTTGCATCTTGCAATTCTAATTGAAAACATGCGACGAGAAGGATATGAACTTGGCGTTTCTCGTCCTCAAGTCATTCTAAAACAAATCGACGGTGTGTGGCATGAACCTTACGAGGCCGTGACTGTAGACGTAGAAGAGCAAAACCAAGGCGCAGTCATGGAACGGCTAGGAGCGCGGCGGGGCAATTTAGTCGATTTGATGCCTGATGGAAAAGGACGTGTCCGGTTAGATTATGTTATTCCCTCTCGTGGCCTCATTGGGTTTCACACCGAATTTTTGACGGTCACTTCGGGTACTGGACTGATTTACCACATCTTTGACCATTATGGCCCTTGGAAGGAAGGTACCATTGGCGCGCGCAACAATGGTGTGCTGATTTCGAATGGTACGGGTCGGGCTGTGGGGTATGCCTTGTTTAGTTTGCAGGACAGGGGGCGTCTATTTGTAGGCCCAGGGGACGAAATTTACGAAGGAATGGTAGTGGGTGTCCACACCCGGGACAATGACCTTGTGGTCAATCCTCTCAAAGAAAAGCAATTAACCAACGTTCGTGCCTCTGGATCTGACGAAAACATCATACTTACGCCGCCGGTTCGCATGAGCTTAGAACAATCTCTTGAGTTTATTAACGAGGATGAACTATTAGAGGTTACTCCGCGTGCACTCCGAATTCGCAAGAAACTGCTTAAGGAAGTAGACCGTCGGCGCGCCTCTCGCAACGTGTCTTAATTTTTAAGAGTGTTCCTATCAAGCTATGAACACGAGCCGGGATGATAGATTTGATTTTTTGCGTGGTATTGGGCTCATTTGTATCATCCTGGCTCATGTAGATCCGCCTACGTTAGTTCACCAGCTCAGAAGTTTTGATGTATCTCTTATTGTGCTGGTAGCAGGATCTGTATTCACTATTTCCGAGGCAGGCAAGCGTCAAGTAGGGTACGGAAAATACTTTGTGGGTAGGCTGATAAGGCTTGTAGTGCCTACTTGGATTTTCTTAACATTCTTTTTTTTAATGGAAGTGCCTATTTCGTTTTTGTTGCAACAACCTTATCCATTTTCTGAAGCAAAAATTATTTCTAGTTTTCTGCTGATGAAGGGAATTGGATATGTTTGGATTATCCGCATCTTGCTATTTATTTCCTTGATTGCTCCCTTGATTGCTAAACCTAGTAATTCGGAGCGAGAATCTATCGTAGCGTATGTCTTTGCATTCGTAGTTTATGCAGCATACGAAATGATGGTTCATTGCCTACCAGAACCAAACACACCAACCCTGAAAGGGTTTGTTGATGATTTTCTTTACACATTAATACCTTATGGATGTATTTTCTTTCTTGGAACAAGATTACATACTTTAGATGAAAAGACACTACTTAGACTGGCAACCTTTTCGTTTTTGATATTTGCCATTATTAGTATTAATCTATACGCAACGGAAGGTAGATTTGTAAAGACACAGGCTTATAAGTATCCACCCACTATTTATTATTTCTCGTATGCAATCGCAGCTTCTTCTATTCTCTACCGGTTGGTAAAAAGCAATACGTTTCCTACCATTCCAGGTAGAGCGCAAATTGCATTTCTCGGACGTTCTAGCATTTGGGTGTATTTTTGGCACATTCAAATATTGTATTTAGTTAAGCAAATCGGTCTGAAAACTGGCTTTGGATTAAAGTTCCTTTTGATATTTAGTGTTTCTGTTAGTATTGCCTTTGCCCAGAGACATGCTATAGAAAGGGTATTACCACTTTTGGAGAAACGAAGTTCCAAAAAATTACTACGCACTATTTTTACCGGATGATCTTTAGGGCTGGTTCGTGTTCCTATTAACGCTGTATCCAAAGCTACGTTGGAATGGAAGCATCTGGTTAATATGTTGATCTACCCAAAGGCCTACCTCGGCAGCTGTAGTTCGTGGAACAAACACTACGTCAAATCGATTTAAGCGAGTCTCTTGGGTAGACTTGCCTTCTAAAAGGGCTTGAACGTTAACTACTTTCATCATCCGAGTGTTACGACAGGTAGGTCTTAGGATAACCACCTTCTCGAGGTTTCCGGTGGGCAGCCCACCTCCCGCTTCCAGGATGCCCTGCAAAGCACCCATGTTATAAGCCAGTTTTAGGACCCCCGGACGCTGAACCTCTCCTCCAACGTAAATAATCTCTGATCCAAATTCACGTGGAACCACCGTGACGTCAGGCCGCTTGAACTCCGTTGCGTACCGTTGCCTCAGTTCGTTGGAGAGCTCGCTGACTGTGCGGTTGAGAACGTTGACAGGACCAATCGGGAAAAGATGAATATATCCATCTGGGTTGACGATGACCCGATCGCTAAATTCTGGGTTGTAATGCAGTTTGACGTCTAGTTCGTCCCCTGGGAGAAGCTTATAACTTCCAGATTCTTCAGTCCAAGGCTCAAATCCTTGGGGCATCTCGTCGGCATTCTTTGCCTTATCGTCACCAGACAGATTGGACATTACCAATATTACGCCTGCGGCTGTCCCGATCCACTCCGCGGTATGTGAGCTATTCGCACAACCCGATAGTCCAAGAACTATTCCGTAGAGCACTGGGGTCCATCTGATGCGCATTCTCTTGTCTCCAAAACTCTAAGGACGCCTGCAAAATGTACACTGACTAAGAAAAACTGTCAAAACTTAGCGATATTGGAAGATTTACGGTTTAATTTCCATTCTCTAAAAAATAATTGAGGAAAAATAAATGCATCTTTCGCATATCGTCTTACCAGTCGTTTCGGTTCAGAAAGCATTCTATGTAACCACTCAAGACCAATGGATTGTACCCATTTTGGGGCTCGTTTTTTTTCTCCAGCTAAAAAATCGATAGTAGCACCAACACACAACGCCACCTTTATAGGCAAAAAAGAGGCGTATTTTTCAATCCAGAGTTCTTGTTTTGGAGAACCCAATCCAATCACTAGTAACTCTGTATCTGTATGTGAAATGCGATCGCAAATCTCAATACATTCTTTCTCATGCCGCTCAAAATTAAAAGGAGGACTATACACCCCAACTATTTTTACATTAGACCATGTTTGTTGAATTCGATTCATTGCGCGTTCTGCTACGCCGGGTCCAGCACCTAAAAGAAATACACGCACAGGACGATTCCAGGTTTGGGCAATATGCGCAAACAATAAAGGCACCAAATCACTTCCTGGTACTGTTTCCGGCAAAGGAGAACCAAGCAAACGAGAAGCAAGAACTAAAGGACGACCATCCGCAAGTACTAGAGAAGCATGTTCATACGTATTTTTAAATTCCTTCGAAGTATCTAACCGAACAATATGATCTACGTTTGGCGTTACTACGTACTTACAAAGTTTTTCTTCTGCATGTAACCATCCAGAAATTTTTTCTACTGCAAATTTTCGATTGATTCTGTCAATTCGAATGCCAAACAAAAAAATAGAATCGTTCATAATGTTTTTTCAAGAAATAGGCGATTGGATAATTGCTTCATATACCTTAGAAACACCACGTGCCATGGAATCATCCGAAAAATATATTTTCTGTCTAGCATGACCCGCGCAAGCAATTTCTCGTGCTTGGTTTCCGAGAGACAAAACATAGGTTATTCCTTTTTGCAAAGTTACTGGATCGTTAGGTTCAACTACGATGCCAAACTCATTATTTCCCAACAGTTCTGGAATTCCTTCTACTTTAGAACCAATCACAGGCAAACCTGACGCCATGGCTTCTATTAATACCATGGGAAGTCCTTCTCCGTACAAACTTGGCAGGACAAATAAATCCATTTTTTCAAATTCAGTTTGGACATTATTAGAAAACCCCGTCCACTCAATATGTTTGGAAATGCCGAGCGTATTGGCTAGATTTAGGATAGATTGTTGATATGAATTGGTTTCAAAACCGCCAACTGCTAAAAGACGAACTGGCATATTTGTTTGAATAAGTCTAGCGATTGCTGATATTAAAATTTCTAATCCTTTGCGTGGACGAAACAAAGCCATCGTGCCTATCGTCCAAGTTCCCTTTGGGCATTCCCATTCGCATTTAGATTTCCAAACAGACGTTCCGTTGGGTACTACGGCAATTTGATCTTCCGAAAAGTGTTGGGACTGCAAATACCTTTTCATGCTTTCTGAAACGGCAATCAATTTACGTGCATGACGTATATATAGATTTTCAGTATGGGCATTTATGAAATTCCTAATTGGATTTTCGGTATCGCGTCGGGTTGGGCTGTGTACGTGATGAACCATGGGTACATTAGCCTTGGCTGCGGCAAACCTTCCAATGAGAGCGGCACGGGGTGTATGAGTATGTAAAATCTGAAACTCTTGTAATACTTTTATGACGTGGTGGATTGGTGAAAAATCAAAGCGGTGTCGCATGGGAATCTCATAGACTTGGGCAACACGCTTTCGCTCTAAAAATTTTCCTGGTCTGAGGCACGCAAAACTTACTTCCCAGCCATACGTAGGCAGACACGTTGCTAATAGATCTTGGACTCGTTCTGCACCCGAATAAAACTCACCATTGATCAGGTGTAATACTTTTTTCGGTGTAAAAGGCATGGTTTGGGTCACTGGGAATTAGATTTCTCTATAAATTGTAATTCTGCACGAGCACCAATCAGCATAGGGACGAGCAACGCTAAACTTTGTGACTTACTTGCTAAAGAATTAGTACTAGATGCTAAAATTAAAAAAGAAAGTCCACTTAGCTTCAGTGCTAGAGCATCTCCCCACGCTAAACGGTATATCATTGCAAGCATACTAGGCGCGAAAAGCAACAATGGAATAACTCCCAAGTGGAGCGTCAACAGAATCCAAAAATTTTCAATCGCAGCCATATCCTCATGGTTGCTTTTTAAATAATCTAAGATAGATTCCGCAAGTTCAGGTCCTCCACCAAAAAGAAAAGACTCTAACCGTAAAAGGCTAAACGCCTTAAAGGCGGAGGAGCGTGCTTGCGCGCTTTCGTCCCAATAAAATTCTGCAAAAATACGACCTCCAATAGAGCCTTGCGAAATTACCAAAGCAATCAAACCAACCACTGCAGCTGCACCGAGAATCAAAAAAAACATGAGCCGAATGTCTAATTTTCGAAGGATTAAATCAGAAAAAAATTTCTGCAGTACCCACACAACTAAAAGAACAGTAGCCACTAAAAATGCAGTCCTGCTTCCAAAAGCAAGCAATCCTAAATAGAAGACAGGTATTAAAAAAAATTGGCGACGATCCTCATATACCAAAGCGGATAATAAAATTTGTGTTGTACGTTGAAAATTAGAAAGTGGATGTCCTCCAAAAGCAGTTGATCGAAAATATTCCTCTACCATTGGTTCTCCATCTACTAAATAGGGAATCACACGTGCTTGTGTTATGACTTCTAAAATTCCAATAATGGCATTAAAAAAAAGTACGACCACCATAAATCGGAAAGTATATCGCTGTTGCTCCGGAGAAGACGCAAGCAATACCGTGCCTAAAAGACCAGGGGCAATCAGCGTGTCGACTAGGAAACCACTTCCATTCGGACCGAACCGTATTAAAACATAAATTGCCGCTATTACTGTGCTAGACGTAAACCAAAGCATTGTGGTCCAGGATCTCGAAGAACGACCGGATCGCTTTCCGATAACGGACAAAACAAAACCGATCGCAATACAGTAAGTACCCGGATGAAACTTAGAAAATGGAGAACCTCCTGGAATATCGTAAGGAATTTCCCATGTTACGAGCAAGCTGCCAGAGATAAAAAGATAAAGCACTAATCCAAGAAAAACAAAATAGAATGCAAAATCGGAGAGCGTGTTTTCTTCCCTAGGAAGATATGGAACATAGGGGACAAAAATCATTTTTTTAACCAAACCAAACTTTTTTCTCGAATACCTATGAGGTTCAAAGAGAGTGCTGAAACACTATACACAAGCGTACCCGTAAGAATAGAGAAAAACACTCCTACGGCATTTCCAGAAAATTCTAACACACGTACAACTCCCACCATTAACACACATGAAAAAATGCCTTTTAACACATCACCCATGGGCATTGGGATAGGTACTTTTGCCTGCCACGTTCGTAAAAATACTCCTAACGCATAGGAAAAGATAGTGGCCCAAGCAGCCCCAATGAGTCCAAACTTTGGAATTAGAATGAGGTTTGATAGAATATTTGCGATTGCAGTAATCGCAGAAGTCCAGAACAGTGCAGAAGTACGTTTTGTAGCCAAGAAAACATGTGCAAGGTAATGTGCCATGAAACCATTTAGTAATCCGCCAATGGCAAGCCATGGAAGTAGGATAGCAGTTTCTTCTTGAAATTCAGGACCCATCAAGACTTTAGATAGGGGATTTGCAACAGCAGCCAATCCAGCAGAAATAGGAAACCCTAAAAAGATAAAAATTCGCACATTACCCTCCATGATTTTAAGTGCACCAGAGATTCCTTCCTTTTGCATTGCAATAAAAATTAATGGAGTAGTTGCCATCCCAACCCAATTAAAGAAAATGGAAATAGGACGATCTGCTAAACCATAAGCAGCAGAATAATGCCCTACTTCGGTTTGATTTATGAAAATACCGATTAAAAACCGGTCACCATTTGCCAAAATCAAACTCAGCAGATAAGACAGCGCGAGTGGGCCACTGTAATGTAATAAATCAGTAAAAAAAGATTTCCTAAAGAGAATTCTTTCGATTTGGTAAAAAATATCTTTAAAGTCAAATATTATGATCAATAAATTTGCAATTGCTAACCCAAGAATAGGTGCAAATCCTGGCCGTTCTGCAATGTCTAACAAAAAAATCCCAAGACAGATTGTCATGAGAGATTGAATCCCTTCTAACACAGAAAATCGAAGAATTCGATGCATGTTTCGATGCATCTCTAATCTTAGTTGTGCAAACGATCGCAGAATCAAAGCGGAAACACATACTGTTAACCATGGGAGCTTATCAGTTTGTGAAATAAGAACTACAGAAACCAAGACTATGGCCAATGAAAATGCAAAAAAGAGAATATAAGTTGTTGAAAAAAACTCTGAGAGCTCTCCAGAATGATTTGCACTTTCGACAAATCGGCCTACTCCAAGAATTAACCACTGAAAGAAAAAACCCTGTGCCCAGAGGATTCCGGTGGTGCACAAAGCATATAAACCATATTCGTAAGGTGTTAAAACACGAGTAAAAACTACTAAAGTAAATAAGGTAATTACCGCTTGAAATAAATTGATTGGGAAATAGCCGGTTAAATATTTCTTTAGTCGTCCTTCCCTAAGTTCTGTCATAACAGAATATTTTCAGGCCGAGAAGGTCCTCTGTTTTTTGGTTTCCACTTTGGCTCACCAGTTTGTGAATGTAGTGGAATCGTCAACAAAACAGGGATGCCAAGCGCACGTTCTGCATCTTCTGGAGAAATCAAAATCTGGCGGAACGCATCTTTTACAAAAGCAAGAGCAACGGACAAGAAAATACCTCCGAAGAGACTTAAAAACAAAATCATGCGACGTAGATTTCTACCTTCACGTGGACTTTGTGCATTTTGGATGACACGGACATTTGCAGCAGTTTGTCGGTCCATTTCTTCCTGAATTAAGGATTCTTCAACTTTTTGTCCATAATTTTGGAGATTCTTCTCCAGTAGTAATTTTTCCATTGCCAATCCATTGAATTCTTGTTCGAGCCGGTCAAACTGTCTAAGTCGTTCGCTAACTTCTTTGAATTGCCCATTTAGGGAGTTTTGGCGAGCACGAAGAGCTGCGACCTCAGTAGTACGTTTTGCGATTTCCGAATTCAAATCATCGTACAGTGGATTTCGACCGATTCGTTGGTTATCTGATTTTTTCGGAGGACTAGAGCTCAGGATTCCTTTTATTTTTGCGATTTGTTCATCCAAATCAACAATAAATTGGCTTTTTTCTTGAAATCGGGTTAATAATTCATTTTTTCTGGCTTCTAAAGTCAGCAAAGTAGCTCGAACTATATCCCTAGCATCCTGATTGCTGCTCTCAGAATACAAAGTAATTTCTTTGGGTATATTAGAAATTTGTTTTTGCAGAGCTGATAAACGAGTATCCACTTCTTGCAATCGTGTTTCTGTGTCCAGTTTATTGTTATGAATTTCCGTTTTTTGCCGAACTAGTAAGGCTTTTTGATCTGAAAAAGCACTAATATCGTATTGTTGTTTGAATTTCGAAATACTTTGTTCAATCTTTACAAGTCGTTGGCTGAAATGTTCCTTCTGATCACTAAAAAACTTCGAACGTGGTTGATAAAAAATAGTGCGTCGATATTCAAGATAAGTGGATAACAAAATGTTCAGTGCATCTTCCGCAATGACAGGATCATTATGAGAAAAAGTTAAGTAGATTACACTAGAATCCTTAATCGGACTTACCTCCAGTTGCCGAGAAAAATTTAATAATGCCTTATCTAATCTAAGAGGTTCTACCTCAACAACAGGCACGCTGGTTGGTTCAGTAAAGGTTTTTGGTAAAAACGAATGAAGATACTCTGAAATTTGCCAATGACCATTGGTGTTTGGATAAAGCTTGTCTAACCCAATGATCTGGATAGTCCGCTCAACCAACTTCAAATTTTTTAGAATTTCAGTTTCGGAGCGCACAATTTGGTTTTCGCCCATCATCCCTAAACTTGTCTCAACTGCTTCAGAACGCAGTGCGTATTCATGACTCGGCAAAACCAACAACCTTGCTTCTGCTTTGTAAATGATGCCTAATTGTGAAGAAAATAAAATTCCAGCAAGAGATGTTAGAAAAAACGTCACAAGAATTAATTTTCGTTCTCGAAACAGAACAGTTATAGCTAAACCTCTATAAAATGATTATAAAACATAATTAGAAAAGAGGGAATCAATAGAACAATTTTTTTTCCTACGAATAGATTTTGCTTGTGCCCACTTGTGTTCAATAGGGT
>Ga0268283_1001059_pt1 | contig 14146 bp, 16 predicted proteins | sample saktaG_13_FD_190140 | JGI IMG/M metagenome (GOLD analysis project Ga0268283, IMG submission 190140) | Saline water microbial communities from Sakinaw Lake, British Columbia, Canada - sak_2013_06_06_36m | ecosystem: Environmental > Aquatic > Non-marine Saline and Alkaline > Saline ... | reverse complement strand
GTTGCTGAGATGGGTCGCCAGCCTTGGACGATTTCCGGCATATTGCCTACGCATTTATCAACATCGTCCTTATCCGCAGGCAATTTATACTTCAGTTTGATAGGCTTCATAAGTTTCTATACGATACTTTTAATCATCGAAATGTTCTTAATGTTCAAATATGCTCGCCTAGGGCCATCAAGTTTACATACAGGCCGTTACTTTTTTGAAAAAAATCCACCCGCCACTAGTCGCGCGTAAAGGAACTTCATGACATTCTTTAATTACGAAATGCTCAAGCTCATCTGGTGGCTATTTATAGGGGTTCTGCTGATAGGTTTTGCTGTCATGGATGGCTTTGACTTGGGCGTTGCATGCTGGCTTCCATTTCTAGGAAAGTCAGACAATGAACGTCGGGTGATTATTAATACGATAGGCCCTACTTGGGAAGGCAACCAAACATGGCTAGTCACTGCAGGCGGCGCTATTTTTGCAGCATGGCCACTCGTCTATGCCGCAGCTTTTTCAGGGCTTTATGTCGCATTGCTGCTGGTACTGTTTGCGCTATTTCTTCGGCCTGTCGGGTTTGATTATCGGAGCAAATTAGTAGACCCACGTTGGCGTAATGGCTGGGACTGGGCACTGTTTGCAGGCGGTGCTATTCCAGCATTAGTATTTGGTGTTGCTTTCGGTAACTTGTTCCTTGGGGTGCCTTTTCATTATGACGACACCTTGCGTTCATTTTACACTGGTAGCTTTTGGCAATTGCTCAATCCATTCGCACTTCTATGTGGCGTAGTCAGCTTAACGATGCTTATGATGCATGGAGCGGTTTATCTTCAATTACGTACAGATGGCGCGGTGCAGAAACGCGCTCAAAAGGCAGCACTTTTTACGGGTATCGTTTGTGCATTAGCATTCGCGCTAACCGGCATATGGATTGCATACGGTATTGATGGCTATGTCATTACTTCAATTCAAGATGTGAATAGCGCACTTAATCCCCTTGCTAAAACAGTCCAAAAATCTGCTGGCGCTTGGCTAAGTAACTATCAAACTTATCCTTGGATGATGTTAGCCCCCATTTTCGGGTTCGGTGGTATTGTATTATCACTATTAAGTGCAAGTTATAACAAAGAACGCACCGCCTTCGTATTCAGTAGTGTCACTATTGCAAGCATTATTCTGACAGCAGGCTTTTCAATGTTCCCATTTATCATGCCTTCCAGTACAGATCCAGTGAGTAGCTTAACAATCTGGGATGCAGTTTCAAGTCAAAAGACCTTGGGCATTATGTTTGTGGTCACTATTATTTTCTTGCCTTTGATTTTGATATATACCTCATGGGTGTACAAAGTTTTGCGTGGCAAAGTAACTGTTCAATCGATTAAAGACAATACGCATACTGCGTATTAATTTGATCAAATTAGGAGAATAACGATGTGGTATTTCACTTGGATATTAGGCGTTGGCTTAGCGCTTGCGTTTGGTATTATCAATGTCATGTGGTTAGAAGCGGCACAACCGGATGACGGTCAATAAAGCGCTGTGATGTTATTTAGAATTTTTTAAGACAATTACTTCTGAGGAGTTATAAAAATGAAATCAAATAGTGGTGGTATCGATCGCGTGATTCGTATTGTTGCTGGCTTAGCACTGCTGGCATGGGCGATTGCTTTTCAAGGTCCTGTATGGGCTTATGTAGGTGTAGCGCCCTTAGCTACGGGCCTTATTGGTTGGTGTCCAGCCTATACAATACTTGGTATCAACACTTGCAAGAAATAACATTGTCATGACAATTTGAAATCAATTAAGGTAGCCACAATACAATCTATGAGCCAAGAAGTTACATGGAGTAAACGCTACAGCGATGCTGGTGACCAGTATTTGTTTGGTACAGCCCCGAACCGATTTTTAGCAAGCAGAGCTGACCTTTTTCAGAAAGATCAAACCGTATTGTCAGTTGCAGATGGTGAAGGCAGAAACTCCGTATGGTTGGCAGAGCAAGGTTTAGATGTCACCGCTATAGAGATATCGTCGGTAGCTGTAGAAAAAGCAAAGCAACTAGCAATCTCGCGTGATGTCAGCATCAACGCTATCCAGGCCGATATGCTGCTACATGACTGGAAAGCCATTGAACTTGGAAACAAGTTCCACTGGGTGCTCGGTATTTTTATTCAGTTTGCTGGCCCAGAGGGTCGTGCGCAACAATTCTCAATAATGAAAGAGCTTACCCATCCAGGGGGAAGAGTCCTGCTGCATGGGTATACGCCGAAACAACTAGACTACAAAACTGGTGGGCCTGCAGACATAAACAACCTCTATACAACAGAGATGTTATTAGAGGCTTTTGCTGACTGGGAAGTTGAAGAAGTTATTGAGTATGAAGAAGAAATCTCAGAAGGCATTGGACATAAAGGTAGATCAGCGCTTATCGGTATCATTGCTAGAAAACCTTAAGAACTGAGTTTACCAACAACATTTATCTATGAATCTTTTACGCAAAATTCTTCCTGCATGGCTTGCAGATTATCGGCATAAAAATCTAGCACCAGACTTGACTGCGGGAGTTATCTTTACCATTTTGGTTATCCCGCAAAGTCTTGCTTATGCATTGCTTGCAGGATTACCACCTCAAGCAGGTCTGTATATCAGCATCTTTCCTGTAATGGCATATGCCATCTGGGGGAGTAGTATGGTTCAGGCCGTAGGTCCTGTCGCCATCACTGCAATTATGACGTTCACAATCCTAAGCCCCATCGCTTTGCCAGGCTCGCCAGAGTATATCGCCTTGGCAGCTAGCCTTTCTCTCTTTTCCGGCGCTTTACTTCTTATCTTTGGGCTGCTTCGTTTGGGCTTTCTTTCCCAGCTACTAAGCAGGCCTGTGATAAGTGGCTTTATTTCTGGCTCTTCAGTGCTCATCATTATTAGTCAGTTAAAGTCTCTGTTGGGCGTCTCCTATATAGGTGAGGATGCGTTGGGATTATTAAGCGCAGTCTTGCATCAATTGCCATCTAGTAATAGCGATACATTGCTAATAGGCCTGCCCGCGCTAGCGGTTCTAATTTTTGCACGTTATGGATTAGCATCGATATTGACTCACCTTGGCATCTCTTCCAGTCGTGCTGCATTTTTTGTTCGATTAACTCCTTTACTGATCTTGCTTATAGCCACTGTAATGGTAGTTCACTTCAATCTTGATAGGCCTGGCGGTGTTACTGTCGTTGGAAAAGTGGCTGAAGGGTTGCCAGGTTTTTCATTCTTTTTACCAAGCTACCAATCAATCAAACTGCTTGCAGTTCCTGCGTTATTGATGGCGATAATCGGTATGGTGCAAAGCATTTCTATGGCTCAATCTTTAGCCATTAAGCGCCAAGAGCGCATTGATGCTAACGCTGAATTAGTTGGGCTAGGAGCATCTAATCTAGTTGCCGCTTTTTACGGAGGTATGCCCGTAGGAGGAGGAGTATCACGGTCAGCCGTCAATGTAGCATCTGGTGCTCAGACACCATTGGCAGGTATCGTTTCTGCCATTGTGATGATCGGTGTAGTGGCTGGAGGAGCTCACTGGTTTGCTAGACTGCCTTTGGCAGTTCTTGCGGCGAACATTGTAGTGGCGGCTATCAGCATGATCAACATCAAGGAGCTCCGACTTGCTTGGGCATACGATCATGCCGATGCACTGTCGCTTCTGGGAGCAGCAATTGGGGTGGTTGTTTTTGGGTTAGAAGGTGGAATCATATTGGGTATAAGTCTTTCTCTTGCCGCTTTTCTTTTCCGGGCAAGCCTCCCGCATGTGGCCGTGGTTGGTCGCATCTTAGGTACCGAGCATTTCCGGAATGTGGAACGTCATGAGACGGAAACCTTACCCGAGGTTCTGTTGTTACGTGTCGATGAAAGTCTTTTTTTTGGCAATTTAAACGCTATTGAAACTCGTCTAACTTTAGAGTTGGAGAAAGCACCAGATATTCATGAAGTAGTACTGATTATGAGTGCTGTCAATATGGTGGATACAACCGCTTTGGAAGTTCTCTTTGAGCTGAATCGCGACTTAGCACTTCGCAACATTCGATTGCACTTCGCGGAAATTAAAGGGCCAGTGCATGATCGTTTGATTCATTCACCAATATGGAAGTTACTTTCTGGGCAAGTGTTCATTTCGGCCAATGCAGCATTTGAAGCGCTATCCATGCCAAGAAAATAAATTAGGTACCTACTATGAACTACAAGATGGATATAGATAATCAGGTGAATCGAGTAGACTTGGATAAGTTAACAGGCTACGCCGTGATTGAGTTTGGCGCTAGTTGGTGTGGGTACTGTCAAGCTGCTCAGCCAATTATCACTGCTGCATTTATTCAATATCCAAATGTGAAACATATCAAAATTGAAGATGGCAAAGGCCAGCGCCTTGGACGATCCTATGCCGTAAAACTCTGGCCAACACTAGTGTTTCTAAACAATGGTGTCGAAGTAATTAGATTAGTGCGTCCTGCCGACAGTAAAGTAATTACTGATGCTTTAAATAAAATAGATTTCAGCTAACAAATTAGCTGCAATATATTAATTACAATCTATATCGGATGTTTTTAGTATACCAATTTAACAGGTCAATTATACAAGAACAATCTGTTTATCAAGTTAAGGTAATCGGTGTAAAGTGCAGTTTATGTTCTAGCACTGCTAGTAGGGTATAGATGGATTATTTAACAGGTAGTTGAAGTGAATGTTGCATGGGTAAAGTTAAAGTCCAACAAATGATAAACCGCTATATTGATTAATTAAACCATCTAAAAATCTAGTGAATCTGAACAGCTAACCGAGCTGATGGAAAAGAGAAATGCATGCAACCTGAAGTTAAGCAGCCTGAATTAAGCCATTTTGAAAAAATAGGCGGCGCTGAAAAAACACGGACCCTGGTGAAACGTTTTTACCAGATAATGGATGAGTTACCGGAATCTTATGGACTCCGCAAGATGCATGCGGAAAATTTGCAGGAAACCGAAGATAGACTATTTAAATTTTTGAATGGCTGGATGGGTGGTCCAGATTTATATGTTCAGGAATACGGCCATCCTATGTTGCGTCGGCGTCACATGCATCTTCAAATCGACGTCTCTGAGCGCGATCAGTGGCTGATGTGCATGGATTTAGCGCTTGTGGAAGTCGTCGGAGATATGAAACTACGCGCGGAGCTGTCTAATGCTTTTGCCAAGTTGGGCGATCATATGCGCAATCAACCAGCATGATGAATAATCAAGAGAAAATAATAACAGCACAAGAGCTTGTCGCTGAAGCCAAGCCGCATGTACAAGAAATTAATGTCAATACCGCAGTCATTCATATCAATGCTGGCAGCTTGATTATCGATGTGCGTGAGCCATTTGAGTTTGAGGCGGCGCATCTGCCAGGGGCTATCAATATACCTCGTGGCGTGATTGAGTTCAAAATCAGCGACCATCCTCTGCTGTCAAACAAAGAAGCAGATATTTTACTATATTGCAAAACTGGTGGCCGTTCAGTGTTGTCCGCGTTCAATTTACAACGCATGGGCTATACCAACCTGACCTCGCTGTCAGGCGGATTTGATGGGTGGGTTAGCCACCATGAAGCGATTGCCAAAGACACGACTGAATTTGGCAGTTAAGTGACTATTTATATCTATCTCGCAGAGCTCCGAATGGGACGGTCAATATGAGTATTCAAAACTTTACTCCTTTTAGGAACATTACATGGCAAGAATCCTGATTTTAGGTGCGGGCGTTGCAGGTCATACTGCCGCTAGGCATTTAACAAAACTGTTGGACAAGCAGCACGAGATTGTCGTTGTAACGCCAAATGCAAAATGGAACTGGATTCCATCGAACATTTGGGTAGGCGTCGGACAGATGACTGAGGAACAAGTCACATTTGACTTAGCTGAGGTATATAAAAAGACCCAGGTCGATTTTCGTCAGGCCAAAGCGATTTCTATCCATCCGCAAGGTAGTGCAGATAGCACCTCACCTTTTGCGACAATTGAATATACCTGCCCAAACAAGGAAGGCGTCAAGGAGAATGTTACTTACGATTATCTGATCAATGCTACCGGACCAAAATTGAATTTTGACGCGACCGAAGGCTTAGGGCCTGAGCATGGCCACACGGTCTCAGTCTGTTCCGCCAGTCACGCACTCGAAGCTAATGAAAAGTTGCAACATGTGATTGACCGGATGCGCAAGGGTGAACGTTGCAACATAGTCATCGGTACAGGTCATGGCATGTGCACCTGTCAGGGTGCAGCATTTGAATATATCTATAACGTGGACCACGTATTGCGCGAAGCCGGCGTGCGCGATAATGCGCGTATTACCTGGATCAGCAATGAATACGAGCTAGGCGATTTTGGCATGGGTGGCGTGCATATAAAGCGCGGCGGTTATGTTACTAACGGCAAAACGTTTGCTGAGTCATTGATGGTTGAACGCGGTATGGAATGGATCACTCGTGCCCATGTCAAGAAAGTAGAAGCCGGAAAGATCCATTACGAATTGCTGGATGGTAGTTTTCATGAACTGGCATTTGACTTCTCAATGCTGATACCACCTTTTTCAGGTGTTGGGCTGAAAGCTTACGACAAGTCCGGCGAAGATATAACTGCACTGGTTTTTGCACTTAACGGTTTCATGAAGGTTGATGCTGATTATGCGCCACGTCCCTATATGGAATGGAGTGCCAAAGACTGGCCACAAACCTATCAGTCACCTAGTTATCGCAATATGTTTGCTGTTGGTATTGCTTTCGCGCCACCGCATCTGATCAGCAAGCCGATGCAAAGCACCAACGGTACACCAATCAATGCAACCGCACCGAGAACCGGCATGCCTTCTGCCGCGATGGCGGTGGCTGTTGCCAAGAGCATTGTGGATATGATTAATGGGGCGGACAAGCCCACCCATACCGCGTCAATGGCGGAAATGGGCGCTGCCTGTGTCGCGTCTACTGGCTCCAGTATGTTTAAGGGTACTGCTGCTGCGATGACGGTTTATCCTGTTGTGCCGGATTATGAGAAATATCCTGACTATGGTCGCGATCTTAACCTGACTTTCGGGGAAATCGGCCTGGCCGGACACTGGCTCAAGTACTTCCTGCACCATGCTTTCATCTATCAGGCAAAAATGAAATTAGGCTGGTCATTCATACCAGATTAATAAAGATTAATATCAGGAGAAAAATATGGGGAAAATAACTAACAGAGAGCCATATCAGCAGGCATATTATCCGCCTTCACCAACCGGATTTACACGCATGATGAGAACTTGTTTTATCTGGCAGCTTTACCGTTTTTTGGTGATTAATGTCAAGATACTGAAAATGATGGCGAAATCGCGTCATTAACAAAACGTGTTTATGAGAGTTAAGTCGAGTCAGTTTAACCTGCGTATTCCATGGGCGATTTTTTTAAATTTGAAGCTATGGGCCTTAATAATATGACTCATGCAGGACACAAAATTGACGGTTCATACAAGTGTCGGTTAGAGGTAAGTTAATGTGATCTCGCATATTATGTACTGCTGATAGTGAAGCCACTGACAACAACTCCCCTCGGCAATAGCATCCTGAATGCAACTACTTAGGATGAAGTCAAACAACTCTCGATTTTCATTCATTTTTTTATTAACTATGCTACTATTTAGTTATATAGTTAAAGTTGATTTAAGTGCAATAAAGCGATGGAACTAATTTCATCAGAATTGATTTTATAAATGGAGAATAAAGTGAGTCAGCAATTACCGCCTTGGACACGTGAAGAGTTTGAAAGAAGGCTAAGGGAAAAAGGTCAGGGTTATCATATTCACCACACATTCAACGTGATGATGTATGAAGGCAAGCTTAATCAGAAACAACTTCAAAGCTGGGTCGCCAATAGATTTTATTACCAAATAGGCATTCCACAGAAAGATGCTGCCATTATGTCAAATTGTCCTGATAGAGAAATTCGACGAGGCTGGATCTTGCGGATTACCGATCATGATGGCATGGACAATGTACAAGGTGGTATTGAGGCGTGGATTAAACTTGGCGAAGCTGTTGGGCTGTCATTCGAAGATATCACATCACTCAAGTTGGTTAGTCCAGGGGTCCGCTTTGCCGTAGACGCCTACATCAATTTTGCCCGTCAACGCCCATGGCAAGAGGCCGTTTGCTCGTCGCTGACCGAGCTCTTTGCTCCGCATATCCATCAACAACGCATTAGCACTTGGCCTGAAATGTACCCCTGGGTGAAAGAAGAAGGCCTGATTTATTTCAAAAAAAGACTAACAGAAGCCCGGCGCGACGTAGAGCAAGGTTTGGCTGTGACGCTGGATTATTTTGGCAAAACACGTGTATTGCAGGAACAAGCCCTCGATATATTGCAATTTAAACTCAATGTATTATGGGTGATTGCAGATTCGATTATGCTTGATTGCTGTGATGTAAGTATCGAAAATGGAATTACCTATATTAAACAGGGGTAACTTAAGCAGCCTTTGTAAAAGTTTTGTTTCATCATTGTACTGACTTAGTATGAATGAAGAGCAATCGTAGTAGATGAAATTTCGCTACACATAACATGGTCGGTGGCGACCAGAGAGGAGTAAATAATGAGCTGTGATACCGGTATTAAACCAAGAAAGCCTGTGCAAGTTGAAGGCAACGCGAGTCATGAACAACAAATGGAGGTTAAAGCTATGAGTTCTAGTATGGTACGTAGGGAAATGCCACAATTTACAATGGATGCCTATGACGCAAAGACGGGGCATTACATTACTGTTTCAAGTGAAGACTACAAAGGGAAATGGGCTGTTGTATGTTTCTATCCAGCCGACTTTACATTTGTCTGTCCGACTGAAATTGCCGCCATGAATGCAAAGTATGATGAATTTCAGAAACTAGGCGTTGAAATTTTAGCGGTTTCAGTCGATTCGAAATTTTCACATAAGATTTTTGCCGAGACTGAGCCGATTCTGAAGGGCTTGCAATTAACAATGGGTGCCGACACTAGCCAGGAAGTCAGTCGTGTATTTGGCGTGCTTATTGAAGAAGAAGGCGTAGCACTTAGAGGTAGATTCCTATTTAATCCAGATGGAATTTGTGTGGCTCAAGAGGTTCAAGCTGATTCTGTTGGAAGAAATGTAAACGAATTTTTAAGGCAAGTAGAAGCATGGCAGCATGCAACTAAAACAGGTGAAGTTTGCCCTGCTGGATGGCGACCTGGTAAAAAGACTCTACCAGTTAATACCGATGCCGAAAAAATGACAGGCCACGTAGGTGACTACATCACAATAGAAGAAATTTTGAGTTAAATTGTGACATCATCAATCCTGAGTGCAGCTATTTTATTTTCTCAGGATTGATTTAAAAAGCATAGTCTATCTAAGAAAATACTAGGTTCAGATAATTTAATGAACGCTAAATATAGGGTGTGAACTTCATGTTATTGCGGAAATTTTGATTCAACATTCCAAGTAGCTTGGCTTTAATCGCCGGTGTTACAGTACCTCTTTTCTTTCCGGAAAGATTCCCTAGCTTAATAATTCCTTCCCAAGCAGTAAGGTAAGGGATTAGGTATGAAAGCAAATTGGACGAGATCCGGCCTATATACCGCACTTTAAATAACTGTTGAGAAAGAACGGTTGAAATGATTAAACTTATCAGGCACAAGGTTCAGGCAAGCGGTCATCTTTTTTGTTGAACATTTGAGCGCTAATTGGCATGATTGAACTAGTATTCACAATGATATGCGGCATCGTCGTCGGTCTCTCACTTGGGCTGACCGGTGGCGGTGGCTCAAATTTTGCAGTACCACTACTTATTTTTGTTGTTGGTCTCTCGCCATCAGCGGCCATACCGGTATCACTAGCGGCCGTTGCAATAATTGCATCGACAGGCGCCATGCATGCCGTAAAAAGGCGTTTAGTTTTTTGGCAACCTACCATAGTATTTGCTTTAGGAGGAATGCTAGGCGCCCCTTTGGGCTTAAGGTTAGCACAAGGCGTGAATGATCAACTCCTCGTCATCGGCTTTGCCATACTGGGACTAATGGTTGGTGGGACTATGTGGTGGCGCACGCAGAAATATCCAAATGAATCTGCGGTTGTGAGAGCCCTTCCAGATTCGCTAGCAAACGACGACGAAGATAATAACGGACTGGTCTGCCGCTTGGCACAAGATGGTAAATTACGTTTTAGCGCGCCATGCTCGATTGCATTGGCCGTGGCCGGCTTAGCTGCCGGCTTGCTTGCCGGATTTTTCGGAGTCGGTGGTGGCTTCATCATCGTGCCGGCACTTATGTTTATCACACGCATGGGCATACACGGTGCCGTCGCTACTTCACTGGTGGTAATTGCCATGACTGGGCTTACCGGTGCCGCTTATGCAGCATCGCAGGGTAGCATCATGTGGCCAGTGCTTTTACCGTTTGTTGCCGGCGGCTTGCTGGGCATGCTTCTGGGTCGCAGCTGGGCCAGTAGAATTGCCGGGCCGCTGTTGCAACAATGCTTCGCCGTAGCCGTAGTCGTTATGGCGGCAGCAATGCTCATACGCACTTTATTTTTCTAAGGATAATCTCATGATTTTTCGCCAACTTTACGACCAACAATCGTCTACTTACACCTACCTGCTTGCTAGTCGAAAGGGCGGCGAGGCGGTGTTAATTGATCCAGTAAGCGAATCTGCAGATATGTATGTCACACTAATCGAGCAGCTTGGTTTACGGCTGGTGTACGCGCTTGACACCCACACTCATGCTGACCATATCACAGCATTAGGCACACTGCGTGAACACACGGGTTGCGTCACAGTCATGGGTGATCGTACCCGTGCTGAATGCGTCGACCTAAAATTAGCAGAAGGTGAGGTACTTGATGTTGACGGAATTAAACTACGCGCGCTGTTTACTCCCGGCCATACCGATGAATCGATGAGTTTTGCAATGGATGACCGTGTATTTACGGGCGATGTGTTGCTTTACCGAGGTACAGGCCGTACCGATTTCCAAGGTGGTGATCCTCACAAGTCTTGGGATTCCATCGTCAATAAGTTATTTCACCTATCTAATGACACATTAATTTACGCTGCCCACGATTACAAAGGATGGACAGTGTCAACTATAGGCGAAGAGAAACAGTACAACCCGCGTATTGCAAATAGAACTGAAGTTGAATATGTAGCTATCATGAATTCGCTTAATTTGCCCGACCCAAAGTTAATGGATATTGCCGTACCTGCTAATCTGGTGTGTGGCAGAAAGGTGGATAAGTGACATCTTTAGTAAGGTCTTATTGGAACCGAATCAGTAACTCACGGATTACCTAGTGTTTTCAGATACTGAATAGATATTCAGCCATTCATAACCCGCTGTTTTAAGTTCTTTACGTATACTGCAATTAATTGTTAGGAGACTATGATGAAATCAGACCCAAGATTATTTTTTGCAGCAGAGCGCACATTACTGGCTTGGGTAAGGTAAGGCATAACAGTGATGGCGCTAAGATTTGTCATCGCTAAATTCGACATGATCTTAACGCTACTCTCCGCATCTAGCTAGACGTTAAGTCAGCTTCATCAAAACCATGGCTATATAATGTGTTTGGCATTATTCTGGTTATCATTGGCGCTGCAATCACATAATAATCCATAAGCTCTATGATACGACTCTTCCAACAGAGGATGTACCTAAGTTAAACATTACTTGACTGGCCTCTTTGTTACCACATTGCATTCGTAGGCCTTCTGCTGGCTATTTACCTAATTTTTGCATAATGTAGCTTTTACCAGTCGACATCCTGCAATCAATTTCATTTGGCTTTGCTTGTTTGAATAACCCTTAAAGCAAGGTCATTCAATTGACTAACTGCTAGTGCTCCACTGATACGACCAAGCTCCTTACCTTGCCAAAAGTAAACTAAGGTGGGAATAGACTTGATAACATATGTCATTCCTAACATTTGCTCCGCCTCTGTATCAACTTTAGCGTAAATAAGTTGATTAGCAAACTTTTCTGCACTGCCTTTAAACGTCGGTGCGAATGATTTACAAGGGCTACACCACGGTGCCCAGAAATCAATCATGACGGGCAATATGTTCTGCGCTAGCACTTCGTCGATATTGGCTTGATTAAGTACTATTGGAGCAGATAACAAATCCTTCTTACAAGCTCCACATATTGGTGTGGCATCTATTTTCTGAATCGGGAAGCGATTCTCTTTACCACAATAGGGGCATTTAATTTGCATAGCTTCTTAAGCTCCAAAGACTAATTGTCAAAATGAAATTATCTGAAATCTATATTTGGATAATATGGCGATAACTACCTTAGAGTGTTGATGCTAATCAAAAATATCGGTATAAATTTCCTAATATATGAACTTTGGCCAATGACTGCTTCTGGCCCTTAGTACTCAGTCGAGCTATTAATTGGCTTGCTTCTAAGCTGTCATTCCAAATTACTCAGCAATAAATGACGAAAAAAAGCCTCGGGAATCCCGAGGCCGCTGCCACCACCCGAAGGCGATAGCAAAGATACCTTGCGGGCACCTATCTATTCCCCACCGTCTGCAAAAACGGCAGGCAGGACTTCTGTAGCGGGTAGGCTATGCCCACCGAATCAAACGGATAACCAATCTGTGCCTGCAGTTCAAACTGGTACATTTCTTACTAAGCATAAGCTTTGAAAATGTTTGTCCTATTCTTAGTATAGTCACCAATTTGAAGCAGCGTCCTGATTGTTATTGTTTACAAGTTACCCAAGCTTCAATGCGGTTTCCTCAGCGCGTGGATGGTAATAACGACGTAGCATTTGAATGGTTTTGTGCCCGGTAACTGAAGCTAGTTCAAGGATATTTGGTAGTTTTTCTGCAAGTCTTGTTGTGGCTTCATGGCGAAGATCATGAAATTTAAAATCAACTAAGAAAGTAGGGGACGGAACCATCTTATTTTCCAAGCAATCGGCTAGATAAGCCTTTTTAGCACGTTTCATTACACGACTCCAAGGTTGTTGAAATGAACTCACGTTGCTGTACTGATGAAATACACGACCATCAATAGATTTAGGCCAAGACGCTAGTACCGAGACCGCCTTTTTAGATAGAGGTACCTTGCGTGCTGTTCCATTTTTAGTTGATGGTAAAAAAACAGTCTGTTTTGCTAAGTCGACGTGTATCCACTGCAATGTCAGAATTTCACCTCTACGCATCGCTGTTTCTATGGCTAGTTTGGTAATCGTTGTCATGGCCTCCGCTTTTGAGTCTTCACAAGCCTGAATGATGTAAACTTCTTCTTCTGGAAGTAATCTGCGACTGCGGCCTTCAGGTATTTTTGGTTTGCTGATGTCGTTAATAAAGTTGTGGATTGGTAATTCCCATTCCTTTCTAGCGATATTAAATAAATGAGAGATTAGCGCTAAATCTTTTTGAATGGTTGAAGGTGAAACGGTCTGTGCACGCTCGTCACGGTAAATACAGAAATCACGGACGCTAAGACTGGCTAGGGACCTAAGCGCTAATGGATGTTTGAGTAAAACCTTGATGCGGCGTAATTCATTCATCTCGCCACGCTTCTTCGTTGTTACTTCTTTTGCATATTTCTGAATTGCTTGACCAAAGGTTATTTTGTCGAGGGAAGTGCGTGAAATGAATACGCCTCTTACCATTTCGGACTCGACGACTGCAGCCCAAGCTTGAGCTTCACGTTTAGTCTCAAAAGTTCTGTTTTGGTGAGGGTATCCCTTGCGTCGAATGAGCGCTTGATACTGGTAAGGGCCGCGTTTTTTAATTGATGCCATGTCTGAATCTCCTAAAAGGTTGAGACAGGTATAGCTATCGCTTGGAATTTTTAGCGTTAAGTGTGGCAAAAATGTGGCATTAACACTTTTAGACGTAAAAAAAGCCTACGAAAATATCGTAAGCCTTTGATTTTATTGGTGGCCGAGACTGGAATCGAACCAGTGACACGCGGATTTTCAATCCGCTGCTCTACCGACTGAGCTACTCGGCCTTACTGCTTTTTACCTACCAAAAACGCAGGTAAATGTTTGCAAGCCGCGCATTATAGCAAACTTCCAAACAGTTTGAAAAAATAATTTAAACAAAATTGAGAGTGTGCGGTAAATCAAACCACACTTAAATTAAGCGATGTTGTTAGATAG
>Ga0268283_1001058_pt1 | contig 14148 bp, 14 predicted proteins | sample saktaG_13_FD_190140 | JGI IMG/M metagenome (GOLD analysis project Ga0268283, IMG submission 190140) | Saline water microbial communities from Sakinaw Lake, British Columbia, Canada - sak_2013_06_06_36m | ecosystem: Environmental > Aquatic > Non-marine Saline and Alkaline > Saline ... | reverse complement strand
AACGCGATGGCATTAAATTGCGAAGTAGTACTGTTGAATTCCCCTAAGCTCCTGCCATTACCGCCGAAGCTAGTATCAAGCGTGCCATTTTGGTTATAGCGAAGCAACAGGTAATGAAAATAACTACTGCCCGCAACGACGATCTTGCCGTCTGACTGAATTGCGAGCGCGTTTGCTCCGTCATTGAGCTGGAAAGAACTGCTACCGGTCCCAAACGCAAATGTGAGCTTGCCATCGCCGTCGAAAGTCGTATCGAGTGAACCATCGGTGTTGTAGCGTGCAAGCGCAATATTCGTATCGATGCCACTCGTTGTAGTGCCCGCAAGAACAATCCTGCCGTCGGATTGGAGTGCCACGGCACGGGCATTATCAACACCCGCAAATTCAGCAGTCTGTTTTCCGTCTCCCGAAAACGAGGGGTCGAAACTACCATCACCGTTGAATCGAACGACTGCAAAATCGTTATTTCCGCCGCCCATGTCGCTCCAACCGGCTACCACATATCGGCCGTCGGACTGAATGACAATGCCACGCGCTTGATCAGCAGCCGCGCCAATTGTGGTGCTGGTCAAACCATCACCACCAACGGAAGTGTCGAGGCTGCCAGAGGAGATTAGGATGGGGGGAATATTCATTCGAAAACTATTCGATAGGGAAAACTAAGGCACTACAGACTGCGTCGGTATTTGAGGGGATGTGTTAGAGGGAAGAGCGTCGGGAATTACGGCAGGCATAGCCGTGGATGCACGTTTCTTGGCTTCTGCGATGGCACCACTGATCCTGTCGAGTAGGCCGGATTCTTCCGGCAGCAGGGGTTTGAGCCGTTGCCAGAATTCGGCGGCCGCCTGATAGCGTTCCTCCTGAAATGCCCCGATTCCGGCCAGCCATAGCCCTTTTGGATGGTTTGGTGCTTCTTGGAGGATCCTGGTTATCAGCGCCTGTACTTGGTCGCTCATCTGGTTGTCATTGGCTAGGAGAAGAACTTCGGCGTAATCGGCGGACAGCCCCACATCCTTGTCCGTTGCCAGGGCCATGGCTCGAGCATAGGCCTCCGCTGCTTCGGGATAGCGCTCCAAAGCTACGTAGGAACGGCCAAGCATGGTCCAACCTCGCAGGTCGTCCGGGTTGGCCGCGAGACGCTCGACCAGTTTGACCACCATCTGTTCGACGGACACCATTTTCTCGTCTACTACCACGTCTTTCATGTGTGAGAACCCATGGATTCCTGTTCCCAGCAGGGCATAAAGCAAAAGAGCGGTTACCGGTAATCCCGTAGCGATGGCGAACAATGCCCAACGTCCCGATTTGACGTTGGTACTGCCCTTGGGAGGAAATTCCACAGGTGGTTGGGATACCGAGACGGACGATTTGGCAAAATCGCCTACATCTTCCAGCAGTTCCTGCGTTAGCTCGCGCCGTTCTTGTTCTCGTTGCTCGAAGGTAAGGGAGGGATAATCCATCCCCGTCTCCAATTCGGCCAGTCGGTCTCGGTAGACCGCTACGTTGAGATTCTCCCGGTTCCCAGAGAGCAAGGCACGGGGACGCACCCAAGGTAACGCGGATACCAGCACCGCCACCACCGTCATTAGGCCCACTAAGATCCAAAACACCAACCCACTCGTAGCCATTATTTTTTAAGACCTTTGGGTGTCATCAAGCCCCAGCAGGGCGCGAGCGCGAGATTCTGCTTCGGGAGAGAGCCTTTGCTCTTCGGTTGGAATACGACGGAGACGGGTATATACCACAATGCCTACAATCGCAATCCCGAAAAATAGCAACGGACCGAGCCACAATAGGGCCGTAGCACTATTAAATGGTGGTCGATAGGTCACGAAGTCTCCATAACGATCCTTGAGGAAGGTAACGATCTCTTCATCACTTTTTCCCTGTTTGGCTAATTCCTCAACCTCGCGGCGCAAGTCATTAGCCAGATCGGCGTGGGAATCGGCCAACGACTGGTTCTGACACACTAAACAACGCAATTCTTCTTCCAGTCGACGTAATCGGTCCTGAAATGAAACCTCGACGGCGTTTGAGGCAGAGGTCAAGTCCACTCCAACCTCAGCGGCGTAACCAAGATTTAGTACGTTACCCATCGTAACGATGCCCAGCACCAACACTCGACAGAAGCGACGAAGTCGCCATGGAAAGCCGATCATCAGTAAGATCCTATTGACCATCGATATCAACGTTGAATTAACTTACACAGTCGATCGGTTTGTTGTTTCAGTAACGTAGCGTTACCGCGAGTTTCTACGTTGAGACGTACCAGCGGCTCAGTATTGGAGCCGCGTAGGTTGAAACGCCAATCGGAGAATTCCATGCTGATTCCGTCAATGTCTTCACGTATTGGATGCTCGCTGGAGAATGCCATCGGTATCGTTTCCAGGACATTTTTTGGATCAGCGATGCGGAAATTTATTTCACCGCTACAAGGGTACGCAGTAATTCGTTCGTCCACCAGGGTCGATAGGGAACGGCCAGAGGTACATAACAGTTCAGTAACCAGAAGCCATGGAATCATTCCGCTATCGCAATAGGAAAAATCACGGAAATAGTGGTGAGCACTCATTTCACCGCCATAAACAGCATCCTCAATACGCATTCGCTCCTTAATGAAGGCGTGTCCAGTTTTGCTCTGAAGCGGAGTTCCTCCCGCTGCGCGCACCACTTCCTGTGTATTCCAGGTCAGGCGCGGGTCGTGGATAACTTTAGAGCCGGGATGACGCTGCAGTAGTATCTCTGCCAATAATCCCACCAGGTAGTAGCCCTCGATAAAACGTCCCTGCTCATCAAAGAAAAAACAACGGTCAAAATCACCGTCCCAAGCCAGCCCCAGATCCGCACCATGGGCACGCACCGCCTCCGCAGTGGCGGCACGGTTCTCGGGTAGGAGGGGGTTGGGGATACCGTTTGGAAAAGTACCATCGGGAGTGTTGTTAAGTCTGATCAAGTCAAACGGGAGGTGTGGCTCTAGCAAATCGAGAATAGGACCGGCACAACCATTGCCGGCATTTACTACCATTTTCAATGGCCTCAGGGCATCGCGGTTGATGTACGAAAGCAAGTGAGTTATGTAGGCCGATTTATCTTCTCGAACGGTGACCGTACCGTGGAGGGGCGAATCGGGAAAGCGATTCCTTTCCACCAGTTGCTGAATCTCATGTAGACCATTGTCGCCACTGATGGGTCGTGCACCCTCCCGTACCAGTTTCATCCCGTTGTAATCCATGGGATTGTGGCTGGCAGTTACTATTATTCCACCGTCAAAATTGTGATGAAATGTTGCAAAATAGATCTCTTCGGTACCGCACAAGCCAATATCTATGACATTGGTTCCCCCTTCTGTTAGCCCTCGAGTGAGGGCTGATGCCAGGATCGGGCTGCTGAGCCGAATGTCATAACCTACCGCTACATGACGGGGTGCGACAAAAACGGCGTAGGCACGTCCGATACGATAGGCAAGGTCTTCATTTAGCGTCTCTGGGACGCGACCACGAATGTCGTAGGCAAGAAAACAAGAGAGGGGAGGGGACATTGGGGACTCTGGGTTGAAAGTTACCCGGAATGGAAATAGTGGATAATCAGGTTACCTGCCCGGGGCGGAACAGGCAGGATTTTCGATCCATTGCAGCCCCGCAACAATCGGGCTATATTCAGAAGGCGATCGAACGAATTGTTGAGTCGCCGCCTAACTGACTGAATTAGCATCGCTGGCTGGCATTATAGAATAATTGGGGAGACACCGATGAGAAAAATTCTGATAATTCTGCTGCTTTTAGCAGCAACCACAAGTAGGGTCTATGCAGACAATGGCTTGTGGCGGGAGGCCGGGCAGTCTTGCGTGTTCGGTGGATCGGTATTGGGTATAACCTCTATTCTGGTGCTCTATCCGGCCATGGCCATGGGTACCAATACTATTCCCGTTACTTCCCTGATCCTTGGTAATACCCTGTTCGGTTGTGGTATCGCGGCGATTGGTGCTTCTGCCGCCTATGGTTTTGGTTGGGCTTATGACCGCGTGTTCGGTCCAGAATCGTCAGAGGGACGGTCACCTCCAGCGGCTTCGACCCATCCGGTACCACCGTCTAGTGCGATTCCACCTTCTTCACCCCCGTCTTTGGTGGTTCCTCCACGCAGCGTAGTTCCTCCAGCCTCTATTCCGGGTCCTATCCATTCACCGCTTGGCGGGATTGAACTGTAACTATTCTCATTAGAACAAAATTCTAAATTCTCAAAGAGCCAACCGAATCGGTTGGCTCTTTAAGAGTGTGACCCGCACTTCAATCAATCGTGACGATAAACTACAACCTCGCCCATGGGACGTCGTGGCGTAGGTTCTGGTAACTCCGCAGGGTAGCCAATGCTAAGCAGTGCAATGGGAATAACCCCTTCTTCTAGCCCCAATAACCGTACCACATCAGCTTCATCAAACTGCCCCACCCAAGTAGACCCGAGACCAGCAGCAACAACGGCAAGCTGGGCATAAGCGGCAGCAATAGTGGCATCCTGAAGAGCATAGAGATGGGCACCACGCTTACCGAAGCGTTCTGCGGAACGACGTGAGTCGGCACAAAAAACAAGAGATACGGGAGCCTCAGAGACAAACGCCTGGTTGTTGGCTGTCCGGCAAAGGGTCTCACGTTCCGTTTTGCAGTTGACTACTACGATCCGATAGGCCTGCAGATCACCAGCAGAAGGAGCAGCACAAGCGGCCTCTAGCACCGCGTGTAATTTTTCCGGCTCTACTGGCAGATCGGCATGGTAGCTACGCACCGAATGGCGGTGGCGTACCGTGGCAAAGAAGTCCAACATGGCAATCCTCCGGGGCTATTGGGCCTTGGTCGCTTTAGAATGGTTGGGGTAGCTCGCCTGCAACACCCTTGAGGTACTTTCAGCGAGATCGTTCATACCCATGGTTTGGTACGCCTGGACCATGAGATCGAGGGCATCAGGCACGGCTGGCGTTTGTTGATAGTGCTCCACTACGTATTTACCCCGATTGGCTACAGCCAGGTACGCTCCTTGTCTCAGATAGTAGCGAGCAACATGGACCTCGTATTGCGCCAAGTTGTTACGTAGATAGATCATGCGTTGGCGGGCATCGGCTGCATACTTGCTGTCCGGGAAGCGACGCACCAACTCACCAAAATCCTGGAAAGATTGGCGGGCTGCGCCAGGATCCCGCTGAGAGCGGTCGGTGGGCACGTAACGTTCGATAATACTCATACCCTGATTGAAGTTTACTAATCCACGCAGATAGTAGGTGTAGTCCAGATTGGGATGGCGTGGATAGAGTTTGATGAAACGATCCAGAGCAGCGATGGCCGAAGTAGGCTCGTCGGACTTGTAGTAGGCGTAGGCGATCTCGATTTCAGCCTGCTGGGCGTAGCGACCGAAGGGGTAGCGAGCATCGAGTTTCTCGTAATACTTGATGGCCTGATCATAAGAACCATCGTCGAGTGCTGATTTGGCCTCGGAATAGAGTTTGTTGGCCGACCAATCCTTGGTTGGGTCAATCTCGTCGGGAAGTAAGGCGCAACCACCGGCCACCGCCAGCCAGAGCAAGGCAAGAAAGAAGCGCAGGGTAGAAAACGATCTAGGAAAAAAGTTGAAAAATGATAAAACGATCATCGTTATTCCCCCTGTCGGGGTCTCCGTATTCCCGCCGGTTCAGCGAGAAAAGGCAGTATAGTTAGGTGTATGACTGAACTGCATCTCCACGCCCGTATTCCTGACACCTTGGCCGGTCAGCGTCTGGACCAAGCCTTGGCGGTCCTCTTTTCAGACTACTCCCGCAGCCGTCTCCAGACCTGGATCCGGGCGGGGAGCGTTCGTCTGGATGGGGTGGTTCTTCTCCGTCCTCGCGACCAAGTACGAGGAGGAGAGGAGGTGGACGTAGCGGCAGAGCTGCGTACGGAAACGCCCTGGGCACCAGAATCCATCCCTCTCACCGTAGTCTATGCCGATAGCGCATTGCTGGTGATAAACAAACCCGCAGGACTGGTGGTACATCCCGCAGCAGGCAACCATCAGGGTACCTTGGTCAACGCCCTTCTCCACTATGCCCCAGAATTGGCAATGCTGCCCCGGGCGGGGTTGGTGCATCGTCTCGACAAGGATACCACGGGGCTATTAGTGGTGGCGCGCACGCTTGTGGCTCATCATGCCTTGGTAGAGCAACTCAAAGACCGTGAATTTATGAGGGAGTACGAAGCTGTGGTCAATGGGGTAGTCGTGGCAGGCGGAAAGGTAGATGCCCCGCTGGGGCGGCATCCAGTGGATCGCAAGCGAATGGCGGTTGTCTCTGCTGTTGGTGGTCGCCACGCCGTGACTCATTACCGAGTGGTCCATCGCTTCGCTGCCCACACCCACCTGCGGTTACACCTGGAAACAGGACGTACCCACCAGATCCGGGTACATATGACCCACCTCCGCTATCCCTTGGTCGGAGACCCAGTCTATTCTGGTCGACCACGCCTACCACCATTGTGTTCTCCTACGTTGGCAGCAGCATTACAGGGTTTTGGCCGTCAGGCCTTACACGCCATACGTCTGGGTCTGACCCACCCGTTGACGGGAGAAACGCTGCTGTGGGAAGCCCCTCTTCCTGTCGATATGGTCCAATTACTGGAACTGCTGGCGGCAGGTTAAGCGCGTCTGGCAGCCGGGAAAGACCGGCAACTTTAAAACCGCCCGTATTGCTTCAAAACCGGGGGCTTCTCGCAGGCATTTGGTGATATTGTCGCCACTAGCGAAATTAGACTTTATTCAAGTGTTTCCCACACCTAAAACATCCCTTAATTCTGGTACTCACCCTTGTCCGACCGTCGCCTTGCTCTTCATACCCGATTTTTCGAGCAGTTCCCCGACCCCCTCTGCATCGTAAGTCGAGAATTGGTTTGCAGCACCGCTAATGCTGCCTTTATTAGCCTTCTAGGGGGCAGTACGAGCATGGTGGGACGCCCCCTGCGCGACCTTCAATCTCACACCTTTCTAAAGCAAATATTACCTCCGTTGCAGAGTTGCTTCGCAGGGGATGATGTCCACGATGAAGTTCGCTGCACACTTCCAGGCGGTATTCCTGCCGACCTCCGTTGTTGGTCACTGTCCAACGACGGTTCTCCGCCGCACTACGTGGCACTGTCCCTGCGTCTTGCCCAGAGCCGACGATCCCTCGAGGGAAGAGAAGAGGGGAGCCACGCTGAGCTAGAGCAGGCACAGCGACTCATCGCTGAGGTCAATCGTCGTAACGTTGAAATGAAAGCGGCCCTGCGTCACCAGGCGGCACAAAACAGTGAAGCCCAACGACGTAAAGACGAATTCCTGGCTACGATCAGCCACCAACTTCGTAATCACCTATCACCAGTACGCAATGCAGCGCGATTTCTGCATCACAAGCTGTCTGGAGAAAAGGATGTGCAGTGGTGTATAACAGTAATTGACCGCCAAATAAGCCAATTTGCGCGTCTGGTCGATGAATTACAGGACCTGACACGACTGGAAAGTGGCCAATTCGAATTGAATAAGGATCGATTACCGTTGTCTGAAATAATCAGTCAGGCGGTGGAATGGGCTCAGCCACTATTGGATGACCAGCATCAAATTTTGGTAATCACCCAGTCGGAAGACCAAACACTCTGGGTAGATGCCGACATTCAGCGTTTATCACAGGCCCTGGAACACCTAATCTGCAATGCTGCTTACTACGCCGCTTCCGGTGGTCAACTCCAACTCATTGCACGCCAAGAAGGGCCAGAGATCGTAATTGCGATACGAGACAACGGTCGTGAGATTCCCCCCGATCTTCTACCACGCATATTCGACCTCTATGGAGAGATTCCGGTGGATCCGGAGCAGCTAGAAAGAGAGCCAGGAATCGGATTGGCCGTGGTTCGACGCGTGGTGGAACTTCATGGCGGAACGACCCGAGCAGTTTTCTTGGGATCGGGGCAGGGCAACGAACGCACGGTACGTCTACCGATGGCTATGCCGCCACTGAAAGAATCCATTGAGTCTCCTCTGGATCATCTCAGTAAGAGTACCCCTACAAATCGTATATTGGTGGTAGACGATAACGAGGATGTGGCCATCTCCTTTGGTGCGCTGCTGGAGGTATTGGGTCACGACGTGCGGGTGGTATTGGATGGACACATGGCCTTGGATGCAGCACGAGAGTTTATGCCCCACATTGTATTTCTCGATATCGCCATGCCCGATATGGACGGCTACGAGGTAGCGCGGCGTTTGCGTATCGAGCATCGGCATGAAAACCTGCGCTTAGTGGCAGTGACCGGCTACGGTCAGGACCACGATTCGGAACGTGCCCAACGTGCTGGTTTCGATCATCATCTGCTCAAGCCGGTAGACCTTAAAGACCTCCAGGCGTTGCTGGGACACTAGAATAATCTCAAAAACTGTTTGATTTCGTATCCTGTCTTCAATCTTTCTGAGGAGTATTCCGTGACCGTAGCGCGGACTAACGTGGACCCAGCGGAACTAGCCAAATTCGAGGCGTTGGCTACCCGCTGGTGGGACCCCGAAAGTGAATTCCGTCCCCTGCATCAGATCAATCCGCTGCGTCTGGATTTTATTGACGATCGCGTCCGATTGGCTGGCAAGCGAATACTGGACGTAGGATGTGGCGGAGGCATCCTGTCTGAGGCAATGGCATCGCGGGGAGCGAAGGTGGTAGGCATCGACCTTGGCTATGCGCCTTTGTCCGTGGCAAAACTTCATCTATTGGAATCGGGATTATCTGTGGACTATCGTGAGGTAGCGGCAGAAGACCTGGCCGTCACTGATCCTGCCTCTTTTGATGTCGTGACTTGCATGGAAGTCTTGGAGCATGTCCCCGATCCCGCTTCTACTATCGCTGCCTGTGCGGCTTTGGTCAAACCAGGCGGGCACTGTTTTTTTGCCACTCTTAACCGTACCCCTAAGTCCTATCTCTTTGCCATCATCGGCGCTGAATACATTCTCAATCTCTTGCCCCGTGGCACCCATGACTATGCCAAATTTATTCGCCCGGCCGAACTTGCTACCTGGACTCGTGCTGCTGGGTTAACGCTACGAGAGCTTGCGGGAATGAGTTACAACCCCTTTACCCGCATTTATTCCCTTGGACGAGATCTCAACGTGAATTTCCTCGCCCATGTCGTACGGGAGCAGGTTTCGTGATTGTTGCGTCCCGCCTACGCACCGTACTCTTCGACCTGGATGGAACCCTGCTAGACACCGCTCCCGATCTTATCTGGGCGGTCAACTCCTTGCGCGTCGAACATGGTCTACCTGCACTGTCCCACGACATTATTCGTCCCACGGTCTCTCACGGCACGCCAAGTATGCTGAAAGTGGCTTTTGGTATTAGTCCAGAGCACCCCGATTTTCTCGCTTTACGCAAGCGGCTACTGGATCTTTATCAGACCCATCTGGTTGAGGAGACTACGCTATTCCATGGCATGGCGGAGGTTCTTTCGATCTTGGAGAGACTTGGCATGAATTGGGGGGTAGTAACTAATAAGCCAGCGTTTCTTACCGACCCTATTATGGCGCATCTGAGACTTACGGAGCGTGCGGCCATTGTCGTGAGCGGCGACACTATCCCCTTTGCTAAACCTCACCCGGCGCCTTTACTTCATGCCTGCGCTGCAGCTGGCAGTTTTCCGCGGGAGTGCGTCTTCGTGGGAGATGCTGAACGCGACATAGCTGCTGGTCGCGCTGCTGGTATGGCTACGCTGGTGGCCCTATTCGGCTACCTGGCGGTAGACGATCGACCTCACGAATGGGGAGCCGACGCCATGGTCGAAAGTCCAGCGACAATGCTTGCCTGGATTCTCTCTGTACAAAAAGAATAAAAATAAAGACAGAATCATGAAAACATAGAATATTTTTCTTTTAAATTTAAAAGAAAAATATTCTATGATTCTGTCTTTTACTTCTGGTCTTTACCAGAAACTCTCGACGGATTCCGATAATATCTTTGCCCGTTCAGCCTGAGTGATGACTATTTCCCTTCGTAGCAGTGACAACTTTCTTCCGAGCCGTTACCGGGGGAGTTGATGTCTTGGCAACAGTCTTGACTGTGGCTATCGCAGCCTTGGCCAGTGCAACCACACGCCCTTTACCCGAAACGGTCTTGGCGGAAGCGGTTGACGCCTGTACAACCTTTACTTGAGCTGCTTTTGGTTGGACTTTAGCCAAAGTCTTGACCGATGAGGAAGCGGTTTTCGTGGTAGCAACCTTAGTCTGAGTGCTCTTGGTGATTACAGCAATCGTCTTCGCAGACTTTGCGGACGCGACGCTGACTTTGGTTGAAGTTACCTTTTCGGCATGAGCGGTTTTTAGCGTGGTCTTCTCGACCTTCAGTGCTGCTTTGCTATGGATAGACGTACGTTCGAAAGTCCGTTTGGTCTGGGCGTCGTTGGTATCTTCGTCACCATCGTCTGCCTTGCTGCGGACAGATGTACGTTTGAAAATTCGTTTGGTCTGAGTGTCGTTGCTGCCATCGGTATCCTCGTCATCATCTTCGTCATCGCTGTCTACCTTTTTGCTTGACGCAATGCGACGAGTTACGGTAGGAACGTCCAGCTTAGTGCGTGCTGATGACAGGGAATCTTCCACCATGGCGACCATCATCTTGGCAGCAGCCGGCTCAGGAGCACGGACGACTCGGATCGGTCGTTCGACAACAGAGCTCTCCTCATCATCCACAGAACGTGCAGCCAATCGCTGCTGAGTACCTGCTGGTAGCCAAATCGAAGTGCCTTCCGGTAGAGAGACACGACCTTTCATGGCACTGGTGGTTAGGGCGGTGTTGATCTCCGTAAGCTCGCTCAGGCCGACTCCGTAATCACGGGCCACCTGGTGGATTGGGGCGGAGTGATCCAGCGCCACTTTCTCCCAAGTTAAGGGATGCTCGCGGTGCACCGCACTGAAGTAGTGTCCAGCGTTGCGGGCCACTTCTCGGGCTGCCAAAAATTCCACATAGAAGTTGCGGGAATCGAAGCCAAAGAGGGAACCGTCATACTCCTCTAGAATTCGCGGAAAATCAGTACCGAAGGCAGATGCTGCTTTCGCCATCCCGCCAATCCCATGGTTATAAGATGTAATGGCGAGTCCCCAGTCTCCTAGTCGTTCATAGGCGTGGGCGAGGTAATGTGCACAACCTTCCGCAGCGAGTACCGGATCGTAGCGTTCATCCACAGCAGCATTCACTTTCATGAAGGTACGAGCTGCCGAGAGCGTAAATTGCCAGATGCCCACGGCCCCAACGCTGGAACGAGCACCTGTCTGAAAAGAAGACTCTACGTGAGGCAGAAAGGCTAGATCTTCGGGCACCCCATGGGCACGGAAGATGCGTCGGAACAACGTGTCGTAGCGCCCGCTAATCTCCACACCTTGTAGGAATTTATCGCGGATGCCGCGTTGAATCCGTACTCGATCATGGGCACCGGGAAGCTGAGAGACATTACCAAGCGTTCTGAATTTAGTAAGCAGCGCCTGTTCGTCGTCGTCGAGGTTGTCTCCCCGGGCGACCTTTTGCTCCAGAGTATGGAGACGATGGGAAAGATCCTCGACGTGTCCTCGAATGAACTCTTTCCGATCACTGCCCTCGCTTGAGCCAGGCAAAGTCAGAACTTCATACACCAACCCCGGATTGTTCATGTCATGCAAGGCCACCTGGCGATGATCCCAGACCCCAAAGACGTGACGCCAAAAATTTACCCGAGTAGCGAGTTCTGCCTGGTGAGGAAACGGATCATCGGGCGAGATGACCTGAGCAAAGGCCTCATCCGGCAGCTCGGGATCCGCACCGCTGAAAACGGGAACTAGGGAGAGGGCTATAAACAGGGCTGCACCACCTGCCACCAGAAAGCGAGAGCTGTTTTTGCGCATTACTTTTCTTCCCCTGCATCTATTAAGTGTAAATAAACCCAGATTGAATCTGGGAACCAGGGTACCCGTTTCGGCTGCCGTCCCGAGATAGCGAACAACGGAGGCAACCAGTTAGGGGTAACCGAAACGAGTATCGAGGTAACTTACTGAAATCGCCTACCAAAGAACCAGTAATCGACCAGCTTCGACCTTGTTTTCGAAGGTCCGTAATGACCGCTCGCCTTTGTCTACGCACTCACCCGTGCTTACATCAAAAGCCCAGTGATGCTTGGGGCAGGTAAGGCGCAGGCCATCCAGGGCCAAATGCGGGATATCAGTGACCTGGTGAGGGCAGCGGCTGTCGTAGACCTGTACTGTTTCACCTTTGCGATAGATAAAGACGTGACGACCTTCGCACTCACGGTAGGTAACACCACCCTCGGTGGCCTCATTAAGGGCCATAACATCATGCCAACGTCCCTCTGCATGGAGATTCTCGGGCCGAAACTCAGGTAGGTCCATCTCCAAGAGGATGTCCACCGCCCAGACGATCTTGGCGAGTCCCAGGGCAGGAAAGGCCATCAGGAGGGCGTCCAATATCTCTATAGGGGTGACTCCATCACGTAGAGCACGAGTAAGATATTGGCGGAAACCCCTATCCGTTTGGGAATGAACCTTAGTGATGACAGAAATGAGATCGCGGGTCTTGGGATCAAGATGTTTACCGGCTTCTTTCATGAACTTAAAGTAGGGCAGGATTGCATCCGGGCGCGCACTAATCAAATAGTTAAGAGCATCACTCATCTTAGGTTTCCTGGAAGTTAGGGTAGTAATAGGCTTGGATGGAACGTAGATTACTCTATGGAACAGAAAGTTGCACGGGTTTCTTAAAAAACTACGAGAAGTTTACAATTTTACATTGTCTTTCGGATGTTTTATATTTAGGATTCAGTAAATTAAATACGGGCTGGTGCTTTCACGCCGATTTCTTGATTAATCCGCTAGGGATTAGATAAATGTTCCTCTCCCGTCATGAACTTCTTAGACTCATAGGGTTAGCCGGTCTTGTCGGGTTAAATGCAAAATCGATATTTGCCGAACGTCTCCTGCCTAACGACCCCTGTAAAATACCTCGCTTTTGCAGTGTACGGCTGATCTACCTCACAGATACCCATGCCCAACTGTTGCCGGTTTATTTCCGAGAACCGAACGTCAACCTCGGGATAGGTGGGGCAACAGGAAGAGTGCCGCATCGTGTTGGTAGTGCTTTTCTTGAATACTTCGGTATTTCCCCGTTCCCACATTCTGCGTGGAACGTATCCATTGCCGCTCTGCTGCGAATTTTAAAACGGAACGCAGAGCGTCCGAGATGCATTCCACGTAGAGCGTAAGCAATATTTCGTGTATATCTAGACACGGAAATAAGAAGATGAAATCTTTTGAACCGGATACCGATCTTGATCCGTTTGTCTAATCATGCAGTCAAAAGTGGCAGATTTATGGACCACCAGCGTAAAATTACCATCAGAGATTTCTCGCGCAGGTGGACAATAGTAATCGCGGTCTCCTTCTGCATTCTAGCGGCTGGCAGCCTGGTGCTGGATAGATTGTTTCCGCCATGCTTGGACCGCTTGCACGACCTATCTACTATCGTCACCAACCGCGACGGTCGGCCGTTGCATATCTTTCTCAACAGTGCCGACGCTTGGCGAATGACAGTCGATCCTTCCAAGGTGTCTCCGAATTTTTTTAAGCTGCTGCTTACCTACGAGGATCGGCGATTCTTTCAACATCTCGGGGTCGATCCGTTCGCAGTGTTGCGTGCAGTGAGTCAAAATTTTTCCGCTGGACGGATAGTGTCGGGTGCTTCGACATTGACTATGCAGGTCGCTCGCCTATTGGAACCTCGACTGCGCACATTCCGCGCCAAATTGATCGAGACCCTCCGTGCATTTCAACTTGAAGCACATTTCTCCAAGCAAGAAATTCTCGCGATGTACTTGTCCTTGGCACCCTACGGCGGCAACGTCGAGGGCATACGGGCAGCAACGCTGGCGCTATTTGGTAAAGGGCCGGCGGAATTAACACCAGGTGAAGCAGCGCTTTTGGTTGCCCTGCCGCAGGCACCGTCGCATCTGCGTCCCGACCGCTGGATGGAGCGGGCGCGGATGGCCCGTGACAACGTGCTGGAGCGCGCCGTAGCTATGGGCACGCTCGATTCCCGCATTGCAGCGGAGGCAAAGCAGGAAATAGTGCCCAACCGTCGTCTAC
>Ga0268283_1001057_pt1 | contig 14156 bp, 10 predicted proteins | sample saktaG_13_FD_190140 | JGI IMG/M metagenome (GOLD analysis project Ga0268283, IMG submission 190140) | Saline water microbial communities from Sakinaw Lake, British Columbia, Canada - sak_2013_06_06_36m | ecosystem: Environmental > Aquatic > Non-marine Saline and Alkaline > Saline ... | reverse complement strand
TTACGCTGCTTGAATTGTTGGTAGCCATTGCCATCTTTGCGGTGCTTGCCGCCATGGCCTACGGTGGTCTCAATACGGTTCTTAGCACCAGTCGTTACGCTTCGATTCAAGTCGAGCGCTTAACCAAAATCCAAACTGCGGTGGCTACCATTTCACGTGATTTGATCCAACGGGTGAATCGTCCCATTCGGGACGAATACGGTGATCGGCAGCAAAGTTTTTTGGGAGGGGGTGGTAAACAAGGAATAGAATTTACCCGTGGTGGTAGACGTAATCCCGCTGGTTTTCCTCGTTCTTCTCTGCAACGGATCGGTTACACTATTCAGGACGGTTGGCTGTTGCGTCTTTCCTGGCGGGTGCTGGATCGTGCCCAGGACAGTGCGCCTATTTCACAGCCTCTCCTCGATCGGGTAGACGGTGTGATCTTCCGATTTCTGGACAACGCTGGAGTTTGGCACGACCAGTGGCCTCCGGAGAAAACGCCACAGCCTGTTTCTCCACCATCCCCTTTTCCTGCCAGAAATTTGCTCCTGGCAGTGGAGGTTAATCTGGATATTCAGAATTTCGGGCGTATCACCCGCCTCTATCCTTTAAACCAATGAAGGTCATCCGTTGCTATCTATGACTCTATCTAGCTGCCATTCCACCATGATCACAGAAATTCAACACTATGCGGTCACCACTGTTTCCAAACGATCGCACAGGGTCTTCAAGACCCGAATGCGAGCATATCGTTTATCATTGGCTTCGATCAGTGTCCAACGGGCAAAACGAGTACTAGTACGTTCCACCATATCGTTTACAGAAAAGTCGTAGAGGTCCCATTTCTCTCGATTACGCCAATCTTCCTCGGTGAGCTTGTAATGTTTGTAGGGAGTGGTTTTGCGTTCTTCAAAACGTCGTAATTGTTCTTCTTGAGTAATGTGTAGCCAGAATTTCACCACCAAGATATTATGTTCATAGAGTTGTTCTTCGAAGTCTGTAATCTCTGAATAGGCCCGCATCCAAGTAGATTCTGGTGTAAACCCTTCGATTCGCTCCACCAGCACTCGGCCGTACCAGGAACGGTCAAAGATAGTTACTCTTCCGGTCCTCGGTAGATAGCGCCAGAAGCGCCACAGATAATGATGGGCCCGTTCCTCGTCAGTAGGTGCTGCAATAGAAATGACTTGATAGTCGCGGGCATCCAAGGCAGCCGTAACTCGACGGATGGTCCCTCCCTTACCCGCTGCATCCCAACCCTCAAAAACCACGACAAGAGAGTACCGTTGCTGTTTTGCGCGGCGAAATAATAGATTGAGTTTTCCCTGTAGCTGCTCCAAGTGTTCCTTGTAGTCTTCCCTGTTATCCGTGGTGAGGCTCATGTCGAGATGAGATAAAACGGTACGAGAGGCATTGTTACCGGCACGGATGGAGATGAAGCCCTGCGTGGGGGTCGATTGTGCCTGCCAGTCACGCTGCTTCGATTGTTCTAGGTGACGACGGATCGCATCTCGCACCGTCCGCCCTACTGTAATCTCTCTGTAGTTTGAGTCATACCCCTCGATAATCGTCCACGGGGTCTCGCCGGTGGCCGTTTTATGTAGCGCATGCTCCGAGGCGTCAATGAAGCGATCGTAGAGGTTGAAATGCTTCCAGTCGGTTTGGGTAATACGCCAACGGGTGAGGGGGTCTTTTTCGAGGCTCTTAAGGCGTCCTTTCTGTGCCTTTTTGCCGAGATGCATCCAACACTTGATGAGAAGTGTTCCATCCTCTACCAACATCCGCTCAAAGGCGAGGATGCGGTTGAGACGCCGATCGAAGGTGGCGGTCTCGGCCAGATTGTAGACACGGTCGAGGATCGGACGCGAATACCAGGAGCTTAGGAATAAGGCGATCCGTCCCTTAGGCGGTAATTCTCGCCAGAAGCGCCAGAATTCTGGGCGCTCTTGCTCCTCATCGGAGGGATTACCAAAAGCGCGGGTGACGATGCCCCGTGGGTCCATCCATGCGTTGAGGAGGTTAACGGTCTCACCCTTTCCTGCCCCATCGACCCCGTGAAACAGGATAATCACGGAAAAATTGGCGTCTCGTAGTTCGTCCTGAAGCTGCAAGAGCTGCTCTCGCAGCAGAGGAACTTCTTCTCTATAGTCCTGGACAGAAAAGGTACGTCCCAATTCGGCCGCTTCGAACATCAGGTGATCTCCGATTTGAGACGGGTCTTACCATAATAGCCGTGCCACTTCATAAAAACCCGCTGCCAGTAGCGCACTCGCCGGGATGGTAATGATCCAAGCAATGACAATATTGACGGCTACTCCCCAACGCACGGCAGAAGCACCGCGCAGAATCGAACCCACACCAACGATGGCACCCGTAATCGTGTGAGTAGTCGATACGGGAATTCCTAGACTGGTGGCGGCAAATAAAGTAATGGCACCACCTGTTTCTGCACAGAATCCCTGGACCGGACGCAGGTCGGTGATGCGAGATCCCATGGTCTTAACGATGCGCCAACCACCTGTCATCGTACCGAGACCCATGGCCGCCTGGCAGGCCAGCACCACCCAAATGGGTACATGGAAATCACCGTTCAAATAGCCCTGGCTGTAGAGCAACATGGTAATCACCCCCATCACCTTTTGAGCGTCATTACCCCCATGTCCAAGACTATAAAGAGCAGCAGAAACGAGTTGGAGCCGACGCGAACGTCGATCGGCAAGTTCCGGGGCAGTTCGTCGGAATAGCCAAGAAACTGCCACCATCAAAATCATGGCAAGAACATAGCCAATGAGGGGAGACAATACGATGGCGGAAGCGATTTTGTTGAGCCCTCTCCATATTACTGCATCAGTACTCCACATCTTGGTAATGGCTGCACCCACCAATCCACCAATAAGGGCATGAGAAGAAGAAGACGGTAGCCCCAACCACCAAGTAATAAGATTCCAAGCAATAGCACCCATCAACGCACCAAAGACAAGATAGCTATCGACCAAACCAGACTGAATGACTCCGGTGCCGATAGTTTTGGCAACCTGGTCTCCAAAAAATAGGAAAGCAATAAAGTTGAAAAAAGCCGCCCACAGAACCGCCCGCTGCGGACTAAGCACGCGAGTCGAAACAACAGTGGCGATGCTGTTGGCCGCATCGTGAAGTCCATTAATAAAATCAAAGGACAGGGCAACGAGGATAAGCAAAATCAAAACGGGAAGACTAACGGCAGCTTCCATAATGGAGATCCCTCAAGTATTCTCAGCCACAATGTCCCCGACCACCTTGGCTACGTCGTCGCAAGCATCTACAACTTCTTCGGTGAGATCGTAAAGCCGTTCCATATAGCCGAGTAACATTGGATCGGCGGGGCGAGACGCAGGGTCGAAAAGAGTTTCTAAGCCACTCAGATAATAATTATCGGCCTCATCTTCGATCTGATGGACTCGTTGACAGAGATCATTGATGGTCTGGGCATTCGTAGATATGGCCTGAGTCAGGGGCATGATCTCATGAATGGTTTTAGCACATAGGGTGGCACAGTGGGCAATTGAAGCCATTTCATCGGTGAAGGTCTCAATACGGTAGATGACCGCACGCTTGGCCACGTCTTCCGCATAGTCGGCCACGCTGTCCATGGCACTGACCAGGGAGCGAATCTCACCACGTCGGAAAGGGGTGATGAAGGATCGATTAAGAAGACGATAGATACGTTCGGCGCACTGGTCCGCCCGCATCTCGGTAGCGATCATTGGGGAAAGGTCCACCGGTCCTCCCCGGCTGAGAAGATCGTGGAGACACTGGGTCGCATCCACCATCGCCAGGGATAGCTCTACGAACAATTCCGTGAACCCCTCTTCATGGGGCATTAGTAACCTAAAAAAGCGGTGCAACATCACTTATCCTCATAAAAATTAACAATATCTGTCATCGGAAGTTCCCACTTCCGGCACTCTTTCGTAGACAAGAGTTTTTTGACAAACCTATGCGGAAGGATGGGAAATACAACTACAGTCGTTGAGTATGCCCGAAGTGCCCTCGCACGTCTTCTAGCCCAAGTCAGTATCCACAATTCGGTCGTAGTAACGGGCGCGATAGAGCAGGCGTGGAGCGGCAGGATCGTCGATGAAGTTGGTGCGGTCGTGGAGAATATTGTTACCCACCAGCCCCTGCCCAGGGGCGAGGGTACCGTGCAGTACGTAGGGGGTTGTAGCAAGGATTTGGACCAGTGCAGCAATGGCTGCCTGGATACTAGCGACCGGCGCACAATCTGATCTTTCTGCCGATACGGCTGGATCATTACGCCAAACGACGTGACGGACTCGGGCGGTATACCGCAGATGTAGGTGACCATCGGGAGTAACTGAAAAGATTGGTCCAATGGAGGCCGGGCGTAGCTCCTGACCATCCCGAACATGAGCAGGAATGGTCATGGCATCGGGTGTAGAGAGGGCAGCAATGTAGCCAGGGTCCTTGTCTCGTAGCAACAGGTAGGCAAGTTCGTGATCGAGCAGAGCATTGGCGCCCCCCTCGTTGGCAGCACGCACACAATGCAACAACAGACTTCGGATCTGGCGTTCGGGAGGGTTGTAATAACCGTCAGTGTGCCAGTGAAGTGGGCGGTTGGTGTAGGGGATAAAGTCAGTCCTAGCATTGTCTCCAGTAACTACTTGCAGCGCCGTAATGTCATCCTCATCTGCACCAGGGTTGTGGTCCAAACGCCGCAGTCCAAGTTGTTCGCCGAATAGACGCGGTACAGTGCGATCCTCTCCCAGGTCAGGCCCTGCGTAGATGGCCATGTTTGCAGTTCGGCAACGGGAGAGAAGCGCCGCATGTTCCACTTTGGTCAAATGGCGTGGGTCACGGACTTCGATTACAAGGTCAGCAAGAGTACGGGGTGCATGGAGGAGCTTGGCATCACGCCAGCGCCCATAGGCGGAATCATCAGTCAAATCAAAGGGATTACTAGACATGGGACACGGTTCCCGGGTTCGGAGCATCGTAAAGTAACGTTTGCGCTCCGGACCCGTTCCAAGTTGTTACTACTATCCTTCACGCTCCCCGCCGACATCCTTGCGGCGAGGTCGGGTTCGAGGCAAGCCGCCCCTCCGTTGGCTTAAGCTGCACGCTTCTCGCTGGCATGTCGTGAATCTTCGCTAACTTCGCTATTTTCCACAAGTTGAGCAAGGGTGATATTGCCCAAAAAGTCAAAGATCTGGCGGCTCAGATCGTCCCAAAGGACGCGTGCTGGACCACCCTCACCGCGACGGGCATCGGAGTCATGTTCTGGTCCGGCACGATCATCTACGGCAACCACTACATCGGCCACCGTGATGTCCGCTGCATCGCGTCCCAGGCGATAGCCACCACCCGGGCCGCGAGCCCCCTGGATCAACCCTGCCTTACGGAGATGCATGAACAACTGTTCCATGTAGGACTGGGAGATGCCCTGGTGGACGGAGATGCTCGCCAAAGTGACTGGGCGACGTGGATTGACAGCCAATTCCAACATCGCCTCAATGGCATAACGCGCTTTGCTAGATAGTTTCATTGTACGTTCCTCTTTCTCGGTTGAAATGCCTGGTTAGCTAGGGATGGTGCCACCCGAAGCTATATTCAATGGTTGCGGTACCCCATTAATATTATATTACCTACTTCGTTAGTCAACATTAGATTCCCCAAAATACCCGCAAGAAGTCCTCGGCTTCAGCCGTGGAGCTCATGACTGGTAAGCATTTATAATACCATACGAGTAGAAAACCATGGAATGCTTCCGAGCAAATATTTTTGAAAATAAGTAAAAGTTCCTTGCAAATGTCGTTCGCCTGATACCTTCGCTACGATCATTCAGCCTCCTTCGATCTCTTACTTGTTGTTTTCGAATAACTATTCTTAATATACCCAATGAGAGATGTCTGTTCTCTCGTGGATGGCTCCAGTCCGCCCGAGGGATGAGCGATTCGCGATGCAAGATGTCGATCGCAATCGACACCCTTACATCGTGGTTGTTTAGTCTTCCGTACCCTGAAACGGGTAATCACCTTTGAGCCGGCGTTCCGCCTCCTCGTGGATGGCGGCAGTCAGGTCAGGGTGGCGAGCGGCCAGATCCCGAAAATCAGCGATATCAAATAAGAGGAGTTGAGTTGGTCGGGTCGCGCTTGCCGTGGCATTACGTCGGGCACCGGTGATTAGTGCTAATTCTCCGAAGAAGGCGCCATCATGCAACAAGATCAATTGGGAACCGATCTCGATCATGATCTCGCCACTAACGATGAAATACATGCAATCGCCAATCTCGCCCTTACGTAGAATCACAGCGCCAGAAGTGACCTCGTGTGGACGCAATCGTTGGGCAACTTCGGATATAACGGTGGCACCCACCTTGCGGAAAAGTGGTACTTGGGCCACCAGGTCCCATGTTTTTAGAAATGCACGTCGTCGCATCTCCTGGGAAAATCCAGTAGCAAGGATAGCCGCCCACAGCGCAAATAGGATGATTCCACACATCATTACGATACCGGCCAGGATTCTGCCTCCCACCGTTATCGGTATGGCATCGCCGTAGCCAGTGGTGGTAAGGGTAACAATGGTCCACCATAATGTCTTTGGTACGCTACCGAAGCTCTCAGGCTGAGCTTTACCTTCAATTAAGTAAATTAATACTGCCGCGCATAACAACGTGACCAAGAAGGCAAACAGTACACCACCAAGCGGTTCGGCTTCTAATTCGATCACCCGCCCCAGTACAGACAGTCCCTGGGAATAGCGCGCCAATTTGAAGACCCAGAGTACGCCAAACATGTCAGCATGGATCTGAGGAAATCCGACAAGCCAAGCGACTGGAATACCGATGATGGCGAGTCCATCCACCAGACCTAAAGCCGAGGTTGCCCAACGACGACGTGCTCCACGGCGAGGCTCTGATGTCATCAATTCGGGATCGATCCATAGGCGACATAAATATTCCAGCAGGAATATCAACAGAAAGATGTTGACCAGTAGAGGGGCAGTCTGTTGATAGTCAGGATCGGACGAAAGAATAACATCAATCACGCCAGCCACTATGATCAATATATGAATGACACGTAGTACCTGCGCAGATAGTGAACGCGTGTTCGGATCCAGCAATCGGGCCATGCGCAGGCGCAGACTTTCCGCAGGTTCAGGGAGGGGGGCAATCATAGGTCGATGCCGAAATCGGCGAGGTGCAAGGCGTTACTTAACTCAAGTTGCCACTTATGACTCCATCTAGCCGCCATTTCGCCAGTCCCTGACGGAATGACGATTAGGACAATTGGGTTCATAGCTGGCAAGTTGAGTTAGATATCAAGAAATCATCTTCGAACGATTACTTTTTGCTAATCATCCCTTCTGCGATTTTTTGGGACAGTTGGTAGACTGCCATAGCGTAGAGGGGGCTGTGATTATAGCGAGTAATAGTATAAAAGTTCTGAAAACACAACCAATATTCGAAAGCGTTCTTTCCCTCCAATCGCAACGGGGCGGCGGTTGGATTACCTGAAACGGATTCTGTGGGTTGTAGTCCTAGAAAACGTAGGCGACTCAGCGGTAAACTCGGTTTAAGGTCCGATTTCAACAGGGAGGTGGGGTCGATTCCCTCTCCGAGATTGACCGGCACTGCTACTGGTCCGTGCGGCTCCCAATCATGACGGCGTAAATAATTGGCTACGCTGCCGATGGCATCCCAGGAATTATTCCATAAGTCGCGGTGACCATCTCCGTCCAAATCCACAGCGAAGTCTCTAAAACTGGTGGGCATGAATTGAGGTAGCCCCATGGCACCAGCATAGGAACCTTTTGGCAACAAAGGATCCATACCTTCGCTGCGCGTAAGGAGCAGATATTCTTCCAATTGATCACGAAAGAAGGGAGCGCGTTTCGGATATTGGAAGGCTAGCGTGCTTAGGGCCTCCAGAACTCGATAGGTACCTGTCTTGGCTCCATAACGAGTCTCTACGCCAAGGATGGCAACAATCACGGCGGGATCGACCCCATAGCGAGATTTTGCAACTGATAAGGCATCTTGGTGATTACGCCAGAATTCGACACCACCCTCAATCCGAGCCGGCGTAAGAAAAATAGCGCGGTACTCAAACCAAGGTTTGGCCTCTGCGGGACGAGTGATGGCCTCAATGATTTCGGGACGCAGTACCACTTGGCTAAAGATTGCACGCAGTGCTGAAACCGCAAAACCATGGCGCGCCGCTACTGCAGTAATAAATTCATCGACTTGAGGCAGCGCTGTGGCCACTTCAGCATGGGTGAAAGTGGGGATCCATCCCAGAATCAGCGTCACTACGACGATGAAGAATGAGAAAGATCGTTTTAATTGAATAGATCGAAGGGACATGGTGAGAGTTATGGTTCGTTATCGTGGTTGTTGATATAAAAGAAAAATTATTTTGTTATTTCCATTATTCTTTTGTCAAAGAACAAAATAATTTTTCTTTTATCGCTAAAAATAGAGAGAGGTGAAGATGTTAACGATAATCAGCGCTTTCCTTGATTACCGCCAATACCCGTGCTTGGCGTGTTTCCAAGCCGAGGCGCAGTTCGGCAGGGATCGGACCAGTAGCACACCACGTTCGCAGTAATTCCAGGAGTTGGGCTCGGCGTTGTTCGAGATTCGTCTCCCGGCCCTGACCCAAGCCTTCGGCAAGACGGTTGACCTGGAGTGATAGGCGTGTCCGTGCAGACCCTGGAGGAGATTCCACCCCAGCAAGGACCTCCAAACGGATGCAGGTCATCTCCATGACCCCTGCCTCACGCGCCTCGAGGGCAATACGCCCTTGACGCTCTGTCACTGGGAGGTGGGCTCGGGCATAGGCTCGTTCAAAGCGGGCGGTAATGGTCGGATCGGCCTCTTGTGCCAGAAGATTCCATCGAGCGCGTACCGCTTCCACCGCCTCTCCTAGGTCACCATCCGTCTCGGCCAGCATTTCCATCTCTGTACACAAAGCCCCCTGGGCTACTACCGTATCAACCGTTTCCCATGCCTGACGGCGACGGAAAGCCGTGATCGCCTCATGGTAGGCTGCAACCGCCTTTCGTAACCGATTCTCCAGTGCCGTAGCATCTTCCCGAGGCGCGGCGGGGAGCGTCGCCCACTGTTGCTCTAGGGTCGCAAGTTCGCCCCGGGCGGCCGTCAACTCGGGTCCGTTACGCTGCGCTAGTGTTTCAACCTGTTCGCATAGTGCCTCGCGCGTAGTGCGGGCAGCGTTACGTTCCACCTCCTGGGCAATGATTTGGGCGTGACGACGTTCGAAGACACCATCTGCCGCTACTCGCAACCGTCGCCACAGTGTCTGCTCCTGCCGACGTGGGGCGTGACCGAGCGCCTTCCATTCGATTTGGATCTGCTTTATCTCGTTCGTTGCCAACCGTAGGTCGGTAAGCTCCTGTGCCCGTTCGGCACGGGCGACAAGGTCTTCTTTGGCCTTGAGGTTGCGTCGATACTCACGGCGTATTTGCTGTTGGAGCGGATCCAGCGCAGCAGTAAATCGCTCCTGCAAGCGAGCTGAAGCACGTCGATCTACTGATCCCGCACTGTGCCAGGCCTCGCGTATTTCTCCCAGGAAATTGTCGGCGGCATTCCAGTCCATATTCATCCAATCGGCACTGGCAGTGAAGGCCTCAATACGGGTAATTAGGGCCTCTCGGACCGTAGCGGCTTCCTCTCGTCGCTGTGCTTGTTCCGCGAAATAGACTCGACACGGCTCGAAAGCCGTTTCACAAGCGGCATTGAAACGATCTAAATCGGTTGGTTCGGATTCTGTCGGTCCTAGACGGTTCCAGATATCTCGAATCTCCCGTATCCGAGCGGCCAACTGCACGGGTGGGTCTTCCACACCGATTAAAGCCTCCACCTCGGTACACAACCGGTCACGTTCGCGGATATTGCCCCAACGCTGCCACTCTTGCAGTTTGTAAACCTCGGCTGCTCCTTGTTCAACGCGGACCTTCAGTGCCGTGGTTCGGGGGCTTGCGGGTAGGTTTCCAACGGTGGTTTGGGCAATCGTCAGAGTGGGTGTCGCAACCTTCAGTATTCCCTGTTCTAGGGCCTGCTCTAGCTCTATCACTGTTGCTTCAGCGCGGACATAGTCTTGCTCGCGTCGTTCATGCGCCGTCCGCACTCGTTCGCGAATCTGGTGCATGGCGGCTTGGAAGCGTTGTGTGAGTTCGGTCAGTTCCGGGTCGTTCGTGGTGTTGTTTACCCCCAAGCTCTGCCACTCTCGGTTCCAGTCCTTGAGGGTGGACTCCCACACCGTCTGCCTTCCCTTCAGTGATTGTTCGGCGCGTTCGCATTGGGTACGACAGGCTGCGAGTTGTTCGGCATGCTGTAGCAAGTCACGAAGACGATTGCGAATCTGAGTATTCGCCGTTTGGAAACGGGTTTTAAGGCGGAACTCCTCGGAATTCGGTAAAGCACCACTCTGCGCCCATCCTTCTTCGACGGTGCGGAGCAGGGTGCGTGCCGAGATCGCATATTCGGGGCCGAGTTGGTCGCGACCCACCAGATCGGTGGCTAGGTTTTCTATGGCCAGACAGAGAGATAATTTTTCGGTACGTATCGGAACAAATGCCTCTTCGATACGTGCTTGTTCGCGTCGACGATCTTCTTCCTCCATCAATCCGCCTCGGATAAGGCCTATCGCTGTTGTGAAGCGTTCCGTCAGATCGGGGTCTGCCTCTCCTGCAGCGGTGGCCCAGCGATTTTCTAGGCGTTCCAAGGGGGTAGCGGCGTCGCGCCAGTGGCCTCGGCGCACCAGGGCTTCGATGTCGGCGCAGAGCCCTTCCCGGAGTCGTCGCTGTCGGCGCGGTCGTTCTTCTTCCTCGATAATGGCGGCCAGACGTTCCTGGAGGATGCGGTGGACCCCCTTGTCGCGGTTGCGGGAGAGCTTGGCGACCCGTTCCATGAGAGTGCGATCCTTCAGGCGGGTAGCAGCTAACGTTCGCACCCGGGTATCGGAGTCTGCGACTGCGGATGCGGCAAGTACCTCATCGTCGGTTATGCGCTCAAGGACGATGCTGCGTAGATTTGATTCCACACCGTGGCGGGCGAGGTGGACAAGCAATGGGGGATTGTCGGTATGTTCAAGCCAGAGGAGGCGTTCTGGCAGCGAGGGTCCTCCGGTACTGGTACCAGTAACCACTTCCCACAGACGGCAGACGGCATGTTCTCGAACCTTTGGGTCGGTGTCGGTACCGACAACGAGGTCAAGAATGCTGAGATCGGTGAGGCGATTGATGGCCAGGATCCGCAGATCTGGATCGGGGTCGTAGCGCGCCATCTGAGTCAGCACATCATGGTTGTTAGCCAGTTCTTCCAGGGCCTGACGTCGGACCCGAGGATTATTGTGCTGCCAACGAGGTTTGAAGAGATTTTTGAAGATCATTTTAGGGAGGCTTCCTAGCGAAGGCCGGGGATTATAGCGCCCGATCCTAGTTTTTGCCCTCTAGGTGAGCAGGGAAAGTAGTGGCCTGTCCTTAAAATCAGGACGAAGGGATGGCCTACCTTAGCCGGTAGCTGCCAAAATGAGAATCGCTAACGATGGCAAAGGCCCTTGACCGGCTTTGATGAGTCGTTACAATAGCAGCGCTGCTGCGGGTGTGGTTCAATGGTAGAACCTCAGCTTCCCAAGCTGATGGCGTGGGTTCGATTCCCATCACCCGCTCCAATCCCCTTTTCTATCCCTCTCTATATTCCCGGTAATCTGATGCGCTTCCTCGCACTCCCAATGGCAATTATGATGTTGGCTGGACCTGTAACCGTACAGGCACAACAGTCACTTCCCTTTATCGATCAACTGACTTCACCATACACTGACTCCGAACTCGGGGGAATTGGCTGTCTGGCAGCGAGCACCGTTACAGGTGGAACGCTGGTCTATCTGCTGGGTGGATTCGGTCGACTCGTATCCAGCCTGCAGGGACCACTACCACCAGCACGGGTCATGGAGGGGACTGCCGCCATAGCTTTCATATTCTCCAGTGCCTGTTACGTCGGGGCGGCCCTGGCACCGGTGGTGATGATGACCTACACCTCAATTGCCGATCGCTTGCCAGAGGAGCTACCCACATTTTTTGGCTCCGAAGGGCCAGTTACAGATCAGGGAACTTCAGAGAAATCGTCACCCTGACGACGACTCGATGACGAATTTATCCTCCCGCTGTATGGTATGGCTACGTAACCTATTGTTTTTAAAACGGTTTTCTGGAATGAATACGTGAAGTAAATGTGGGCCTGAAGTTTGCATTAAGGACAGGGAGCCGTAGGAGACAATCTCGATGTCCAATCTCGCCATAAATTCCGCATTACCTATCCCGGCTGCTCTGCCACCGACAGCAGATTTGCCCAGTGCCGAACCCGATGGCGCAAGTTTTGCTGATGCCATCAACCAACTGTTAGCCCCCGCGAAAGAGACCACAAAGGGAACCGTACTAACACGCCGTCCGTTTACTTTGGTACCTACCAGCTCTGGAGACGAGGTCGCACTTGCAGGCTTAACCCCATCACTACCGCCACAGGCTATCCCCGCCTCTCCGCCATTGGGAAAAGCAGGAGAAGCAAATGATGGAACAAAGCCGGGTATTGGAGTGCCGCTCACACAGATAACACCCACCGAGGCAAATGTTCGTGCCCAATTATCGATATTGAGTGGCATCGGAAGATTAGGGGTAAAACCCACCTCAGCGGAGGCTCCTCCCCTTGGAATGCCTCCCACTGGATCGTTGCCTACCCTTGATGCGATCCTTCCTAATATTCGTACTCAATTATCGTCATCGGAGGGAAGCAGGGGAAAGATCGAAGGAGAGAAATCCTCTCCGAGTGTGATCTCCACCCTTGATAGTCTCTTTTCCGATATTCGTTCCCAGCTATCACAAATGGAGGATCGAGGGGGAAAAAATGAGGAAGAAAAGAAAACCATTGGGGTGGCACTCTCTGATATTCATGCACAACTATCACTGCTGGAAATTGCTAGGGGGGGAACTGAAGGAGGGGAAATAATCCTTGGATCGACTCCCGCCTTTAGTGCAAGCGTTGCTGATATTCATACACCATTGTCGTCGTCAAACAGCATCGGAATAGTGAGCGGAGGAGTAAAACCCACTTCCGGGACGACCCTCGTCCTCGGTTCGATCATCTCTTCTATTCGCGCACAATTATCGCTGCTGGAAGGTGGCGATAAGACAAAACCTACTCCTGAGTCAACTTTTACTCCAGTGGCCATTGCTGATATTCGCATGCCATTATCGCCACCAGGCGGCATCGAGATAGTGAGTTATGGGAGTGGAACTACCTTCGAAGCGACCAGTACCATTGATTCGATCCTTTCGAATATCCGAGAAAAATTATTGCTACTCGAAGGTAGCAGTGAAACAAACCCCACTACCGGGGCGACTCCCACTCCGGAAATCGTCACAAATATTCGTACACCATTATCGCCACCAGCCGGCATCGAAATAGTTGGGAAAGTGGGAAATCTCACTTTAGTAAAAACGCCGACCCTTAGTTCTGTTGTCGCGAATATTCGAGCACAATTATCGCTACTCGAAGGTAGCAATGAGACAAAACCTACTCCAGGGGCAACTCCCACTTCGACGACCGCTGCCGATGTTCATGCACCATTACCACTGCCAGCTAGCATCGAAATAGTAAGCAAAAGGGAAAGTCCTACTTTAGAGACAACGCCTACCCTTAGTTCTGTTATCGCAGATATTCGAGCACAACCACTCGAAGGTAGCAATGAAACAAAATCTACTACTGGGGCAACTCCAACCTCCGGGGTAACCATTACCATTGGTTCGATTCTTTCCGATATCCGAGAGAAATTGTCGCTATTGGAAGGTAGCAACGAGACAAAGTCCACCGCTGCGACAACTCCCGCCCCGATGGGTTCGATTCTTTCCGATATCCGAGAGAAATTGTCGCTATTGGAAGGTAGCAACGAGACAAAGTCCACCGCTGCGATAACTCCCGCCCCGATGGGTTCGATTCTTTCCGATATCCGAGAGAAATTGTCGCTATTGGAAGGTAGCAACGAGAAAAAGCCCACCGCTGGGACAACTCCCGCCCCGATGGGTTCGATTCTTTCCGATATCCGAGAGAAATTGTCGCTATTGGAAAGTAGCAACGAGACAAAGTCCACCGCTGCGACAAC
>Ga0268283_1001056_pt1 | contig 14189 bp, 12 predicted proteins | sample saktaG_13_FD_190140 | JGI IMG/M metagenome (GOLD analysis project Ga0268283, IMG submission 190140) | Saline water microbial communities from Sakinaw Lake, British Columbia, Canada - sak_2013_06_06_36m | ecosystem: Environmental > Aquatic > Non-marine Saline and Alkaline > Saline ... | reverse complement strand
TCAACAGAGACATCGTCGGAGCGCGTAATATCTTGTTGCGTGCATTGGTAGATAAACCCGACTGTTTCACAGTCGCAGTTAGCGTTTAATAACTTATGTTAGAGAATGTTAAGAAAAAATTATCGGTGAAAGCACGAATTGACTGGCTCAAAGAACTGTTTAAAATTGTCGTTACAGTGATGGTTGCTGATATTGCAGGAATGGCTAAATTGTATTTGGACAAAACAATTGATGAAGTATTTTATATGGGCGGTTTGCTTTTACCCGTTTTAGTAGTGGTTTGTGTCGTTATCAGTAGAAAAATGGAACGGCGAATTAACGAATTGGAGAACTTGTAATGGCTACATTAGTTATGATGTTGGCATTTGTGATGATTGCTGCTGTGTTGATTTATCCAGTGCTGAAAGCACATTAGTTATCAAAATTTGGTTGTGTCTTGACCTGCTTTGCTTGATGTGATGCGAAGCCCGTCCCTTTTGAGAGAAGGGGGCGGGCTTTTTTGTTGTGGTATGATTTGGGCTGGTTTTGAAATTAACGGGGAAAATGAAAAATGAGTGTAGAAGCCGATGAGATTTGGGCGATTTTGCGTGGTTTGGCTAAATCACACGAAGAATTCAAAGCAGAGCAAACAGTGTTACAACGTGAAATCAAAGAGGTGAACAAAAGTATAGGCCGTCTAACAAACCGTTTAGGGGAGTTTGTTGAAGAAGCTGTTCGCCCAGCGGCGGTGAAATTGTTTAGAGAACGCGGCATTGATGTTCACGAAGTGCATCAAAATATTTCAGTTAAACGCGATGGAGAAGGTTTAGAAATTGATTTGTTGGTGGTGAACAATGACGATGCCGTTGTGATTGAGTGTAAAAGCAATTTGAGTATTGATGACGTGAATGACCATCTCAAACGTTTAGAAAAAATGAAGCGTTTGATGCCACATTACAGTGGTTATCGAATTTTAGGCGCGGTAGCAGGCATGGTAATTCCCGAAAATGTCGCTGTGTATTCTGTTAGAAAAGGGCTGTATGTTATTGGTCAAAATGGTGAGCATTTGGAGTTGCGAAACGAAGAAAGTTTTGCCGCGAAGGTTTGGTGATTTGAACAACAAAAAGCCCTGCCGCTGTGAAGTTGTGTGGATTTTTTGTTGTGGGGAATTCAAGCAAATCCCCCTGCGCTTCGCGCTCCCCCTTCAAAAAGGGGGAAAACCATTAAAATCAAAAGCAAGTTGCTTTTTAATCTTTCGCCCCCTTTTTGAAGGGGGCAGCCTGAAAGGCTGGGGGATTTGCTCTAATGTTGGAACGGAGTGGGGCTTTTTTGTTGTGGTTAATCTGACGGGGCTTGTGGTTCGTCTTCGGTTGGGGGTTCTTCAGGAACGATTTCGGCGATAGTTTCAGCTGTTGGATTTGGATAAGATTCTTCGCTGGTTTCGACAATCTGCGTCATCGTTTGTTTCGCACCGTTTGGGTAGTACGTTGTAATCGATTGAAAGGCTTTGCGTTGTTCCCGAATGACACGCCACTTACCTCGCGCAAACAAATCAGGATTGAGCATGTAAACGGCTGAACCGATTCGTTTTAGAATGCCTTTGCTGATAAGTTTTACTATCGTGTCACTAATCGCTTGAACCTTAACCTCCGCTTTTTCTGCAATTCGTTTTTTAATCAGCAACGGCAATACAATTTCACCATCGTAATTAGCGATTGCTGCAATATGAATCAATGCGCGAGCTTCGCCTCCTGACAATTTATTGAGCAATCCTAAATCGTCAACGTAGAGCTTTAAATAATTTGGTTCTGTTGGAACTGAATTTATGTCGGTTGTTACTGTCGTCATTGACATCAATTCGCCAGTCAAATCGTTCATAACTCGATGCGTTTCTTCAATGTGAATAGTCACATTCACCCCCTTAATCGTTAGTTGAATTTGCCGAATAAATATATCACAAATTGAAAAAAACTCACCATTTTATTAGTCAAATTTAACTAATTAGTCGAATTTAACTAATTCGAAATTTAAATAATTAGTCGGATTTGACTAATTATCTTATGCTCTACGACTAACGAGGTTAGTGCTTACGACTAATGAGATTAGTTCCTACGACTAACGATTCGGGCTGCAAGCCGCGTAAATGCTCATTCCCACTTATCTATTATATTTAGTGATGATTATCACCCGTTTACCGTGTTATGAGAAAAAGCCCTGCTTTCCGAAAGGAAGGTGGGACGATTGGTTCGATAATTATGAGCATTCGTTTGCTCGAATGGTTTTTTACACATTTACAGCATTGATTGATTGTTTTTGTTGAGAAAGGTTGATTTTTTAGTGTTTAAACCTTATCCTTTGCATCGCTTGCTAGCGATAGCAAATAAACGAGTTTAGCATCTCGGTTAAAAAATAATACGCCCCGAACTAATTCAAAACTTGTCATTATGACTGGCTGAGTTAGGGGAAGCCGAAAGGCTTGGCGGTTTCTTTATTTCCCGTTATGCTAACCCTTAGCTCTCCAGTCGCCCACGTTTAGCATCGTGTCGATTGGTTCAAACTTAATAAAGGCTTCTAAAATGACAACTGCAAACATCACCCGTCCCATTTGCGCCGAAAACTTCACCACTCTGCCCAATTTCCTATTTGATTTCAATCGTAATTTTGACGACTTAAAACTGCGCGACAGCGCAATCTTAAACTCCAAACCGTTGACACACGATGAAAATCATCATAAACATTGACCTTTTAGCATTTAAACCTTATCCTTTTCGACTTGCTGACATAGCAAAAACGGGTTTCGCATCTCGATAAATTTTAGAATCTAGTTCTATTTCAGTTCATTATGTCTGGCTGAATTAGGGGAAGCCGAAAGGCTTGGCGGTCTTTGATTCTAGTTCCCGTTATGCGAACCCTTAATTCAGTCCAGTCACCACGTTTTGCATCGTGTTGATTAAGTTATAACTTACTAGAAGACTAACATGACAACTGCAAACATCACCCGCCCAATCTGCACCGAAAACTTCACCACCCTGCCTAATTTCCTATTTGATTTCAATCGTAATTTTGACGACTTAAAACCGCGCGATAGTGTCGTCTTAAATTATTTGCTGACGAAGCCGCCGACGTGGAAATTACGCGCTCAAGATATTGCCACCGCGATTAACGTGTGCGAACGCACCGCGTACAAAGCCCTCCGAAAACTGCAAGAAGTTGGTTTTGCCCGCTATGAACGCGAAAGTTCCGGTCGAACGAATTGGTTTATCGCGCTTCCTGATATGGCTGAAAAACCCGCCAAATCACCACACCGCAAAAAGTCCGACGGGATTTTGCCCGACGGGAAAATCGCCGTCGCTTTAACAAAAAATGAAAAATCTTTAGTAAATATTGAACAATCTTTAACAAAAAAAGAAAAAACAACAGACGATGTGCCGGAAATTTTTGTTGAAAATTGTTGCCAGAAAATCGCTGAAACGCCGATTCCCGCTATCATTGAAGCAAATGAACCGGTTCGATATTCTGAAATTGAAGTCGATATTGCTGAATTGAATCCACAACAACGAGTTATCGCGCAAAAATCGCTCGCTAAAGTTCCTGTTGCCACGCAGTTAATTATTTTGATGATGCTAAAAGTGGCGTTGAGTAAAGGCGGCATTAAATCGCCGTTAGCATATTTGAATGCGTTGATTAACAAAGCTATTGCGGGAGAATTGGACATTACTCGTAAAACCGACTTGCAAAAACAAACCGCCAAACCGTTGCCACGTGATGAAGTAATCCGACAATTATTTGCTCGACACGGTGAACAAATTAAACTGGATTTGAGTAAATTGGATTCTATTTTCGTCAAGGAAATCGGCGTTATTAGTAAAGCTGAATTTGAAAAACTCAATTTAATCGACAGATCAACAACCTGCTCAAATGAACGTCAGACAAAAGCCCAATTTTTTAAAGATATGAAGGATTTGTTTTAATGCGCGATGTTCGACTTTTTTAACTGGTTGATTTTTTCGCACTACTTTCAACATAATCGTGGAAGGTTGTAAAATGAAAGCTGTCCTCTGGTGTGAAAACTGGAGGGCGGTTTTTAATTTTGGAGAATTTTAAAATGAAAAATTCGCTTTTATCGCAACGAGATTTAGCTGTTTTATGGCACCCGTGTACGCAAATGCACGACCACGAAACGCAGCCGCTGATTCCCATTAAATCGGGGCATGGCGTGTGGTTGGAAGATTTTGAAGGCAACCATTATTTAGATGCGATTAGTTCGTGGTGGGTGAATTTATTTGGTCATGCCAATCCGATTATTAACGCCGCACTCAAAGCGCAACTCGATAATTTAGAACACGTTATTTTTGCTGGTTTTACCCACGAAGCCGCGATTGAACTCGCCGAAAAATTGGTGGCGATTACACCCGCTGGATTATCGCGTTGTTTTTATGCCGATAACGGTTCGGCAGCGGTGGAAGTCGCGTTGAAAATGAGTTTTCATTTTTGGCAAAATCGCGGGCAATCACGAAAAACCAAATTTATTACACTCGAAAACAGTTATCACGGCGAAACGTTGGGCGCATTAGCGGTTGGCGATGTGGCGTTATACAAAAAAACTTACGCGCCACTGTTAATGGATGTCATCACCGCGCCAAGTCCCGATTGTTATTTTCGCGACGAAGGCGAAAGTTGGGCAGATTATTCGACGCGCCAATTCGCACATATTGAACGCATATTACAAGAAAATGCCAATGAAGTTTGCGCGGTAATTGTTGAACCGCTAGTCCAATGTGCGGGGGGAATGCGAATGTACGACGCAATTTATTTGAAACTGCTGCGGGCGACGTGCGACAAATACAATGTGCATTTAATTGCCGATGAAATTGCGGTGGGTTTTGGACGAACGGGAACCTTATTTGCCTGTGAACAAGCCGACATTTCGCCCGATTTTTTATGTTTATCGAAAGGCTTAACGGGCGGTTATTTGCCACTTTCGGCTGTGTTGACGACGAATGATATTTACGCCGCTTTTTATGACGATTATTCTAAATTGACGGCGTTTTTGCATTCGCACAGTTACACCGGCAATGCGTTGGCGTGTCGGGCGGCGTTGGCAACGTTGGGTATTTTTGAAACGCAAAACGTATTGGGAAATAATCAGGTTTTGGCAGCGACCATGAAAACGTTATCGCAACGTTTTTTGAATCATCCGAATGTGGCAGAAGTACGACAAACTGGCATGATTGTCGCCATTGAATTAGTGAAAAATAAACGCACCCGCGAAGCGTATCCGTGGCAAGAACGACGCGGTTTGCAAGTCTATCGTTATGCGTTATCGAAAGGCGTTTTGTTGCGTCCGTTGGGCAATGTGATTTATTTCATACCGCCGTATGTCATCACGCCTGAAGAATTAGCGTTGATGTTTGACGTGGCGTGGCAAGCAATCACGGCGTAATTTTTTGAACTTTACCAATGCGTGTCGTCGCGCTCGAATTGGTTTTCAAGATACGGCGTTTGTGGCATCCGTTCGAGTTCTTCGCGCCGTTCGCGCCAACGTCTATCGTCACGGAATTGTTTGTCGTGCTGCCGAAAATCATTCTGCCGAAATTGTTGCTGCGGTGGCTGCATGTAAATTTGAATCGGCGGTTGTTGATAACCCTGTTGATAACGCGGCATTTGTATCGCACGTTTCTCACTGCGTTCACTTTCATGCTCATGATTATCATGGCGATGGTCGCGGTCACGGCGTTCGTCGTCGCTATCGCTGTAATATTCGTGCGCGTAACGGTCATCCGCATTCGCATTCATCGTGCAACTTAACGTCATAATCGTGTAACAAAAAACAGCCCTCAACTTGTTCATAACTCTCCTTTTATTATTTTGTCCAAATTTACACCTTTTACGGCTTATAATAACCGCCAACTATCGTTTAAATCATACACTTCATGGCACAATCATCAATGGAAAATTTCATCGCAGGGCAACGTTGGATTAGCAATACCGAATCCGAATTAGGCTTAGGACTGATTCTCGAAGTTAGTTTTAATCGTGTCAGCGTGTTGTTTTTAGCGTGTGACGAAAAACGTATTTACGCCATCGACAACGCGCCCTTAACCCGCGTTAATTTTTCAATCGGCGACAATATCGAATCGGTTGATGACGAAAAATTAACCGTTTTAAAAGTGGTCGAAAGCGAAGGCATTTTGACCTATATTTGCGAAAACGAAGACGGCGAAACGGTCGAACTTGAAGAAATGGATTTGAATCATCACAGCCAATTCAACAAACCGCAAAACCGTTTATTCACGGGACAAACTGATCCAAATGCGTGGTTTTCGTTGCGTTACGAAACGTGGCAACGTTTACAGCAACACGCCCAATCACCTGTCAAAGGTTTGCTCGGTGGTCGTGCGGCATTGATTCCACACCAAATTTTTATCGCTCACGAAGCCGCGAATCGTGCCGCGCCGCGCATTATGTTGGCGGACGAAGTCGGTTTGGGCAAAACGATTGAAGCGGGTTTGATTTTGCATCATCGCGTGAATAATGGTTTGAGCAAACGGGTTTTGATTATCGTGCCAGAAAGTTTGTTGCATCAATGGCTGGTCGAAATGCTGCGTCGATTCAATTTGCGTTTCAGTATTTTTGACGAAATGCGGTGTTTGGGCGAATTGGGCAATGACGGGTTTGAAGAGGAAGACGATTTATACAATCTGGCGAATCCGTTTTTGTCGGAACAATTGATTTTGTGCAGCCAATCGTTTTTTTCGGAATATCCAGACCGCCAAGAACAAGCGTTAGATGCCGGTTGGGACATGGTAATTGTCGATGAAGCGCATCATTTGGAATGGTCGGAAACTGCGCCGAGTGCGGATTATTTATTTGTTGAACAGTTGGCGCAAATTTCACCGAGTTTGATTTTGCTCACCGCCACGCCCGAACAATTGGGCAAAGAAAGTCATTTTGCGCGTTTACGTTTGTTAGACCCAGACCGTTTTTACAATTTCACCGCGTTTTTGGAAGAAGAAAAATCGTTCGAACCCGTCGCAAATGCAGCAAAATCGTTGTTGGCGGACAAACCATTAACTACTGACGAACAAAAACATTTAGCGATTTTATTGAAAGATGACAACGTTTCTAAAACATTAGAAAATTTGAACGATGCTGAAAAATCAGCCGCTGCGCGTCAAACGCTCATCAACATTTTACTCGACCATCACGGCACGGGACGCATTTTGTTTCGGAATTCGCGCCAAACCGTGCAAGGTTTCCCAGAACGTGAATGTTTTGGTCATGCGTTAAAAGCACATCCCCCTCAATCCCCCTTCTTGGAACCCCCCTTTGAAGGGGGGCAGGGGGGTTGTGCTTTAGATTTACAAAACGACGCGCGTTATTTGTGGCTGGTCGAAAAAGTAAAACAACTGGCGGGCAAAAAAGCGTTATTGATTTGCAAACACGCACAAACGGCGGTGGATTTAGAAAATACATTGAAAAATCGTGCTGGCATTTCCTCAGCGGTATTTCACGAACACATGACGATTATTGAACGTGACCGCGCGGCGGCTTATTTTGCTGACGAAGAAAGCAGCGCACGGTTGTTGATTTGTTCTGAAATCGGCAGCGAAGGACGCAATTTTCAATTTTTGCAGCATTTGATTTTGTGGGATTTGCCGACGAATCCCGATTTGTTGCAACAACGCATCGGGCGTTTAGATCGAATCGGGCAGAAACACGTTATTCAAATTCACGTTCCGTATTTGGAAAACACCGAACAAGCGATTTTATATCGTTGGTACGACGAAGGATTGAATGCGTTTCGGGCGAATAATTCTGCCGCGCAACAAGTCGCCGATTTGTTGCAAAGCGAATTGCAGCGTATTTTAAAAAGCGACGACGCAAACGAAATCAGTGCATTCATCGAAAAAACTCGCGCATTAAGTCACGACGTGGAAGCCCAATTGCATCAAGGGCGCGATCAACTTTTAGAATTGAATTCGTGCCGCAAAGAAATCGCGGACGAATTCATTGCCGAATTATCGGCGTACGAAAGCGAAGGCACGCTGTGGGATTACATGGAATCGGTGTTCGATTGTTACGGAATTGATACGGAAGAACATTCTGCGGGCGCGTATATTTTGATGCCGAGCGACCATTTGCGTTGTGAAACATTTCCGCATTTGACCGAAGACGGTTTGACCGTGACCGTCAGTCGCGCTCAGGCGTTGGCGCGTGAAGAGTTGCAATTTTTAACGTGGGAACATCCGTTAGTCACCGCCGCGATGGACATGGTTTTGTCGAGCGAAACAGGCAACGCAACATTAAGCACCGTGAAACATCCAGATTTAAAAGCGGGACAATTTTTCTTAGAATGTTTGTTTATTGTTGAACACAGTGCGCCCGCCGAATTGCAAATCAACCGCTTTTTGCCGAACACGCCGATTCGTGTGTTAATCAATCAATTGCAAAAAGATGTGACGGCGGACTTTTCGCACGACAGTTTAATCGACAGCGGCGTAGCGTTTGATAAAGATGCGATTACGCTCTTTTTGAATAAACAACGCGCGTTGATGTTGAAAATTTTGGCGTTTGCGGAACAACAAGCGCAAATTCAAAAAACCGTTTTGTGCCAACACGCGACCGCGACGATGTTGGAATCGTTGACCAGCGAAATTAAACGGCTGGTGCGTTTGCAAAATGTGAATCCGAGCATTAAAAACGATGAAATCGAAGCCTTGAAAGACAAAACGCTTTTGATTCATGAAAATATCCAAATCGCGCAATTGCGTTTGGACGCGGTGCGGTTTGTGATTACGCGCTAAAATGAAACGGAGCTAAAAATGAGTTTGCCTAATTACAAACCCAGTGATCTCAGCGAACAAGAATATCTTGAAGTTGAAAAAATCAGCGACGTTAAACATGAATACTTCGATGGGGCTTGTTACGCAATGGCGGGCGCAAGCATCAATCATCAACGATTGATTGCAACATTAACAGGAAAATTATGGGCGCATTTAAACGGCTCACCCTGCGAAGTATTTAGTTCTGATATTAAAGTTCGCGCGGACAACGGAACAAAATACTTTTATCCCGACGTGCTTGTTAGCTGTGATAACCACGATGGAAACAGCCATTTTACAGAAACACCGCGCCTTATTATTGAAGTGTTATCGAGTTCAACACGCAAATATGACCGCACATTAAAACGCGCGTGTTATCAAACCATTCCCAGTTTGGAAGAATATGTTTTGATTGAACAAGACGTGGTGCAAATTGAAGTGTGTCGCAAATCCGATAATTGGCAAGCGAGTTTTTACTATATCGATGACGATGTGACGTTCACAACGGTCGGTTTAACGTTGTCAGTCCTTGAAATTTATCAGCGTGTTGAAAATGAAGAACTGCGAAGTTTTAAACACACCTAACCTAATTTTTAAACTAAATTTTTAACTTTAACTTAAACAGAGAATGATTATGTCTACCATCAAAACTTACGAAGGTCATTTTGCGGCGCAAGGCGGCAAATTTTGTATCGTGTCATCACGTTTCAACAGCTTCATTGTGGAACAATTAGAAAATGGGGCTATCGATGCGCTAGTGCGTCACGGCGCAAACAAAGACGATTTACATTTGGTCAAAGTGCCGGGCGCATTTGAATTACCGATGGTGGTGCAACGCATCGCGGCAAGTAAAAAATACGACGCAATTATTGCGTTGGGCGCCGTAATTCGTGGCGGAACACCGCATTTTGAATACGTTGCGGGCGAATGCGTCAAAGGCTTGTCACACATTTCGTTGCAATACGATATTCCCGTCAGTTTTGGCGTGTTGACGGTGGATAGTATTGAACAAGCGATTGAACGCGCTGGCACAAAAGCGGGTAACAAAGGCGCAGAAGCCGCATTATCGGCGATTGAAATGGTGAGCTTGTTTAAAAATCTGGAATTATCATGAGTAATCCGAAAACTAATGCCCGCCAAGCGGCTGTTCAAGCGATTTATCAATGGCAAATCACGGGTCAAAATTTGAATTTGATTGAGCAGTATTTCGCCGATGAGCAGTTTTTTTTGAACGGCGAAAAAATTGAGAAAGGGTATTTTTCAGAACTTTTTCACGGTGTGCCACACGATTTGATTGCGATTGACGCGCTGTTGAGTCAATTTGTTGATCGCCCTGTTGATGCTGTTGATCCAGTGGAACGCGCTGTTTTGCGATTGGGAACTTACGAGTTAATTCATTGCACCGAAACGCCGTATAAAGTAATTATTAACGAATCTATCAATTTGGCAAAATTCTTTGGTGCGGATGGCAGTCATCGTTACGTTAATGGAATCTTAGACAAAGTTGCCCAAACACAACGCGCCGAAGAAATTAGGAATAAACGTAAACCTGAAATCAAAACCGAAGTCGAAGCCGACCCCAACACTGAAAATGAAAATTTGAACCCTTAACCACCAAATGAGAAAGCCGAAATGACGATAGATTTTACCATTACGCTCGATAAACTTTGTTAAACGAAAAACGCCCGTCTAATTTTAGACGGGCGTTTCTTTAATTTGAAAAATCCGTTAAAAATTAACCGTTAATCAAATAATGTACAAAAATACTACCGGCATAACCCGCTGCAATCGCAGGAGTCCATTTCAAATGGCTGAAAAATGTGTATTTGTGATTGGATTGTCCCATTAACGCTACGCCAGCCGCTGAACCTACTGACAATAACGAACCACCCACGCCAGCCGTCAAAGTAACCAGCAACCATTGATATAAATCCATATCCAAACTCATGTTCAATACCGCAAACATAACAGGAATGTTATCAACAATCGCAGAAATTAAACCGACTAAAATGTTGGCAGTGGTCGCGCCTAAACCGTCGTACATCGCGCCAGATAACAATTCTAAATAACCGATATAACCTAAACCGCCCACCGCAAAAACCACACCGAAGAAGAATAACAACGTATCCCATTCTGCGTGCATGACTTTGTTGAAAATATCAAAACCTTGTTCGCCTTTTTTACGCGCTTGCATTTTCAAGTAGTAGCCGAACAACATCAATACTGACAAGCCCGTCATCATGCCCATGAAAGGTGGTAAATGAAAGACTTGTTTGAAGCTAACTGCCGCGCCAATCGTGCATAAAAACATGAAACAAATAATTAACGCACCAGGTTTCAATTGCACTGCCGCTTCATTAGTTGCTTTCGGTTGTTCATTCGGAACAGCCCAATACATAATCGCGGCTGGAATGGCATAATTCACGACAGACGGTAAGAATAATTTGAAGAAATCAAAGAATTCCGCGTAACCTGCTTGCCAAACCATCAACGTGGTAATATCGCCAAACGGACAAAATGCACCGCCTGCGTTGGCGGCAATGACTAAATTCACGAAACCGATGCTGACGAATTTTTCGTTGTCTGCGCCTACTGCCATCACTACCGCGCCAACCAATAATGCCGCTGTTAAGTTATCCGCTACCGCTGATAAGAAAAAGGTAATAATGCCGGTAATTAAAAACAATTGACGATAACCAAATTGTTTTCTCACTAACCATGAACGCAATGCTTCAAACACGTTACGTTCTGCCATCGAATTGATAAATGTCATTGCGACTAACAAAAACAACATCAATTCCGCATATTCTTTTACGTCATGCTCAAATGCTAAGTGCATTTCGTGGGTGGGAACGCCTTTTTGTTGCGCCAAAATCGCCGCGTGCGCCCAAATAATCCCCGCTGCTAAAATGACAGGTTTTGATTTACGCATGTGCGTAAATTCTTCTGTCATCACAAAACCGTACGCGATGATAAAAATCAACACGGTATAAATTCCGCGTTCCGTTCCGGTCATGTCTAAATTTTGAAAACCTTCTGCAAACGCCCATTGCGGCAACAGAAAGGCTAACAAGGCTAAAAATATCAACTTCATAATTCCTCCGCTTTAGTTTTAAAAATCAAATATACATCAACTGATTATGTTATCACCAAACTAATGGATTTTGTCATTTTATAGGCTCCGAAATCGATTTTAGTTTTCAAAAAATATAAAAACATGACGCTTAATATGACCTAACATTTACGAAACCCACACCACCATATTTTTTTAGTGGTAATTCATAAATAAACAAGATTATAATTGCTCATGATTTTAATTTAAGTTCAAGGCGCGATTATTTTGTCAGTCAGTCAGTCAGTCAGTCAGTCAGTCAGTCAGTCAGTCAGAAAAATTGTTTTGGCGTTTTTCACCATGTCAACGTTTTCTTTGCGCTAAATTTCAATTCACTATCAACTTCCAAACCCGCTAATGCTTTTGCGTTAGCGGGTTTTTTTATTGCCTTAAATTTCTCATAGGAACACACCATGAAAAATCTAAAAACAACCTTTGCGGTCATTCCACTTTTATTCCTGTTTTTGTTAAGCAGTGTTCAAGCCATGACAGTAGACTCATCTAAACTACTTTCTTCCTCACAGTTGTTTGCGTATTTATTAACAACTGAATACTTTCCACGACCAATTTCAGACGATCGTCTATCTGCTTATTTAAAAGCAAATTATCCCGAAGCAATTTATCGCTCGTATTATCCTTACTATTCATGTTCTTCTTGTTTAACAGGATCTTTTTTAATCGATTTAGGTTCTATTGGCTCTATTGCAGTAAATCTTGATGACATCATTCAATGGGAATCAGGAGCAGTTCAAGCAATGACGGCGGCTGACTTAAAAACAACTCCCGACTACTCAAAACAAATTTCTAACAAACGTCTTTTCGCTTATTTGCAAGGCAATTACGCCGATAACATCAATGACAAAATTGATATATCGCTTGATGAATTTGGTAATTTTTATATTCACGATTCTACTGTTGATGACTATGTTTCTATTACCGTTGATGATGTTACTCAATGGGAATCTTATCAGCCAATGTCTATTTCAGGTAATGTATCGTTTGGTGCAATTTCCAATACAACCGTTTCAGCTTATAGCATTGTAAATGGCGTAAAAGGAACGCTGATTGACAGTGTTACCACCGATTCAGACGGTAACTATTCGATGTCAATTTATGAATATACCGGCTCAATTCTGCTTGAAGCCGTTGGCGGTAATTATATTGACCCAGCAACGGGCAATTTTGTTTCTTTGAAAACGGCACTTCGTTCAGTGATTGCAGTGGCTAACGGTGCAATGATTGCTAACATCACGCCAATCACTGAAATAGTTGTGATTAACGCAAAAAAAATAAAAGATGCTTTAACTGAAAAAAACATTTTGCTTACGCTCAAAAGTATCAATTTGAAATTAGGTTTTGACCCAGTAACGACAACGCCTATCAATCCAAATGTTGCAATTACTGATACAGCGACAAAAGATGAAGTTTTTTACGCTGGACAAATTGGAACGCTGTCACAGTATCTCGCAGAAAACACAGAAAAAACGTTGCCGATTGCATTGAATGATTTTGCAAAATTATTTAGCTCAGGTTCTTTTAGTCCCACACCGCAAATGACGAGTTCTGCGAACAATTACGGTGCAAATCCTCAAAATGTTAATGGCATAACTTCAATTTATTCGGGGCAAACAACGTCTGGAACAATGTTCGTCCCTACTACACAATGTGAACGAAATTTCGCAAAATATGGCAATTCTTCTATTCCATGTGTTAAAACAAGACCCAAAACATCATGTCTAGCAGGGAAAGTTCCAGTCAAAGGTATTTGCGTGAAATCATCAACACCAACGAAATTACCAACTGTTACACCTGTTGTGAAACCAGTAACGCCAACGAAATTGCCAACAGTTACGCCTGTTGTGAAACCAGTAACGCCAACGAAATTGCCAACTGTTACACCCAATAATTCAAAAACGTCAGAACCCATTAAAAATTGCGTTTCACGTTCTGGAAGTAAAACCAATTGGTCTGAGGGCTGTTATAACACTCAAGATAATAAAACTGGTGTTTGGAGCTGGTATTCCGACAGCAAATTGGACGAAACAATTACTTATGTCAACGGGGTTCAAACAGGTGCGTATAGTAATTTTTATCCTAATGACAATTCTGGACGTGTAGGTGAATATGTTAATAATGAACGTAATGGTGTTTGGAGCTGGTATTCCGACGGCAAATTGGACGAAACAATTACTTATGTCAACGGGGTTCAAACAGGTGCGTATAGTAATTTTTATCCTAATGACAATTCTGGACGTGTAGGAGAATATGTTAAT
>Ga0268283_1001054_pt1 | contig 14224 bp, 18 predicted proteins | sample saktaG_13_FD_190140 | JGI IMG/M metagenome (GOLD analysis project Ga0268283, IMG submission 190140) | Saline water microbial communities from Sakinaw Lake, British Columbia, Canada - sak_2013_06_06_36m | ecosystem: Environmental > Aquatic > Non-marine Saline and Alkaline > Saline ... | reverse complement strand
TCCAAGATGTGGCCATCTCCTAACCCCTTTCCTTCCGCGTTTTGAATGAAGGCGTCGCACAGAAAATCGCATAGGCGCTCCCGGGCAGTATCGGGTGCGTCGATCTGCACTGCATGTCGGACTGCGCCGTGGTTTTTCCTTCCCGAGTTTTCAGAAAGGTTGTCGCCTAGGCGCTCCCTGGATTTTCAGGGAGCGCCGCAGTACACCGGCCGTCCCTGCTTTTATTTTTCCCCCGCCGCTCCAAAAGGTCGCCTGTACACCGCTCCCGGCTTTTTGGGTGCGGTGTACCTGCATCACACGCTTGGCGGGGGTGGTGTCGGACCGACACTGCTTTTGCTTTTCGATCTGCTTCAATAGGTTGTCAGTACACCGCTCCCGGCAGTTTGGGTGCGGTGTACCTGCTCCAGACGCCCCCTTTTGTCTTTATCATAATTTGTGCGGCTGTAAGGCGCTCCCGGCAGTTTGGGTGCGCCTGAAAGCTGCGGCCACATGCTTGAGCTTGAAGGTTTTTTTTCGGAATACCCCTCAACCAGCTCGGGAAAGCCGCCTAGGCGCTCCCGGGCAGTTTCGGGTGCGCCGGAGCGGTTTGACCGGGCGGCCGCTTGTGCTCCAGATGTTCAGACTGCACGGCTTTTGCTTTTGGGAGCCCCTGGGGGCGGACGGGCGATCTGCCAGGAAGATTATGCGGAGAGACCAAACAGGCCGCGTAGACCTTGGGGCAAGAAGACATAATGCGTGTTATGTCTAGTGAAGTGAGGGCAGGTTTTTGGGCTGCGTGCTGCGGTTTTTTGCAGCGTGCAGCCCAAAAAGCCACGGCTGATAAGAGCTCTTATCAGCCGTGCCGAACGGAACGACTTGCCCCAAGGTTTTAAGCGGCCGGTCGCAACCCGTGAAAGTCCATAGGAACCAAGTCACCCGGCGGGTGGGGGATCAAACTGACAGAATACCTTATTCCTTTGCTTTTTCGTCCAGGATGCTTCTCACGCCAGCTCGGCGCGGCTGTAAGGGTCTCCCGGCAGTTTGGGAGACCCTGGAAGGCGCAAGCCGGGCGGGTTTCAACGCAGGATCTTTGCACACAGGCTTTTCCCTTCGCCATAAACCTCAACCAGCTCGGCGCGTCTGTAAGGCGCTCCCTGGCTGTATAGGGTGCGCCTGGAAGTCGTGACGGGCGGCGGATCAAAGCACCGGTGTCGGCGCTTGGGCTTTTTCTTTCCTGCCGAATCTCCAGATAGGTCGTCTGTACACCGCTCCCGGGCTTTATCGGGAGCGGTGTACCTGCCCCTCCCGGAAGACTTGCCGGCGGGGCTGTATTTTTCAGCAGGCTCCCGCCGGAAGGCAGTCCTTTCCGCGTCACCCCTGAAGAACGTCTGTTAGGCGCTCCCGCCAAGCTTGCTTTGCGGGTGCGCCGACACACACACTGACAGAAGACCTGCCGAGCGGTACCTTTTTCCGCACGGAGGGCAGTCCCGTTCCAGGCTTCCTCAATAGAACGTCGCCTAAACGCTCCCACCAAACTTGTTTTGTTGGAGCGTTTTGGCCAGCACGGAAAGAAGTCCTGCCGGCGGGGCCTGTGTTTTTCAGCAGGGCTCCCGCCGGAGGGCAATCACTTCCGATCCCCTCAATAGAACATCGCCGGAGCGCACCCGCCAAACTTGTTTTGCGGGTGCGTGCAGGCGCACTCCGTCCCCATCCTGCAACGGGCCTGTGGTGCGCTCCCTGGCTTGTTCTTTTCTTTGTTCGCGTCACCTCAATAGAACATCGCCAAAGCGCTCCCGGGCTTTATCGGGTGCGTTTTGGCCTTCACCGGTCCGGGTTTTTGTTCTTGCCTTTGGCGTCAGCCACCTCAATAGATCGTCGCCAAAGCGCTCCCTGGCCCTTTAGGGAGCGCTTTGGCATTGCTTCCCCACGTCCAGGTGGCCATGGCTGTTGCTGTTGCTTTTGCGTTAGGGGGGCTGAAGGGAAGTCTTCGGCGGCTTTTTGCCGAAGACCGAGCGACAGCGGAGCCGGAAGACAACCGACGGCGTAAGCCGGAACGCCCAAAGTCATAAACTCAGGTAATACCAATACCACAAGAAGACGAAATGCCAATACATCCACATCAACCACCAATACCACCACACCCACACCGGGGCACTAGCGGGGAAGCAAAACAACAACACACCGAGCCACCACAGCAGTGCGGGTGCTTTTGCTTTTGCTTTTGCCCGGCGAGCCACCCAAAAGAGTAGCGGCGCGGCCTTTGCAGGCTTTTTTGCAAAGGACGTGTCGCCAGCCACGTCAGATCGAGTCACCGTCTAGGCGCTTCAACACCCCAAAGGACGCTTTTGATCACTGAATGTGCAGTCAGCCAACATCAAATTGACTTTTATCCGCCAGCAGATATGGCAAGCAACGACCAAATGAGTAGCGGCGCGGCCCTTGCGGGCTTTTTTTGCAAGGGGCGTGACGCCAGCTCATCACGTGGAGCGGCACCATCAAATATCAAATGCTTTTATCCGCTTCGTGGTGGAGCCGAAGGCGACTCCAGGAACAAACTACCGGGCTTGCACCCCACGACCCAGCGGCGCGCCCCTTGCTTTTTTTTGCAAGGGGCGTGACGCCTGCTGCTTCCGTTCAAGTCGTTTTCAAGGCACGACATTGGCAGCATCGACCGACGCTTGCGGCGGTTTCTCACATCATCCACGCCGGGATCAACAGCATCCCCGTCAGCCTCGTCATCTTCTTTCATTCTCATTTTCCCATCATTTCTTGATTTATTTTTGCTTTTTTCGTCATTTTGATCTCTTTTCACACTAAAAATGGGTCCTTTCTGCTCATTCAATTCTTTACAGGTGCCCCACTTGCACCATTCCCCCAGATTTCCCCCAAAAACCATTATAAACATGATAATTGCACCGACATAAATCAATCATGTACCTATCTCACAAATGAAAAACGTATTTCAATGTTCAATTATATGGGGTGCCAAGAAAATATCGAGAAGGGAAGTGGTAGCTTTAAAAATTGCAGCGAAAATCAGCCGGGAGCACTCAGGTCAGCCCGTGTTGCGGTAGGGCTATGGTTCAGGCTTTTAACACCGCTGTAATTGATTTGGCGAAGTCTGATAGATATTTCATGACGAAACACTTTCACTCGGCACAATCGACCGAAGCTGAGAAAGAAGCCTTTGTTCCTGGTGGCGCCGGGGGTTTCTACGTCGCAATCAATCCCCGTGACGAAGTCCTGACAATCACAGTCGCGGATATAATACCCGAAAAAAAGTCAAAAGACGGCACGCGTCCGGGTGCCGACCGACCCATGAAAAAGGCACGTTACCGGCGGGTTCAATTGCAAGGCGCCAGGATTCATGGATGACTGATGGACTGGTTACGGGATCAGGGGAACACCGGAAGATTGATCGAGCAATCGCTGATTGCACAGCACGGACTGACACCATCGGCATAAACCCGGATCATCTTTCCTGAACCGGTTCTTAGATCATCGCGGCCGGGTTTTCTTTTTTATCCCGGCTGAAATGACTTTCATTATAATACGTGCGCTTCACCCTGGAGCTTTAGGTCGCTGGAAATCACATTTGAAATACTTCAGACTGATAATCCGGATCAGGAACAGGAGCCGCCATTTCAGTGCCTTCACGAAAACGGTTTTCTCTGGCCGGGGGAACCGGAACCTTGACTGGCGAAATAGCGTATCCACATAATTCAAAACCGATACCTGGGATCATAGGCTTTTTGTTTTCCGAAGATACATGAATCAAATCAAAGAAGGATTTTCCCCTTGTCTTGTGAATCACGCCGTGGATCATTGAAAACCAGATGGGCCGATGGATGGGGTTGACCTTGTCACATTGTCCGGTTTTTGGTGACCACCTTTTTTGTATTCTTACGGTATTCTTAACATTTTCGGACCGCCAATTCTCAAGAATTGGATAACTAGTCTTGAGTGCGGTAATTCGAACGTGTTTGCCACACAAAACGGCGTGGAACCTATAAAGTAATCGGGATCGTCCAACCAAACGGATAAGATTGTGGTTCGCTTCGCTCTCACAATCTATGCTTATTCGTTGGATTATCTTTGTCTAATTTCTATTGTACGATCAGGAGCATCTTCCCATCTAATTGTCTTGAAATGCCCTACACAAGAAGAAGCAGGCGTAGAATCCTTATAAGAAGTTATACCTGTTACCCGCCCATTGCGGAACCATATGATTCTATAGTCATGATACCCAAAACCTGCACCAGTTACACAGTATTGCCATACCTCGTTTTGCCCCTGTAATTGACGATCGTCGGGCATCCCCATTATTTCAAGGACTTTGTTTTTGTCATCATCTGGATTAATCAAAATAGATTTTTTCTCAAGGGTACCGCAAGCAGACACGATGATTATGACGAACATAAGGATAGTGAATTTTATTTTCTTCATTTTTTCTCCTAATGTCATTGACTTACATCAATCCGGCGCGGTTTTAATAACTTTGGTGTTGAGGTGAGAAATGTTGCAAAGCACAAACGGTGAACTGTGCAGAGCGGCTGTTTGCGTCCGCACCAGTGTGAGGTTAGCGATTCATCGAATCCATACACAGTAAGGTTCTGCAAGTTGCGCAACAGCAACAATTCCACGATAACGCGACTTCATTTTATCTGGGTGTGATTTCATGTCCTTTCGGACAGCGCAAACTGTAGAACAGCCAAGTGTAAACCGAAGAGGCTTGTGAATATCCAATGCCTCTCCGTAATCCCAGAGATCCAAGGTCCCGCTTACGTCGGTCGTCATCTTGTCAAAAACAAGGGCAGTTGCTCCGGCATCCAGCTTTCCCGTGACGGGGCTTAAATCTTTAGAAAGCTTACGCCATAGTATCCGATCCTCGGAGTATTCTTTGGCTGCGTCATCTTCCGTTGTGGGACGAGCACCACCTTTGGTCGCCGGTTCAACAAATATCGCGTATGTTGGGAATACCCTGCAAATCCCCTGGACTTGCGGAGGCCGTGATTTCGGCGACCTCATTAGCCAGAAGGTCACACCCGTCAGCTCAATGTCGGTTTTTTTTCTATCGAAGATTTCAGAAGTACCCTCTCCAGCGTGATCTCCCATCACACTCACTACACATGTAGGGCATTTCAGTGCTGCTTCAAGTAGTTTCATATTGCCTTCATACATCGCTAACAATATATAGATTGATCCGCATCAATTATTCACATCGCCCGATCAGATCAAACCCTATGGGTTATACATATGTATTCAACCTTGCCTCGAAGGCTGCGCGAACAGCATCTAAATATATTCCGACCAGATTCTCCAGCTTCACGAGGTTATCCTTGAACTCCATCTTTTTCTCTGCAACGAAAGCATCTGTCTTCTTCTTGAACAAATACCTGTATCGTTCGAAACTATCATCTTCTTCCGCAAGGTGATAATACGAACCAAGCTGATCAAGGTCCTTTTCCGAGTAGGTGCCCTGATGAGCAACTGTATTTCGGTGATACCGGAAAGGGTGGTGAATTTATCGAGTTCGGTTAGAGCATCTGCGACAGACGTTCCCTTCACATGGGTATTATTTATGATGGATTCATTGTTGCACTGCCGTTCCGGTAGGCCTATCTGGAAAATGACGTTGGCAAGACGAAGACAACGATCAAAGACGGAGGTTAAACGCATATAATAATTTTCAATGCCAATACGATATAGTCGTATCGATTCATCTTGTCAGGCGCGCTACCCGACCTAAAGCCCGACAGCATGTTGATAGAAAAATGAAGCTGATCTATACAACTAACAATGTTGCCAACGGAAAGAAAAGTTTCGATTGAGTAGCTTTCCCTCCTTGTTGCTGAAGGGTCACTTCCCGGTTCGTCTGGGTTGCACTTGGCAATGTACTCCCTACTGACGGCTGATGCAGCCTTGAGAAGGGTATGACCTTTTAGTTGTGTGATCTTCGTCTGTCTCCTGTATAACGCAAAACTTAAACGCGCCGGATCTTTTCGGCGTCGTCTGAAGTGTCAGGTTAGGCCTGCTCGTCCAGTTGTTTGAGCGATTTGCCATCTTCAGTTTTCCATGCGATGAGTCCATTTGCGCTGCCACCGTGTATAACTGCCGCCGCCGCAGACGGACTGGAGAACTCGGTATCTTTCGTGAAGACCAAAAAGCCTTCTTTCTCAGTGAGCACCCCTTCAGCAATGAGTTGTTTGCGTTGAGCCATGACATAGGGATATTTATCCATGGATGGACGCTCTTCCAATACAGCCGTGGAACCGTTAAAGACGACAAAACCATTTGGGGTGCGCTGACCTCGCCCATCGGCCCCTTTCATACGGCAATGAAGCACGCCTCCACGCTGGGTTGCTGTGTCGGGTTGCGAGATCGGTGAGAGGATGTCGGAGCCGAGAACGGGAAGAAGCTGACGAATGTGCGAGAGAAAGACCTCCATGTCTTCACGATCTGATTCGGGCAGCTTTGAGCCGCCCGATTGATTTTGCTCTAGCGTGAATCTATTGACCTTTGCCGCTTCAGCAAGGAGACGACTTTCAAGATACCTAACATGGGCTTTTGTTAGATTTTCGTCCTTGCTGACGAAGACGATAGCTGAGACCCAAAACTCCTTAGATTTGTGTTGCTTCAGCCGTTCGCGTATGACCTCCGCCTCGCCGATGTAAGCACGAGGAGCATTCGTTATCGGATCGCTCCCTGTAAGTATGTATATCCCTGCTTTGTCAAGCTCCTCGCGAGCCAAGAGTTCACCGAGTTCAGTACGAGGAGCGGCCACAGCCTTCCCGGTCCAATTTGAGATTTCGGCTGTTCGCAAGCTCTTAGCATCCCCCCTGGGAATGAAGAGCTTGATGGTGGCTGATGTCATATTCCCTCCAAGGGCCTACCGTCGCGTTTGGCGTGAACTCGTAATGCCTCTTTCACTACTTCCGCGACCGTGTCTTTGTTGATACCACGCTTCTGGCAATAGCTCAACTGAATCCAATCAGAGAGCGTTCTTGATCCTTTGCTTGAATTGCACGCTGTGCAGCATCGGGCAATATTCTCACGACTGACGATACTTGCGTCGTTGATGATGTGCTCCCAAGTCGCCACATTTCTCCGGGGGCCACGTGGAGGCATCTGCTCGATCATTTGGACGCCACAATAGACGCAAGTCTTATCTCGTTTTTGCACTTCCCTTTCGAGCAAATTAGGTATGCCCCAATTGTTCATGTGTGCTCCGATGGTAGCCTAACGCGCAGGTTAACAGGCGGGCGCAGCCCGTCCTTGTTGAACCTGATGTTATAGGGTAATTTTGGTTTTTTGCTCTATTGATAGATCAACAGCTTCATTTATTTTGGCTAAAAAATCATTAACTATCTCAAACAGTTTTTCTAAGCTTGATTTTTTTATGTCCCATTTTTTATCAGAATGTAAGTAAAAACCATCCTTTGATATGCCTCTAAATATCCGTCTAGGGGCGGCACCTTTGGACTGTACTTCCTTAACTCTCTCATACTTTTTCCCGCCAGGAAGTCTTTCATCGAAATGTTCAAAAGTGTTTCTTGCATTAATGTAATGATCAATTATCTTCCTATGGGAATTAAAGACAATATTCGCACTCATAAATTCTGGTTGCCGCGATAAATGCCTCATCATTAGTTTTATATTCCCCCATGATATGAAATAAAAATGAATATCAATGAATAGTTGCTGGTATTTTTGCCTTTCTGATTTAATATATTCTTTTGATTTTAATTGAAAATTGGGATCATTAGGATCAGGTTCAGGATATTTTTTCATTGTTTTAGCGTATAACCAAATTCTATCCATCTGAATTGAAGCTGCTTTCAAGTTTTCGAGTAATTGAGCATAGGCAAACGAAGATGCAACACCGTTTTTACAACTAAATATTATTTTCTCTTCATAGTCCATATTATTAAAAAAATCGTGCGGATTTTGCATTTGTTTAAACCCTATAACAATAAATAGATTGATCCGCATAACATGCTTTTGGATTGCTTATCAAAGGCATGATATCCTTTTTTTATTAATTAGTTGCTTCCTGTTCGTTATTTATCACGGCATCTTATGCGGGTCGGTATATCACGACGCCCTTTATAAGTTTAAAAACCCGTCCACTGGACTGCAAACGCCCGCCTTTGTCTTCCCCTTAAGTCTGCTTGAAGCAGTGCCCAGCCGTTTCAGGGGAGACCACAAACATTGGACAAAATAATGAATGACCGAAAGCACTTTGTTTCCTGCTCGCATAAAAACCGGCTCATAGGCGCTTTGTCAGATATTATCATTACCTGAATTTCCTTGGCCTTTTGGAGTTATGCTTACTTGTATATTGTTGAGTCCGGCCATTCTTAAGTATACGAAAGGTAATCTTGATTCTGCTGACCCCTCCGGCAGCTGTAATAATTTGCAATCTAAAATCCTCAGAAGTCTATAATACAAAAACACCTCCGCACATCTTTTTACTTCCGTTGCTTGCTCAAGCCGCCATTCCAACATTTTTCCCAAAATTACCCTATGACAAAGCTGTCTTGCCTGTCAAATGAATTGACGCATTCCAAACAGGTAGCCCTGGGCAGAGAGCGGTTCTTTTCGACCCACACCAAACCCATGCACCACTGCCCGAAGTCATTGCCAGCAAGACCGCAGAAGGCCGGCATTGAAGGGACCTGCTTCCCCATTCGGAAATCAGGCTGAAATCATTCAGGCAGGTCCGACCACAATTCCGGAAAAATATGCGACGGGTCCAGATTCGGGAGATGCCGGCCGCAAATACCGGAATACCTGCGGCGGGACCTGATACCGGATCATGAACCCTGTTTAAAAGCATCGAGGCTGGGTTTCTTTGTTCAGGCGGGGAGTAATCGACCACCAGGGAACCGATGAACTTCCTTCCTGTTACCGAGAACAAACACCCGGCCCTCTTCCCTTTCCTTTCGCCTCACGGTTGCCCCTTTTCCCATTACTGCCCTTGCGCCCCGCCTCTCGTAGCGTTGTTACGTACTTAGGGCACATAGTTCGTTTCGGTACTTTTTTCGCTTTTCCCTGCATTTTAAGCGAATACTGCGAACTGTGTACGGTGCTCAACTTGCGTCCCTGAAAAAATCCTGCATTATTATCGCCATGCCACAGGCCCTAACAGAGTTGAATGCATTACTTGCGGCTGTAGACGAAGCCATTGCGAAGTTGATGTCAGGGGAGCGCGTCATCCGCATTTCAAACGGTGAACGCATGGCTGAATATGGTCAAGCCAAGCTCGGTGATTTACAGGATTACAAGTCCAGCCTCATAGCGGAGATAAACGCCTTGAACAGCAGACCGCGGCATTTCCGAATATCAACGAGCAAGGGGGTTTAATGGCCTATCTGAGGATATTGGATGCATCGGGCTGCAAGATCCGCGCTTATACCGCTTTTGAGGGTGCAGGGAACGGCCGGCGCCTGTCGAACTGGGGCACGTCCACTTCAGGGCCGAACAGCACACTGTTCTCATCCCTCGGGAATCTCCGTTCACGGTCCCGCGAGCTGTCACGCAATGATCCCCAGATATGCGGGGCACTTGATTGTCTGGTGTCCAATATTGTCGGGATGGGAATTTCCCCCCGCTGGCAGCTTGCCGACACCAAGCTCAAAAAGAGGTTACAGCAACTCTGGTCGGACTGGACCCAGGAAGCGGACGCGGATGGACTGCTTGATTTTTACGGACTCCAGGCGCTTGCCGCCCGGTCGATTATCGAATCCGGAGAGGTTTTCATCCGGTTTTGTCCGAAGCGGTCTGGAAACGGGCTTATGGTGCCGCTGCAATTGCAGGTATTGGAGGCAGATCACCTGGACCACAATTACAATACGATTGCCCCCAACGGCAATGAAATCCGCATGGGTATCGAGTTTGACAAGACAGGTCAACGCAAGGCGTACTGGATGTTCCGGGAGCATCCCGGAGAGACTTTCCTGACCAGTGTTCACCCATACGATCGGATTCGGATTCCGGCACCTGAGATACTTCACGCTTTCCAGCCGCTTCGCCCTGGACAGCAGCGCGGCCGGCCGTGGCTCGCATCCCTGATCCTGACCATGCACGAGCTTAACCAATTTAACGACGCCGAGCTGGTGCGTAAAAAAACGGCGGCCATGTTCGGGGGGTTTATCACGCAGCCTTCGGAAGAGGGGAATATGCCACCATTGTTTGGAAACGAGGGGGATGCGGATGAATCCGGATCACCGGTTATCCAGATGGAGCCAGGCACCTTTCCATCGCTTCCTCCCGGATACAATGTCACGTTTTCGGAGCCGGCGGATGTCGGCGGCAATTATGGTTCTTTTGTCAAGCATCAGGAACAGCGGGCAGCGCGGGGGATTGGCGGGCTGACTTATGAAAAGTTTACCGGGGATCTGTCCGGAGTGACGTATTCCTCGATCCGTGCCGGAAACCTGGAATTCCAACGGCAATGCAAGCAGTTTATTTTCAATGTCATGGCATATCAGATATGCAGGCCGGTTGCCAGATACTGGCTTTCTCAGGTTGCGTTATCGAATGCAATGTTCTTGCCCGGATACGCAAAGGACCCGAAATCTTACATGCGGATCAAGTGGACGATTGACGGCTGGCCGTGGGTTGACCCGCTGAAGGACTTGAAGGCATCCACCGGTCTTGTCCGCTCCGGGTTTTCTTCCCGGACCCAGGAGGTGGCTGAGCGGGGATTGGACGTTGAAGCACTTGAGGAAGAAATCCAGGCGGATAATGAGCGGGCGGATGCGGCCGGCCTTGTGTTTGATTCGGACGCGCGGAAACCCATGGGAAAAACAGGAGGAAACAACAGTGGAAATACCGACAAGGCTATTTAATGCAGCGCTAATGGTGGCGCCGCAAGCTGTTGATGAAATACTTGCGAAGCAATGCAGCGCCCTTGCTGCAAAAACATCGGATACCGAGTCAAGCGGCGTGGTTGACGATAAGAACGCCGGTAAAATACAGGCGTACACATATCTTGGAAAAGAGGTTGTGTTTGCTGATGAGGGCTACGCGATCATTGACGGCGTAGCCCTGATCGAGATTTCTGGCGGGCTGACTTATCGCGCATACAGTTGGTGGACCACGTCATATCTGGATATCCGCGATTGTTTCCGGGTGGCAATGGCCGATGAACGCACCACCAGTGTGCTGTTTCTTGTAGATTCCCCGGGCGGCGAAGTCGCGGGCCTTTTTGATTTGGTAGATGAAATCTACCAAGCAAGGGGAACCAAGCCAATCATTGCCATTGCTGATGAAACTGCTTTTTCGGCTGCTTACGCGATAGCCTCTGCGGCCGACGAAGTTTATCTGCCAATAACAGCCCAGGTCGGTTCGATCGGGGTTATCGCCATACATGTTGACCAAAGCGGTTACGATAAGAACTGGGGATTTCGATATACCGCCATTTACGCTGGTGATCGCAAAAACGATTTCAACCCGCACGAGCCGTTGAAAGCGGATGGCAAGGAAGTGTTACAAGCCCACGTCGATAAGCTCTACGACATGCTCACTGCGGTCATAGCTCGAAACAGACATATGACGCAGGCGGCGGTGATTGCCACACAGGCAGGCTTTTATATGGGCGCTGCCGCTGTAGAGGTAGGCTTGGCGGATGGTATTTTGTCGGTAAGGGATATCATGACAAAAATGAGTTCAAGCAAAGGAGATATGGCTATGAATTTGAATGAAGTGAAGGATTTCATTTACCAGGCATTGGCCGAAAGCATGTCTGAAGTGAAAAAGATGCTCGAAGGGATCGAGGCGCGCTTGATAGAGCCTGTGATCGATTCGTCCGAAACCACTGATTCGGCCGCTGTTGCCACTGCTGTAGGGGCGGAGGACATTGTGGAATTGTGCGACATCGCGGGAATGCCGGAACTGGCAGGCGCCATGATCCGTGACAGGCTGACGCTCGATGAGGCAAAAAGCGCCATTCTTGACGCCAAGGCCAAGGCGGCGGCAGAAGCGCCTATTATATCCACTGTCGGGCCACTGGCCGCTGGTGAAAGCAATCCGCTTTTGGCTGATGCTAAAAAACGTGCCGAACATGCTTTGAAAAACAAATAGCTTTTTGGACAATAAGGAGAACGAACATGCCGACTGTATTAACTGAAGGGACGTACCTTAACGATTTGCTTAAATGGGAAACGGAAAACTATCACTCCCGCGAGCAGGTCACTGTATTGGCCGGACAGGACCTTGTGTTGGGGTCTGTTGTCGGAAAGATTAAAATTGGATCTGTGCCCACGACCGGAACTGCCGGAACCAATACCGGAACCGGCACCTGTGGTTCAGTGACCGGTGGCGCCAAAGCCAAAGTTGGCGTTTATACCCTGCGATGCGTCGGGGTGGCTGCCAATGGCGGCATTTTTTCGGTCCGGGACCCTGATGGCGAAGCCTTGCCGGATGCCGTGATGGGCGCTTATACCAATTCGGCGATCAATTTCACCCTGGCCGATGGCGCCACGGACTTTGCCCTCGGCGATTCTTTCACCATTACGGTTCCGGCCGGCTCCGGGAAAGTCAAAGAGCTTAACCTTACCGGGATCGATGGGTCGGAGGACGCGTACGGTATCATGATTGCCGGAGTTGATACAACGACCCCCAGCGCTGACAGGCAGGCTGTTGCAATTGTCCGTGATGCGCAAATCGTTGCTGATTATCTGACCTGGCCGGCAGGCGCTTCGGATGTTCAAAAGACTGCCGCGCTGGCTCAATTGGCGAACGAGGGGGTTGTTACCAGAACGGATGTATAAACAAAACAGGTGATGGGTAATAGGTTATGGGTCATGGGTCATGGGTACAAAAACATCCTTTCCTATAACCCATTACCTATGACCCATGACCCAAAAAATAAAGGAGTACGAAAATGTTGCTGAACCCTTTTGAAGCCGATGCCTTTAATTTTGTTTCACTTACGAACGCGATCAATATCCTTCCGAACAATTACGGCAGACTGAGAGAACTGGACCTTTTCCCCGACAAGGGGATCACCACCCGTGTGGCGCTGGTAGAGGAGCTGAACGGGGTGCTTAACCTGTTGTCAACGCAGCCGGTCGGCGCGCCCGAACAGCAGAACCGCATGGGCAAAAGGAAAGTACGAGCGTTCAGCGTCCCCCATATCCCCCTGAGCGATACGATCCTGGCTTCCGAGTTTGAAGCTGTCCGTGAGTTCGGCACGGAGAACCAGGCCCAGACATTGTCCGGTGTCATCAACAGCCACATGCAATCGGCCAAAAACAAGTACGCGATTACCCTGGAGCACTTGCGGATGGGGGCGATGAAAGGGATCATTCTGGATGCCGACGGATCCCTTCTGTACAACCTTTATACGGAATTCGGGATCACTCAGAATTTCGTTGATTTTGAATTATCAACACCTACAACCGATGTCCGGGCCAAATGCATGCAAGTTCTTCGACTCATTGAAGACAATCTTCGCGGTGAGGTCATGTCCAGCCCGCGAGCGCTTGTTTCCGCCGACTTTTTTGATGCGCTGACCGGTCATGCGAATGTCAAGGCCACTTTCGACAACACTGCCCTGGCCGTACAAGTCATTGGCGGAGACATCAGAAAGGGGTTTTCCTACGGCGGAATTATTTTTGAAGAATACCGCGGCACGGCTTCGGATGGCGCTGGAGTTACCAGAAAGTTCATTGCCGACGGCGAAGGCCATTGTTTCCCCCAGGGAACGATGGACACCTTTAAAACCATTTATGCACCGGCCGATTTTCTGGAAACCGTGAACACCATCGGGATACCGCTCTACGCAAAACAGGACATCCGGCAATACAATCGCGGTCTCAATTTACACATGCAGTCCAATCCGCTGCCGATGTGTTTCAGGCCGGGGGTACTCGTTAAACTGGTGGCGTAATGGGACTTGATTTCGATGCAGACCAGAACAGACTCTGGGCGGATGTGCTCGCCTACCTCGGGGGAGTAGATGCCACATTTACCCCTTTGACCGGCGAGCCGTCAAGCTTTCGGGTGCTGTTTACCGAATCGATGCAGTTGCAACCCTCCGGGCAAACAGAAACCTGGCTGCAAACAAAAACCATCGAATATTCCCTTGCAGACCTGGCGCGTGAGGCCAAAGTCGGTGAATCCTTTATTATCAGTGGTACCCGACATATCGTACAGTCCATTACGAATAATGACGGTTATGTCGTCAAGGTGGTGGTCCGGTGAGCAGCTTTACCATAAGGATTGACAGAGCTTCCTT
>Ga0268283_1001053_pt1 | contig 14235 bp, 9 predicted proteins | sample saktaG_13_FD_190140 | JGI IMG/M metagenome (GOLD analysis project Ga0268283, IMG submission 190140) | Saline water microbial communities from Sakinaw Lake, British Columbia, Canada - sak_2013_06_06_36m | ecosystem: Environmental > Aquatic > Non-marine Saline and Alkaline > Saline ... | reverse complement strand
CCTTGGATGGAGATGACGGAACCCGGCAATTATATTCTAACTAGAACGCCCTCATTCCGGCAGGGCTTACCGGCCAGCAATTCTCATTATGGCCCCATTGCCGTCATTCCGGCATGGATGCCGGAATGACGGGTTGTTTATCTGCACTTTGGCTCATAATGAGAATTGCTGCTTACCGGCATCCAGATGCAATGGACTGCAACTCGACGGGTGCGATTAAAAGTGACCAAGGCCCCAGATTTCAAGTATGCGGAGCCTATAAAAAAGCTTGATGGTCGAGGATGAATAGAGATTGACCTTGTAAATGCTTTGCTCTACACTGCTTCGTGAAAATTGCACTTGACAAAAATTGCTTATATTCATATTCCTAATAATTTTGGTTCTCTGGGAATTCGCATGGTGACCAGCGACGGGCTACATAAATGCCATTGTTTTTACAGTGTACCGCAACCTGCCTAAAGCCGTTTACCATGCGAATTCCCAAAGAACCATAATTTTATCAAGATTTAACATTGACCGTTAGCCGTAACTGATGTTAAGCAACAGTGTAAGCTATAGCCCTGATAAAGCAGCCTCCGGCGTATTAAGGATTTGAGGCCGCGTTTTCTAGGATTACGCCGCCGGGCGGCTTCATTTGGGCTACGACACTGCGATTCATTGGCACAGAGCGTAACATTAGTTTGTAACCAGAAGATACTTTAAATTCAATAACTTAAGTCAAAGAAATTCTCTCATGTTTATTGCAAAAGACAAAATTCAGCACCTGAACAGCATTACCCACGAAGGAAAAGTGGTCGTTTTTGCCACCGACGCGGATGGAAAAATTTCCTATACCGTCAAGCAGGATGGCTTTGAAGACAGCTATCTCAACACCCCTCCCGAGCTAAGAACGGGGTGGGAAAATTGGAAGGCCGTGGAATTTCCCAATGAAGCCGATGACGCGTCAGTCATCGACAAAGAAAAAGCCGAACTCACTTACCAACTAGACCCTAGCAAATTTATTCTCCGTTCACGCTACAAAACCCAAGACCAGTCCGCCATTGCCCCGGTGCAAATCATCTCCGCCTTAGGCCATCTCTATGTTTTCCGCCAGAGCAAGTCGAACACCTTGCTGGTGGACCGCTTTGTGTTGGACGGGATGACCAACAAGCTCAACCGCAAGCTGGAGGTGCGGTTTAAACGCAGCCGGCAAAGGCACACCCCCACCAAAAACATGAAGAAGGCTTCAAGCGGCTTGGTCAACATCGACTCGGTGGACTTCCGCGATGCCAACGGGAATTTTTTCTACGAACCCACCACGGAAGTGTGTGTAGTCAGCAGTCTTTACAAAGGCTGGTTTTCCGTGGTGCGCGTCCCCACCATCGAGAATGACGTGTTTCGCTGGCATATTTTTGCCTACAACAGCCAATCCCAGAAGGTCGAATTGACCACGCTCCGCGCCTCGGACGATGGGCTGTTTGATGCCAAAGACTACACCATTTTTGAAGAATCCAACGATGCCTTAGTCCCCCGTAGAATTCCAGGGGTGATTAAACGCAGCTTGGACATGGCCGGGGTGACAGTCACTAATGGTCTGTCAGCCACCAGTTATGATTTGCAACAGGAACAGGAAACCCAATCCGGCGACAAGCAATTGCTGAAAACTGCCACCCGGTTACTGCTGGCCGTGCCCACAGATAAAGGCGCGGCGAGCTTGAGCTTTGCCATTGCCGGGGACGGCACCTTAGCCGAAATTAACGAAACCCCCAGCAAAACCGTGCTGCGCACTCAGCAACGGGAAGTCCTGTTGCCGTTAAATACCTTGGATGAAATCAAAGCCTGGAGTGACCGGATCCCGCCGCCCCAAGGGGTAATTACCGCCTTGTCAGAAGCCACCGATGAGGATGATGCCGAAGACTGGGTGAAAATCACGACGGTGGGCAAGGCCGCAGAATTAGCCAATGGCGATTGGGTGAAAATCACCAACAGCGCCGATGTTCAAGGGCTTTATCGCACCCGGAAAATTGATGCCAACGCTTTTGAAATTGATTTGGGGCCAAGCGATGGACTGGGTTATTGGGAAAAAGAAGACTCGGAAGCTGGCGGTTTAATCTTTGACGGCATGATTACCGCCTACGAGAAAACCGCCGATGGCAAGTTGCGCGTCACCTGCGCCGACCACGGCTTGGAAAATGGCGACGAGGTGCAAATCGTCGGCACGGATACTTACAATGATACCTTCCCGGTGCAAAAAATTGACGACACTCATTTTGTGATTGAACGCCAATGGGCGACCGGGGAGGCCGTCAATGTCAGGCTGCTATCGGCCAAACGGCGCGGGCTGGTGTTTGACGGAGTGGATGATTATGTGGCCTTACCCGAAATGAATCACGACTTCTCGCGAGGCATTACGGTTGAGGCTTGGGTGTGGTATGACAGCTTTGCCAGTTGGTCCAGACTCATTGACCTAGGCAATGGGCCGGGGTCTGATAATATATTGTTGGCGAATGAGTTGACGTCCAATAAACTCAGGTTTCAAGTCTGCAAGAATGGCGTAGGCCAAGGCATTGAAGCCGAGGGTGTGTTGGAATTGGGGAAATGGATGCATCTTGCCGCCACGATAGATGCCGCAGGCAATGCGAGTTTATACAAAAACGGCTTAATGATTACCACCGGCAAACTCGATCTCCCTAACCCGGCCAAACGAACCACGAATTATATTGGGAGAAGCAACTGGCCGAATGATGGCTATTTTAACGGCAAAGTCAGCGATCTGCGTTTCTGGACGGTGGCACGCACTGCCGAAGACATCAAAGATAGCATGTACTTGCAATTGGCGGGTAATGAAATCGGCTTGGTGGGCTATTGGCGCTTAGGGGGAATTTCTGAAAACAAGCTCATTGATTTTTCAGTGAATGGCAATGACGGCACGGCTTATGGAGACCCGTATGTTAGCGCGGCGACGCTGACCCGTAAACTGGCGGGAGGGGCCGACGCGGTCAAATATGCCAACCCCGAGCTGTTTGCCGTGTCCCAACGGTCTACTTACGAAGAAAGCTTTGAGTTTAAAGTCAACAGTCCCACGCCGGTCAATCTGGCTTATTTGGACAATGCCGATGGCAGGGGCAACAAGATTTTCGCCTTTGCCCACTGGGGCAAAACCAGCCGCAGTGCGGAAGTGAAATCGCCTGTGGCTGCCAAACAGAACCCGTTTGAAGACGTGGGTAGAGGCTGGTTCCGTGCCTCTTGCACGTTCACGATACCCGACGGGGTCAGCATGTTGCGTTCCTATGAAATTGCCAATGTCAAAGGCAACTGGCAGTCCTTGGAAATCCGTAAACATCGTGTCCAGTTGTTGTCCGACAGCATTACCGAGGCTAAATACACGGATGGAATGACTTTGATTAGTTTGGCGGACGATGCCCGTTCCTCAGTCGAAATTTTGCAATCATTGGATGGGAAAGAGTCGCAAGAAGTACAGCTCATCAAAGAAAAAAGACGGCTGGAAAAAGACATCGCTATCCAGAAAATGGGGGATGCAGAAAAGACCAGAGCCATCGCTGCCAAACGAGAGGAAATTGCTAAACAAAATGGTGGCATAGGCACTCTGCAAGCACAACTGAATCAATCCCAGCAAATATACCAAACCGAGAAGGATAATCCCTTAAACTACTGGTGCGTACTGACCAATGTGGCAGATGAATCACACGTTGCCTATCATGATACTAATTATTTTGAACTTCGTTATACTGGAATCGGAGCTATCGGAGCTAATGGAATTCCTTACTATGTTGGTAATAGTTACTTCAAGTTTGTAGAAACTGACAGCGGTTATTATAGAATCGTCTCAATGGCTGTAGACCTTGCTTTACGTGGGTATTCACATTCACAAGTATTATTTGGAAATGAAACTGGGTATGACTATAATTATGAATGGAAACCTGAATTAGTTTTTTCATCTGACCAGACAAGATGGTATCACCTTCGTCAACGAGCAAACGGAGAGGTTTTGGATCATGGTGGAAATAACTGGTATTCTATTTGTACATGGAGTGATAATGGTCAAGTTCATCAATATTGGAGGATTGTTCCTAGTGGTGGGCTAACTAACAACAAGGCTGAGGTTGCTCTCGGCGATATTTCTAAGTATCATACAACATTGAACCAAGCGAATAAAGACTTGGTCAATCTGCAAGCAGAACTGGACAAGTTACTACAGAGAGTACCCACCATTTCGCTAGCGGAACTACAGAAACAGTTAGAAGACACGATCAGACAACTTAACACCATTCAAACAGAGATCAACAGCTTAAATACTCGCTTTATCAACGGGGTGACCAATACTCAAAACAAGCCGCAGACCATGCCCCAGGTGGCAAAGGATGGCAAGGGGCTAGTGACGCAAGGGGCATTGCTGGGCTTTGTCCAGTCGGCCAGCCGCCTCAATGCCATCGAGACCAGCGAGGGCAATGTCCAACTGAGTTATTTCGACAGCCAGGGGAGGATGCGGCAAACCAACTATGATGTCACGGCGGACAGCGCTAATGCCAGTTTTGAGCAATGGATACCCGATGCGCTGCGGACCTGCTTGAATTTCAGCAATGCCCAAAGCAAGGTGGTGTTGAATCAAGCACTGTATCTGCCTGGCGACTGGAGTATCGAGGCTTGGTTCGTCTCACCATTACCCGAAGCCGGGGAATGGAACACCCTATGCCGGGGGCAACAAAAAGACCATCACATTATAGTCAGAAACCGTAAACAATTAGGCATTTTTCTGAATGACGGTGTCTTGGGGCAGAATTTTTATGAGAGCGGCTTCAATCTGGAGACTTTGCCTCTAGGCTGGCATCATTTCGCGGCGGTGGGCAAGGGGGAAACCACCCTCTTCTATATCGACGGTCAGCGGGTAGGCGACACCAAGGCCAAAGCCGTGGCCGATGCTCAAATCGCCTTGGATAAAGCCCCTAATGATGCCAATGCCAAGAAAAAACTGGATGACATTAAAAAGGCAAGCTTGAAATCCCAGAGTGATGTCTACACCATCGGCAATTACGGGGGCCAGCCATTCGGAAAACTGGCCGAAGTCAGGATTTGGGGTCTTGCCCTCAATGATGACGAGGTGGCCGTCAACAGCAAAACCCTGCTGAGTGGCAACGAGCCGGGGTTATTGGCCTACTACCCCTTTAACGAAGCGCGTGGCGAGACGGTCCGCGACCAAACCGGGAATGGCCACGAGGGAGTCGCATCGGCCGCCAACTGGTGGGCTTGCAATGCTCCGATTGGCAACCCCGGAACTACCGTGTTAAAGTTTGACGGGGTGAATGACCATGTGTCCTTGCCCCCGATGAATCCCGATTTCTCCAAGGGAATCACCGTTGAACTGTGGGTGTGGTATGACAGCTTTGCCAGTTGGTCCAGACTCATTGACCTAGGCACTGGGCCGGGGCCTGATAATATATTGTTGGCGAATGCGTTGACGTCCAATAAACTCAGCTTTCAAGTCCTCAAAAATGGCGTGGGCCAAGCCATTGAAGCCGAGGGCGTGTTGGAATTGGGGAAATGGATGCACCTTGCCGCCACCATAGACGCATCGGGCAATGCGTGTTTATACAAAAACGGCAAACTGATTCAAACCGCTAGGGTTCAACTCCCCAATACCCTCAGTCGCACCTCGAATTATATGGGGAGAAGCAACTGGTCGGACAGCTATTTTAACGGCAAAATCAGCGATATGCGTTTCTGGACGGTGGCACGCAGCCCGGCCGAAATTCAGGCGAGTATGTACAATCGACTAAGCGGCAAAGAAGCCAATTTAGTGGCTTACTATCCCCTCAACGGACTCAGCCTTGCAGACTCCACCCCTAAAGCCTTGGATTTGGCGGGTAACAATCACGGCACCGTCATTGAAGCCCTCGCTGTCAGTGACAACGCCTTGCCCTTGTCTATGGGTACTTGTAGCGATGCCTTGATTTCTTGCGAATACAGCACCGTGACGATAGAGGATAACCGCAAGGTGGCGTTGATGCGGCGGTTTTTTGCCTACCCTGCCAACAATGGGGCCATGCTACTGCCCGAGAAGCGCGTTGAAGCCTTGGAACTCAGATGGATAGGCAATGCCCAGTTTGCCCCAACCTTGCTGGGTTATATCGAAGGCCCGCCGCCTGTGCCTAGTGAAAACCTGACCCTGTCGGACGATTACAACAGTGCCACCTCGGTCGAACTGACCATGACGGAGGATGTGGCGTTTAGCTGGAATCGATCCCAAGATGTCGGGATGGGTGGGATGGTGGATACCTTCATTGGCTCAGGTGGGACGATGTCCATACTAACAGCCCCGATGGGCGTAGGCACTTCACTCGACGAGAAAGGCAGGGCGGGGTTCAAAGGCGACTTAGACTTTAGCTACCAATTCCAAAACGAGAGTAGCATCACCGCCAGCTCGTCACTCAGCATGACCGATAAATTGGAATTGCGAGGTACTCAGGAGGAAACTACTAAATTCCCGCATTTAGGCAAGCGCTTCATCCCTAAAAACATTGGTTATGCCTTGGTGGTCTCGGCCCTAGCCGATGTCTTTGTCACCCGGCTGGCGCGCACCGGTAGAATGATCGGCTACCAAGTGCAACCGGTGGACGGCATCCCCCCGGATGTCAACACCATCACCTTTTTGATGAATCCTGCCTATACCATGAATGGCAGCTTGGATGGTTTGACGGGTAGCCGTGCGACGAGTGACCGCTTCTTTAAACATATCCCCGAGATGCGCTCACAATATGGTTCGCTCTATCCTGCCAGTTACTATCGCCTTCAAGAAGCCTACGACCTTAAGCGCCAGATTGAGGCCGAGGATAAGCGTAGGGAGTCTTACTTCTCCAACTTTGATGTCCGCTTGGTGGATGAAACGTCGTTGGATCGAAACATAGACAGCGGCCCGGCATCCTCCAACATTGGGCTGCAGCGGGAAGATGATAAGCCCGACCCCAACATGACCGAGGCAGAAAAGAACAAAGCGGCACAAGCCAAGGCGGATGCTTTCAAGGCTAACACGGAGTCTAATGCCAAAGAACAAAGTCGGGCAGCAAAAGCCAAACAGGCCGAGATTAAAAGCAAAATCAGCGACATGGAGAAACAAGCACAAGCCGCCACGGGCTTTGCGAATTGGCAAAAGCGCATGGAGGATATCCAAATTCGGGCGGGCAAGCGTAATATTATCAATACCTATGTTTGGGATGCCGACGGCGGATTGCGCACCGAAGCGCAAAGTTTTGCCAACACCGTGGAGCATACCATCGGGGGTTCCTTTGAACTAAATGCAGGGCTTGGGGTTGATGTTGAATTCGAGGCTTTTGGTGCTGATGTGGAACTCACTGCCCAAGCCACTACTAATATGACCCAAACCATGAGCAAAACCGAGGCGCGTAGCAAGGGTTTTGAATTGAATGTGGATTTGGGCGGTGTGGAATGCAAAGGCATCACCGACTACAACGACCGCCCCATCGTGCCGGGGGAAAAGGTGGACCGCTACCGCTTTATGAGCTTCTTCCTAGAAGGCAGCACTAGCCACTTCCAAGATTTCTTTAGCTATGTCGTTGACCCTGAATGGCTGCGCAGCAATGACGAGGAAGCGCGTGCCTTGCGCCAAGCCCAGGCGGGCAAGCCCAATAAAGCCTGGCGGGTGTTGCACCGTGTCACCTATGTGGAGAGACCGGCGCTGATGGGCTTTGGCCGGGATACCCGCACGTTAATGGCTGCCGCCGAAACCTCGGAGTATCAACAATTACTAGACAAAGTTGCCAAATTGGAGTCCAACAATCAAGGTCTGTCGCTGAAATTAGACAAAATCCTTGGTCTGCTGAAAAGCAAATAAAAAAGGAATACAACCATGAGCGCTGGACTCTCCTTCGACGACATTAGAAAGACCCACCTCGATTACCAAGCTGGTATAGGAGTCAGTACGAATGTCGATTCTGTACTTTGATGAGTGAGTTTGTGGAGTGCGGTGACTCGTCGCCGCATGGTTCGGAAAACGGCGACAAGTCGCCGCACTCCACATTTGGTGGGCTGAACGATGACTAAGGCCAAACGGGGTAAACTTTTGGAAATCGCCTAAGGTTTCGGGGATAATGACACCTTGACGATTGGTACAAAGATTGTACCCGAACCTGCCTGTGTAGCTGAAACTGAGGAATACTATGTCTCAAATCAAGAGCCTACCGCCCAAAAAAGCTTGGACGTATTTATCCACCAACTCCGCCGCCGTGCTGCTGGATGTGCGCGACCGCACGGAATACTCTTACGTGGGCCACCCCAAAGGCGCGATCAATATCCCCTGGAAGGAATTGCCTGATTGGAAGGCCAATGCCCTGTTCGTCGATGAAGTGCGCCAGCGCATTCCCAGCCACGACACCCCGGTTTTATTGCTGTGCCGCAGCGGGCAACGCTCGCTGGATGCCGCCAAGGCGCTGGCGACGGTCGGTTACAAAGACCTGACCAATGTCGAAGAAGGTTTCGAGGGGCCGCTGGATGCCAATAAGCATCGGGGGACGCTGGGCGGCTGGCGCTACCATGGGCTGCCGTGGGAGCAAAGTTGAACGCCTACGATGGATTTTATCGTATAATGCAACCCAACCTTTAAGTAAATAACGCTGGAACAGGCATGGGACTTTCGTTCAAAAATTCACCACTCGTCGAAATCATCGCAGAAATGCGATGGGATTTGCCTTGGGTGAACCAGTCTTCTGTCCAAGACATTGGCTCGGTTGTTCCAATGTCTTCCACGCTTGCCAATCAGCATGAAGAATTCTACATGCGTTTCGGAAGCAAGGTTGCCGCTGCTGGGTATCAGCGTATTGAACGGTTGGTTCCGCCTAATTTTTCTCAACTGCCTTACCACCCCGTTTATCGTTTCCGGCATAATGCGGAAAACAAAGATAAGGGAGCGAGGCTTTATCAACTAGGCGCAGGTTTATTTTCCGTCAACGCCACACCGCCTTACAAATCATGGGCAGAATTTGAGCCTATGGTTTCCGTAGGTGTCGATGCCTTGTTACAAAGTCGGGCAGACAACGAAAAATCCAACATATTCAAAAGCATTAGCCTACGTTACATAGATGCCTTCAAAAAGGAGTTAACGGATGGGCGGAGTATTGCTGAGTTTATGGATGCCTTGGGGTTCCAAATTAAAACACCTGATGCCATTATACGCCATGCATCTAATGTGGCCGAAATCCAACCATTTTTGCAACTGACTGTCCCGGTGGCTATCGGTCAGTTGAATATTTCGATTGCAGATGGCGCGGTCAGTAACGAGCCAGCCATTATCATGGACACAATAGCATCAAACACTGCTGAAATTGGTTGCTCCAAGGAAGAAGTTATGGCTGCGTTCGAGCAAACGCATTCGTTGATTCTTTCAATGTTTTTTGATTTAACCAAGCCGTTACATGAACACATGCAGCCAGAGGGGTCGGGGCAATGCTAGTCGATGCTCCACACCTAATTACTCAAATTGGTATCCAGCAACCGGCTTGTAATTCGCTTTATTTTAATGAGCCTCCGCAAGCCTATTACTCTGGCTTGGCAGCTAGGCTGACCCCTGGTATTCAAATTAGTGAAAGGGAATCAGCATTGCACACCATACAGGATTTTGCCAAATTTGAAAGTGACTGGGATGGATATGGTGCTTTACCTATCCACGAAGCAATCGTGAAAATCGCAAGTCAATTCATCAATTCATTGCCAGATCATTTGCCATGTCCAGACTTAACTCCTAACACAAATGGCACTATTTCAATGGAGTGGGAGACCCGCGCAGGTATCGCACACTTGGAAGTTGGCAAGACACGGTATAGCTTGTATATAAAGCGTCTCATAGGAAATGCAGTGTTACGGGACGGTAAGTCTGCCACATTGGCAGCGGATGTTGCCAACCTGATTGGTGCGATACTTTATCCTCCACTCCACCATAACGCTCCTGTGACAAGGATAAGTTATAAACATCCGCTACATGTGTGAGATTCCGATTGATATTGACGATACAGAGGTCATCGTCCGAGCCATCTTTGAACCCTATCATGTCAAGAAGGGCAAGCTTAAGCTTCAAGCTTTAAAGTCTCCGGCAGACAAGGATGAAGTTTCCGTTATTCGTCATTCATATATGGGAACCGATTTTTGCAAGCGCAAAGCAAATGAGATAGAGGCTTATGGCAATATAGGCAAAGAGAAATCTCAAGTAAAAACTTATCAAGGATTTGCGGTATTAAAGGCACTTCACATCCGATCAGTCGGCTCTGACGTAACTGATTCAAGAGACCTATTTTTGGGCCATGCCGACATGCACCACGGTATTGTCTTGGAACCCAATGAACCTCCAGAATCAAGCCAGGCTATGATGCTGAGTGAACGTTTGCGATTGCTTGTCGATAAAGCCGTTTTTTATTCAGATCCAGCGCCGGATGCAGACCAATGGTTAGGTGCTAAACTAAACCCGCAGCCCACCTGAATTTATACCACTCCAAATGCAGCGAGGATGGATAATTACGAAATCGCGCTGCACCGTTAATTTGACCCAACACCTAAGGTTTTATGATCCACAAGCTCAGAAATATCGCCATCATCGCCCATGTAGACCACGGCAAGACAACCCTCGTCGACAAGCTCCTGCAGCAATCCGGCACTTTTGCCGCCCATACAAAATTGGAGGAACGGATGATGGACTCCAACGTGCTGGAAAAGGAACGCGGCATTACCATCTTGGCGAAGAACACCGCCTTGGATTGGAAAGACTACCACATCAACATCGTCGACACGCCAGGCCATGCCGATTTTGGCGGCGAGGTGGAGCGGGTGCTGTCCATGGTGGACTCCGTGCTGCTGCTGGTGGACGCCGTCGACGGGCCAATGCCGCAGACCCGTTTCGTCACGCAAAAAGCCTTCGCCCTCGGGCTTAAACCCATCGTCGTCATCAATAAGATCGACCGCCCCGGCGCGCGCGCCCATTGGGTGCTGGACCAGACCTTCGATCTGTTTGACCGTCTCGGGGCCACCGAGGAGCAACTGGATTTTCCGGTGATCTACGCCTCTGCGCTGAACGGTTACGCCGGTCATGACCCGGACATCCGTGAAGGCAACATGGACCCGTTGTTCGAGACCATCGTCGAAAAGGTTAGCCCGCCCCCGGTCAATGCGGAAGGCGGCTTTCAGATGCAAGTCAGCCAACTGGATTACAACTCCTATGTTGGCATCATCGGCATTGGACGCATCCAACGCGGCTCGATCAAAACCAACACCCAAGTCGTGGTCGTCGGCCGCGAAGGCAAGCAGCGCAATGCCCGCATCCTGCAAGTGTTCGGCTTCAAAGGCTTGGAGCGGATTGAAGTGCCGGATGCCGACGCCGGCGACATCATCGCCTTTACCGGCATCGACACGCTGGAAATCTCCGATACGATTTGTTCGCCTGATGCCATCGAGGCATTGCCACCCTTGAGCGTGGACGAGCCGACGGTGAGCATGACTTTTCAGGTCAACAACTCGCCCTTCGCCGGCCGGGACGGCAAGTTCGTCACCTCCCGGCAAATCCGCGAACGGCTTCAGCGCGAACTGCTGCACAACGTGGCATTAAATGTCGAAGACACCGAAGACCCGGACAAATTTAAAGTTTCAGGTCGCGGTGAATTGCATTTGTCCATCCTCATCGAGAATATGCGCAGGGAAGGTTACGAACTCGGTGTTTCGCGCCCCGAGGTCATCGTCAAGGAAGTCGACGGCGAACCCCACGAACCCTACGAGTTCGTCACCATCGAGGTGGAAGAGGAACACCAAGGCACGATCATGGAAAAGATCGGCGAGCGCAAGGGCGACTTGCAGAACATGGTGCCGGACGGCAAGGGCCGGGTGCGCCTGGAATACAACATGCCCTCGCGCGGACTGATCGGCTTCCAGACCGAGTTCCTCACCGCCACCTCGGGCACCGGGCTGATTTACCATGTTTTCGACCGCTACGGCCCGATGAAGAAGGGCGACATCGGCCAGCGCCAAAACGGTGTGTTGATTTCCAATGTCGCCGGCAAGGGCGTGGCTTTCGGGCTGTTCAACCTGCAAGAACGTGGCCGCTTGTTCGTGGAACATGGCACCGAGATTTACGAAGGCATGATCGTCGGCATCCACTCGCGCGACAATGATCTGGTGGTGAACCCCACCAAGGCCAAGCAGTTGACCAACATGCGCGCCTCCGGCAGCGACGAGGCCGTCGTCCTGACCCCTCCCATCCGCCTCAGTTTGGAACAGGCTTTGGAGTTCATCGACGACGACGAACTGGTCGAAGTGACGCCGAAGATTATCCGCATTCGGAAAAAACTGCTGTTGGAGCATGAGCGGAAAAAAGCCTCGCGCTCAACCACTACAGATTAAGGCACAACAAAAAGCGGCTACCAGCTTAAGGCGGGACAGGTTAAGCCGTTCGTGGTGAGCTTGTCGAACCATGAACGGCTTACCCGCTCACCCTTCGACAAGCTCAGGGCGAATGGGTAAGCCTTGATCGTGTCCCGCCATAAGTTGGTAGCCCAAAAAGCCAAGCGGGTCAGGCAACCTATTTGCTGGTTTGCTGGTTCCCAAGCTCCAGCTCTCGTCGTTATACACAAGTGGTTGAAGCCCGTCATTCCGGCATGGACTGCCGGAATCCAGTCACAGGGAGGTGAATCTGCGGGTTGATGTGTATCTTGAATCAAACACTTACATAACGGCGAGTTACCGTCCATGGCACTGGATTCCTGCATCCCTGCTGGAATGACGGCATTTTCGGTTTGGCGGGACTTGTGTATAACGACAAGAACCCCAGCTTGGGAACCTATACTTGCAAGCTCTAGCTTGCCAAGTTCGAGAAGGCTGGCATGAGTTTTCGACTGCGCCCCAAAATCAAAGGCAAAGAAAGCCTCACGCAACGACGCAAAGGCGCAACGAAGAGCGATTTACGTTGCGCCGTTGCGTCGTTGCGTGAGACCTCTTCTGCTGTTTGCGTGGAAGGATGCCCTTGCTCCTTGGGTTTTCGCCAAAATGAGAATTGCTGCACTCTTTCGCGCATTCAGCAATTTTCATTTTGTCCCTGTCACTCGTCATTCCGGTCAGGGATGCAGGAATGACGGGCATCTTACACTTGTGTATAACAGCGGGCATTCCAGCGTGGGAATGCATACGGCGGCACTCCTGCGTCGGGTAACTTACCGCTGGAGCGGTCAAGACGGGTTACCATGCTGGAGCGTGGGAACTAGAGAAAGTAGGCCGGAATAAGGTCGCATCGCGACCGTTTCCGGCACAGCACCACCGAATGCCGGAAACGCCGCTGGCGCGGCTTATTCCGGCCTACGTCAAAAAAAAATTTAAAATTCCGCCCTAGCGGGCGGAACCGGGGGGCAAGCCCCCCGGACAATACTGTTGAATTGAGCCTATGCAACAGAATCCGTAGGGCGGCAACCCTTTGCCGCCGAGGGAAGAACAAGTTCATTGTCGGCATGGGGATGCCGACCTACTCCTTAATTTAACAGTATTGAGGCCCCCGGACCCCCGCAAAGGGTCGAATCACTCAAATGATCGAATCACCCACGCCGCCGTGCTTTTGTGCCCGCCCAAGCCAATGCGCCAATCCCCAACAACCCCATCACGCCCGGCTCTGGCACGGCGGCGACATCGCCAGAGCGCACGGCCCACGCATAGAAGTTATAGTCCTTACTGTCGAAGTCCTGGTAGCCACTGCCGGTACTGAAGTACCACGCGCCATTAGGACTGGGCGCGAACTCGGTACCGGACCAGTAAACGGAGGATTGGATATTGGTGAACAAATTATAATTGGCGTTGTGGGTGGTGGTGATCGACGTGTCTACCACGCCGCCCAGCCCATGGTTGATGTCACCGTAAAACATATTCCCCAGTTCGCTGCCAGTGCAGTTGTAAGCGGGGCCACATGGGCCGCTGCCGTCGGCATTCAGCGCGGTCGGCAAACGCCAGTCATCAAAGCCGGCATACACTAGGTTCGCCGCCCATGCCGTCGCGGCAGTCCAGTTCATCGTCGTCCCGGCAAGATTGGCATTCGCAGACCAAGTGATGTTGCGGACGGAATCATAAACGACGGTGCCGCCCAACTTCAGAACTCCTGATCTCGTGAATTAGCCCCTGCACCGGGTGTGAAGGGTGAACCGCTTGTAAATCAATGGCTGGCTGGCCAATTAAGCCTGAAAGGTGGCAGGTGGCTTGGATTGGCGGTCG
>Ga0268283_1001052_pt1 | contig 14236 bp, 9 predicted proteins | sample saktaG_13_FD_190140 | JGI IMG/M metagenome (GOLD analysis project Ga0268283, IMG submission 190140) | Saline water microbial communities from Sakinaw Lake, British Columbia, Canada - sak_2013_06_06_36m | ecosystem: Environmental > Aquatic > Non-marine Saline and Alkaline > Saline ... | reverse complement strand
TACTAAAACCAAGGTTCGCCATATTTTAGTAAAAACCAATGAATTGATTGATGACGATGAGGCCAAGAAACGCTTATTAGCATTAAAGGCTCGTATCATCGATGGCGATGATTTTGCATCCTTGGCGCGCGCTCATTCTGATGATAAAGGTTCAGCTATAAAAGGGGGCTCTCTTGATTGGGTTGGTCCTGACGATTTGGTTAAGCCATTTGAAGAAGCCATGGGTAAATTGGAAATCAATCAGATCAGTGAGCCCGTTCAAACACAGTTTGGCTGGCATTTGATTCAGGTTCTTGATCGAAAAAACAAAGACGATAGCCTTGAACATAAAAGAAACAATGTTCGAGACGCCATTCGAAAACGTAAAATTGAAGAAGAGACGGAGCTTTGGATGCGTCGACTACGAGATGAAGCTTACGTAGAAATTTACCCTTAACATTGAAAATAGCAGTTTTACCTTTTACTCGCTCCACTTTAAAACGGAATGAAGCATGAGTTTATGCAGAGCTCTTTTGAATGTTTGGGTAACATCAGTACCAATTTTAAAGAACTTATGACTAACCACTTAAGCAAAGAAATCTCGCTAAAAAATCAATTACAACAAATTCTAACTAAACAGAATTTAGAAGAAGAACGTATGCTTATTCGTTCTTTAACTGCTGAATTGTCTATTGATAATTTAACCTGTGCAGCAGCCTTGGTATTTTTAAATCAAAACAATGAAAACAGACCGGTCAATTCATCTTTTACCATTCCAAAGTCACAAGCACAACTACCAATAACTAACAGAGCCTTAGGTATTAAAATGCTTCGTTACCGGCTTGATGTGGGGAGCCACCACCAGATCAATGTGGAAATGATTAAAAAGGTTTTAATCGAAGAATCTGGCGTCGACAAAAACAACATCAGCAACATTAACATTCAAAGCTTATATACACTGCTTGAACTTCCCGATGAAATGCCACCTGATATATTCCAGCATTTAAAATCAGTTGAGATTAATCAACATAAACTGGAAATTAGGCGAGTAAAAGCACGCAACAATAAAAAACGTGGCAACAATCACTTACGCCGCACCCACAAGCGTGACAGCACTCTAAGCAGTACGCTCTCAGACCCGATCAAACCAACATGATAGTTGACTGATAACTTAAAGCTTTTTGGAAATGACAAACACATCATCTTCTTTACCAATACTAGGCTGGCGCGAATGGGTAGGATTACCTGAACTTAACATCGCCCAGATTAAAGCTAAAGTTGACACTGGCGCACGCTCGTCGGCTTTACATGCCTTTGCAATTGATCCCTATAGAAAAGGCGGACAGCGCTGGGTCATGTTCGCTATTCATCCGCTACAAACACATACAGATCTTATTATTGAATGCCATACACCTATTAAAGATCGACGTCTGGTGTCAGATTCTGGCGGCCACAAACAACGCCGCTATGTAATAGAAACTCAGATAATTTTGGGTCAATCCGTTATTACAGCAGAAATGACGCTGACTAATAGAGATAGCATGCTATTCAGAATGCTACTGGGGCGCACTACGATGAATAGCCGTTTTGTTATCGATCCAAATGCCTCATATTTACAGGGAAAGCCTCATCCTACCTTAAATACATCAACTTAAGTTGATGCTTAAAACACCAGGCAAAATTAACACTGATTATCCTACGATTTTACTTTTCCTTTTAAAACAATTTTACTAATAGCCGGAAGAACGATGAAGGTGCAAACCATAATCCAGAAAATACCCATGGTAATAATCAAGCCCATACTCGCAATACCCTGATGAGATGAAAAAGCCAAACCACCAAAACTAGAAGCAGTAGTTAAGGCTCCGTAAAACATAGCTCTAGCAGTACTTGATTGGTATATGTTTTGGTTTTCAGAGAGTGAATGATGCAATTTTTCTACCATGTGTATTCCATTATCAACACCTAACCCTAATAGTAAGGGCAAGGCGATAATGTTGGCATAATTAATGGGTGTATTAGTCAATACAGTACTAGCCATTGTAAATAATCCGGCAAGAATCAATGGTGTCATTACCAATAATGTATCGGTAATATTTCGACGTATGCCGTATAAAAGTAACGCAATAATTATTAAAGCGATAGTAATTGCCTTTTGAAAAGAATGCACCACTTCCTTCATTGACTCCCAATAAATAATTGGCAAGTCTGTTGTTTCTGGTGCAACAGATTGAACATCAGAGATAAACTGCTCCAAATTAGTCAAATCGTTTAAGTCTTTTTTAGGAAATATCTGGATACGGTAACTTCCATCCTTACTAAGCCATCGACCCTTGAAATCAGTCGGCAAATCGTTCAAAGAGAATTTACCTGCGTTTAAACTGACTAAAAGTTCGTTCATAGTGCTCGGCAAAGTGCCCAGCAAGGCTGTTTGTATTTTCTCAATAAACATTCGACGACTGGGTTGTTGCCGAGTATCAAGCTCTATCAATATATCCTGCAACTCTTCTCTAAAGCCTTTTAATGCAGAAATATCGTGAGCATCCGTTTTAGCAGGTAAAATCGTATTTATAGTTTTTATTAGCCGTTTAATGCTGGGAATAGGATCGTTGTCGACCTTTAGCGCAGGGAAATACTGTGTTTGTGAGCCCAGTAACAAGGCCATTTCTTCAATGATCGCTAACTTTTCTTCTTGTTCAGTGGGTTCAAAGTCAAAAAGGCTCACTGTTTTATCTACCGAAGTCAATACCGAAAGCTTTTGCTGCATAGCCTTGGCTTGTTGCTCGCCAGTAGCCAATACCGTTAAAGTCATCGGAGTGGTGTCTGGATCTCTATTCAAATCTTTAAAGGCAATGACCGATTCCGTGTTGGGATCACGGAGATTTATTGGATTAAAATCAATTTTTACCTTAAAAACCAACACAACAGAAATCACAGCAATCAGGATGGTGAATAATGAAATTGGTTTGGCGAAATGAAGCGTATATGTCGCCATTTTTTCTGCCAAGGTTGACAATAAAGGATGCGTAGATTGTCGCTCATATTTTTCCGGTACCGGAATAAATCGTATCAATGCAGGTAAAACCGTTAAGGTGACTAAAAGACAAATAAACAAACTGGTACCCGCCAACAAGCCCAATTCTGATACACCTTTGTAATCAGTAGGAACAAAGGCATAGAGACCAATAGCTGTAGTACCTGCACACAATATTAAAGAAGGACTGGTTGAGATTAACGTGCTGTGCAGAGCTCTGGCTTTATTAACATGATGACGTAAATTGTCCTGGTAACGTAAACAAAAATGTATGGCATATTCAACACCCAAGCCAATGTTGGACACCGCAAAGGCAACCGAAATTAAATTAAGCTCTTTGACGGAAACAGCCGCAAAAGCCCCACAAAAAACCATACCTAAAGCTAAAGAAATTAGAGTTGCCAACGTCAGTAAAACAGAACGGTAAGCAATTAATAAGATAAATAAAACGACCACTATTGAGAAAATACTGGCGTTAAATGTTCCATTACTCATCCCCACTAACTCATCATCTTCCAAACCCACTTCACCTGTAATCCATACTTTAACTTCAGGCACATCTGGTTGCTGAACTTCGGCAATGGCTTTGCGTATTGCATTAATTGAATTTTCAGCTGGGCGAATTTGTGTGTAATCAAACTTGGGCGATACACTAATAAAACCTTTATCGACACTATTGTCACTTAACTTTTTTTCAGCAATTAACTCTTCCCATGACAATAAGTTATTTTCACCATTCATACTCTTGTGTAGAGAAAGTGAAACTTTATCAATCAAAGCCGGAAGGTCAACAGGTACAGCCTGATCTTTATTTGATGTATTTAAGGCATCATCAAATATTGAAAAAAAACCGCTTAGATTAGGTTCTTGAGAAATTCGGCCTATGAAAGATTGAGCTTGAGACAAATTGTTTGATAAGCTTTGTAATTGATCGCTACCCAGATAAAGCAATCCATTTTGATGAAAAAATTCGTTTTCACTGGGAATATAAACCGTTTGGAAATTGACTTTGTCAGCACTTAATAAGCGCCCCAAGCGCTTAGTTGCGGCTTTGGTTAATTCGGGCGTATTGGACTCAACAACTAACAAAATGGTGTGTAAATCTTGCGAAAATGCCTTTTCATAATTACGCAGATTTTTCTGAAAAGGCGCATTGGGCGCAACCATATCAGTCGTGTCAGTATCAATACTCAAATGGGTGATAGTATATTGCCATGCAAAATAAGTGAGCAAACTAACGATTAACAAAACCATCACTGGATTGTTGAGAGTCCAATTTCCCCAGCGAGAAAAAAGACTACGACTTATTATTTTAAACGACATTATTTTGATCCGATTACTCAAGTATTAATGAATGGTAAGAATATCCAAAGTATTTAGCATCTCACTTCGGGATTCGATAAGTTCTTGGTTCTGCTGAACAATAAAAAGCGCGGATATTTTTTCTAAATTAGCGGCTTTCATCCCGTCTTTTGGCCCCAGACAAAGTAAAGCAGTTGACCAAGCATCTGCAATAGTGGGGTTTTCATGAATGACAGTAACAGAAACCAATTCATGAGAAACCGGCCGCCCCGTGCGGGCATCAAGAATGTGGCTATAACGATGACCTTTATCATCAAAATAATGCCTGTATGTGCCTGAAGTCATAACCGCAATCGGAAGCTCCTTAGGCATATCAATAATTTTGTGCATAAGTTGCTCCCCAGGCAACGGCCGCTCAACCGCTATGCGCCATGCTTTCAAATCCGGCTTGTGTCCCCGAGTTTTTAGCTCACCACCTATCTCAACCAAATAATTGGTTATACCATTTTTCTCTAAAATATCACTTATACGCCCAACGCTATAGCCTTGTGCGATTGAGGACAAATCAACTTTTAGATCAACTTGTTTTTTACGAAGATGAGTTTCATCTACTACTTCCAGCTTTTCCATCCCAACTTGACTCAATGTTTTTATAATTAAAGGGTCGCCTGGAATGGTTAGCTTATCTGCCCGAAATCCCCACAATTCAAATAATGGCTTGATTGTTAAATCATAACAGCCATGACTGGCTTGATGAACAATCTGAGCTACACGAACCAAAGATACAATCTCGTTGCCAACTTCTTGGCTTTGAGTACTTTCATTGCTATTAAATAACTCAATGACTGAATCCGGTCTATAATTAGAAAGCGTTTTATCAATTATTTCAAATTGGCTTTTAATAGTGGCTTCAATAGCCTTATCGTTCACCGGTAAATCAGACCAATAACTGATATGATAAGTCGTACCCTGTGCAGGACCTTCAAACTTTTGAATCTTTGGCTCTGAACACCCCGTAATAATAGTCAGAAAAAATATTAGGCTGTAATAACTGCAATTCACAGGGCATTTTTTTTTGAAGAAATTTAACAGATTTCTCAGTTTATCTTGTGTATCAATCATAACGGCTCTTTCATCTGATTATCGCAACACCATTTTTTATCGTTAAATATTCCATAATCAAAGTTCAAGTTGTTGACTTACTTTAAAAACCAAAAAATTAGAACATTATAATCTCAAAAGTACATTGATTTATGTAAAATTAATCCTGTTAAACCATTAAAGTACACAATTATGATCCATAATCCTCAAGCCTATCCAAACAACCGCTTGTGACATTCTTTTTAGGCTAACGACATGACTGATTTATTAGGCAATAGACCTCTAAGGCAAATGATTCCTGCCATTCTTTTAACAGGTCTATTGATACTTAGTTTTATGGTAATCAGTGACCTTTTAATATCACTCATTTGGGCTGTTATTATAGCTTATATCATGTGGCCTCCCTATCAATGGCTAAAATTTAAGCTCAAAAATAAAGCAAATCTCAGCGCAGCACTTATGAGTATCATTATCGCAACGATAATTTCTTTGATCACCTTTTGGCTAATTACCCTATTGCAGGATGAATCCAAATCGGCCTATCAAAGTCTAGCGATTAACTTTAGTCAAGAACCTCATCAATTACCCAGTTTCATTATTAAAATACCTTGGCTAGGCGCTTATTTACAAGAATGCTTAGATCGACTCATCGATGACCGGACAGAATTAATCTCTCAACTTGGAGATTGGGCAAAACAATGGCTAGGAGGATTGGCAAAATTCATTGGAGATGTGGGTCAAAATGCTATTAAATTTGGCGTTATTTTAGTTACTGTATTTTTTTGTTTCCGTGACGGCAAAGAAATAATCCAACAATTACAACAAGGACTGGTCCAGTATCTTGGCAAATATCAGCATGTATATTTAAATGCCGCTGGTAATACTACACGCGCCGTTGTTTACGGATTGGTACTTGCAGCACTCGGACAAGGTCTGCTGGCAGGGGTTGGTTACAGCATTGCAGGCGTAAAAGCGCCAGTACTTTTTGGTGCGCTTACCGCATTATTGGCATTAATTCCAATGGGAGCCACCTTGGTTTGGCTTCCAACAGGTATCACACTGATTCTAATGGATCAGCTTTGGCCAGGACTGGGGCTTTTGCTTTGGGGATTTCTGGTGGTCAGTACGGTAGACAATGTTATTCGTCCGCTGGTAATCAGCGGTGCCAGTCGAGTACCTTTTCTGGTCGTGTTATTTGGCGTACTAGGAGGACTTAAGACATTCGGAGCAGTGGGGCTTTTCTTAGGACCTGTCATTCTAGCTGTCCTGCTATCTGTTTGGCAGTCCTGGTTAAAGCTTCAAAAAGAGGAGTACTCTCCAGAGCTTCGCAAACAACAAATCTGGCATGCCTTATCAATTAATCAAGTTATTAAATGCTTGGCTTCCAATCACGCTGAAGGATTAACTCAAATAATAGCCGCAGAGCGATTAATTCGTTATGGAACTAACCGACTTATCGAAAAAAAACCTCGCTCTGCTTTGAGTTTACTACTGACTCAGTTCAAAAGCTTTCTGATATTAGTTCTAATTTTAGCAGCAATTTTAGCGTCTGCCGTTGGCGATCTAAAAGATGGCATAGTAATTCTTGTCGTGGTCGTCATCAATGCCCTATTAGGATTTTATCAGGAGTTTAAAGCAGAAAAATCGCTGTTAGCTTTAAAAAAAATGCTCTCATTCCAAGCAAAAGTTCGCCGGAATGGCATCACTCTTGAAATACCTGCCGATCAATTGGTACCTGGTGACATTGTCATTCTTGAGGCGGGTTGTAAAATACCTGCTGATGGTCGTGTCATCATGGCTCATACACTCGAAGTTGATGAATCATCTCTAACCGGTGAATCAATTCCTGTTACGAAACATACTGATACAATTGAGAATAACTTAATCACTCTTGCCGAACGCAGCAATATGCTTTACATGAATAACACCATTACCCGAGGTCGATCAGAAATAATAGTCACCTCTACCGGCATGGATACTGAAATTGGTAAACTAGCTTATCTATTGACACAAACAGAAGATGGAACTACGCCATTGAAAGTTCAACTCGACAGCTTGGGTAAACGCATGGTGGCTTGCACTTTAGGGATCATCATTATTTTATTTGTCGCTGCCTTGTGGCGGGGAGAGCCCTTAATACAAACCGTTTTCACAGCTATTGCGCTGGCCGTAGCCGCTATCCCCGAAGGCTTGCCGGCTGTCGTTACGGTTACCTTGGCACTTGGAATGCATCGCATGGCTCGCCAACAAGCTATAATTAAACGCCTGTCTGCTGTAGAAACACTAGGGTGTACTACTGTTATCTGCACAGACAAAACAGGCACACTGACTGTTAACCAAATGACTGCAAGGTCGATTTATTACAATGATCAAAATTATACTGTCAGTGGAGAAGGCTATAACCTTGCAGGAGAAATTGTGCCAGGTAATTCACCCAATAATCTATCTGACCTAATGTTAGCGTTGGCGCTTTGTAATAACAGTCATTTACAAGACAATCAATTACTGGGTGACCCTATGGAATGTGCCCTATTGGTGCTTGCGGCCAAAGCTGGCATTATCCAAAAGCAAGCAAAAAGCCAATTACCTCGAATCGCTGAAATTCCTTTTGATGCTGAACATAAATTTATGGCTACCTTTCATAGACAAGGCGATACCATAAAAATATTCATTAAAGGTGCCCCTGAAATATTACTAAAATTAAGTCAATCACTTGTTGATAAAAATCAAAACCTACTGCCTTTTCACGAAAAAGAGCTCCTGGTACAAAACGACATCATGGCCAGCAGTGGTTTACGTGTTCTGGGCGTCGCTGTTACTTCAGTGCCTGCCAACACAATTGAGCTTGATGGTGATCTATTTCAATATATCAAAGGACTTACCTTTATTGCCTTAGTGGGGCTAATGGATCCACCAAGAGCTGAAGCACGCGAAGCAATTAAACTTTGCCAACAAGCCGGCATTGCCGTCAAAATGATCACCGGTGACCAAAAAGTGACCGCGATTGCAATAGGTAAAGAGCTCGGCTTGTCAGGTGAGGTCATTGACGGTGAAGAATTGGCAGGTCTTGATGATAAATCTCTGGCTATCTGCATTAACACCATCGGTATATTCGCACGCACCGCGCCGGAACAAAAAGTAAGAATAATCCAAGCGTTAAAAGCAGATGGACACATCGTTGCAATGACCGGGGACGGGGTTAATGATGCACCAGCTCTTAAAATTGCTGACATAGGTATTGCAATGGGCATCACTGGAACCGATGTAGCAAAGGAAGCAGCAACAATGATACTAACGGATGATAATTTCGCTACAATAGTGAAAGCTATTAAAGAAGGGCGTGGCATTTACGAAAATATGATTAAATTTGTCCGCTTTCAACTTTCAACCAACATCGGTGCTATTCTAAGTGTGGCTTTTGCCCCGCTAATGGGCGTACCTATTCCTTTTAATGCCATTCAATTATTATGGATTAATATAATTATGGATGGCCCACCTGCGATGTCTCTGGGCGTTGATCCATCACGGATGAACTGTATGGAAGAACCGCCTCGTGAACCCAAAGCCCGAATACTATCATTGAGTCGGCTTGGCAATCTCTTTTGCTATGGCATCACAATGGCAATTGGTACGTTAGGCATTTTATTTTATGACTTAAAAACCAACTCCTCCCAGCATGCCACCTCTATGGCTTTTACTAGCTTTGTATTGTTTCAACTATTTAATGTGTTTAATGCCCGCTCTGAAAAATACAGTACTTTTAACCGCTATTTTTTCGCCAACAAAATGCTCTGGCTAGCTATTATCTCGATGATCTTATTACAAATACTGGTTATTAACTGGCCACCGGCCCAAACTATTTTTAATACGACTGCCTTGACACAACTGGATTGGTTAATTGCAGTCGCAGTCGCATCATCTATTCTTGTTCTTGAAGAACTGCGAAAATTATTACGCCAACTAGTATCTTAAAAAAATATGCACCTAACTAACTTGTTAAAAATACACTTCAAATATGAATAATCTTTTTCTGATAATTGTCGCTTTTCTATTGGTTGCGTTAAATGGTTTTTTTGTAGCGGCAGAATTTAGCCTAGTTAAATTACGGCAGACCCGCATACGTCAGATAGCCAAAACAAAAGGTTGGCGTGGAGTTATTCTTTCAAAAGTACACTCAAAGCTTGATGCCTATTTATCCGCTTGCCAACTGGGCATTACACTTGCTTCATTAGGCCTAGGCTGGGTTGGTGAACCGGCATTCGCAAAGATTCTGGAGCCCCTATTTTTTAGATTGGAAATCACGGCACCAGAACTGATTCATGGTATATCGTTTACTTTTGCTTTTTCGATTATCTCGTTTTTACATATTGTTGTGGGTGAACTAGCACCTAAATCAATGGCTATTCGAAATCCTGAAAGAATTGGTTTATGGTGCGCAGGGCCAATTTATGGCTTTTATTGGTTAATGTATCCAGCCATCTGGTTACTTAACTCAAGTGCAAACTTAATACTACGGCTTTTTGGGTTAGGCAATGTGCATGGACAAGATGCTAACTATTCGGCTGACGAACTTAAACTTATTTTACGCGGTAACGGTCAAGACGATCGATTTACCCGTGATGAATGGAACATTCTGGCCAAAACACTAGACTTCAGCACACTGGAAGTATCTGATCTAATGCGCCCCATCCATGAGATGGTTGCGTTACACTGCAGCAAATCTTGGCAGGTAAATCTTAAAACCGTTTATGAAAAACGCTTTAGCCGATATCCCTATTTCGACACAAATGGTATTGATATACTGGGAGTCATCCATTTAAAGGACCTGTTTTTTGCCCAGCAGGAAGGTAAACAAATTACGGACTTTCATCAATACTTGCGACCTATTCAATACTTCTCACCGGACACACCCGCGCTGGAATTATTTCGTTACTTTCGTATGGGAGCCGCTCATTTTGCAATCATTGGACAGAAAGGACAAAAAGGACAAGGCTTCATTACTTTAGATAATTTATTAAGTGCCATGGTCGGCGAGATTCGCGACGAGTTTCGTCAAAATAATAATGACTGGAATAGACTTGATGATGGCTCTCTAATTGTTAAAGGCAGCCTGCCTATCTTCTCACTAGAGCGCATCTTAGGTATCGATATTGAAAATGAAGAACTCGAACTTGAAGATGAAGTATCCATCGGGGGTCTAATTATGTCTAAGCTTCAGGATATTCCTGTAGAAGGGCAAAAAATAGAATTTAATCAATTTAATATCATCATCAGAAAAATGAATGGCCCACGAACTGTTTTTGTTGAAATTCATCCCAACAAAACTAACGACCTTTAAATTTGCTTAACAAACTATCCTTTTTAAGGTACCTGAAGGATAAAACAGCAGTAGAAAGACTATCTCCCCCCACGTTATTGTTCGAGGACTAAGGCTAATTAATGACAAAAAATTAACCATCACCAATAAATCATCGGTGATGGTTAATTTTTAATGATTCCGATAAAAAAACCTTTAATGCTCTAAAATGTAACGGCAATAAAAGGGTCAGTCTATTTTGCCAAATCAGGACTAATCCAGCCCTGCTTAGAGAAGTATTTAGCAAGTTCCGTTGTAATTTTATCCGCCATATCCTCTGCCTGATGAGCGGAAGCTGATTTATAAATGTTAGCTGCACCCTTTGCAGCATTAACACCAACTGTCGCAGCAGTTCCCGCACCGGCGGCTGCTCCAACGGGCCCCAAGACTACAGCACCAGGTTTTTCACCACTATCAGCATGAGCGTCAAAACCGATTAACTCTTTATTTCCTAAAGATGAGGGAGCCAATACACTTACGGTGGCATCCAATGAAGATTGTCCAGCCCCAAAACCTATCACATTTCTACGAATACTATTGCCTTCATCAATATTAGTAATCTGACCTGTAATCCCAATTGTTCCAGGAGTTAGTGACAAGCTTTCATCGGCACGCTTAGGATTTAACCCCAAAGCAGCTATTTTCTTCATCAATTCTGCTGCAAGAGCATCTGCCACTTCTTTGCTCAGCTGTGTTTTTGCTGTTGTATCACTCTCACTTTCAATGGTTCTTTTTAACCTGGAAATAGGACTTGAACTTTGCTGGACTGCTTGCAAATTGACTGGAAAATTATAAATCAATACCGTACTTGGCTTAGATAAACCAGAGGCGACATCCTCGTAGGTTGTCTTAACATTATTTTTAGCACAACTTACAACTAATAAACATACCAACCCGGTTGTTGTTATTTTTAAAGCATTCTTTAAGCGCATAACTATTCCTAATTTAAAAATTGTTGAACCAAAATATAAAGATGTGACGAAAATGATACGTTTATCGTAAAAATCGCCCACCACTAATATCAATCAAAGCACCGTTAATATGTGATGACATATCACTGGCAAGAAAAAGCACAGAGCTTGCCACTTCTTCCGCATAAGTGTTTCGACCTAATGGGGTCTGTTTACGATAATTTTCCATCATCTCTTCTGTCGAATGAATTTCGTGATGTTGGGTTTCGACTGTTCCAGGCATCACTGAATTAGTGCGTACTTGCGGCGCCAATTCTTTAGCTAAGGTATGCGTAAAGACCATGAGACCGCCTTTTGCAGCAGCATAAGAACCACCGCCATTAGCACCACCCGTTTGTACTGAAAGAGACAAGATATTAATAATTCGACCACTTCCTGTTGCCCGCAAATGAGGAATCGCTCGCTTGGTTAACAAAAAAGCACTGGTCAAATTAAGATCGAGTGATTTATTCCAATTCGCCAGAGTACAATCCTCAATTCTGGCGCGCTTAACCAAACCGCCTCCATTATTTACCAAAATATCAAGACGACCTGCATTGGACACCAACTTATCTACAACAGCGTTGGCTTCATCCTCGTTAGTAAGATCGGCAGGCAATAATATAGACTTAATATTTTGGGACGCTAATTCATCCCGGAGTTGTTCAGCCCCTTGCTTACTGGAATGATAGTGTATACCAATAAAAGCTCCTGCCCGCCCTAATGCCAAGGCTACAGCACTTCCAATACCAACTCCCGCTCCGCTAACCAAGGCAACCTTGCCCGTTAGATTTAATGTTTGTTCTGGAAACATATAAATACCTTTCTCCGTATAATCTTAAAGGCTTTTTATTTTTTCCAGTACCTCTTCAGCATGACCCTCTGGTGTTACACCATAAGTCACATCAACGAGAACTCCTTGCTTATTGATAATAAAAGTAGAGCGAAAAATAGCCATACTTTTAACGCCATTTTTTTCTCTTTCTCGCCACACACCGTAGCTTTCACAAAGTTCGCCAGTTGTATCAGCCAATAACTCTACTTTTAAGCCAAATTTGTTAATGAAATCAACATGACTTTCACAAGAATCCTTACTTACCCCAATAACAATCGTGTCATTTTCTCCAAACTTTTCAGCAAGTCGAGTAAAGTCATTGGCCTCTATTGTGCAGCCAGGCGTGTCATCTTTAGGATAAAAATATAAAACTATATTCTTTTTACCCAAAAAATCAGACGAACTAACTATCTCATTAAGTTGATTAGGCGAACTAAAAGAAGGGGCCAGTTGATTATTTTCTAACATAAAAAATCCTTAATAAAACTAACAACGCATTGAAAAAATAAAATCTTAAGATAATTATCAGACTATCCTAGTCGGCAAAAAAAATAAAGTACAGCCGATAAATATTATCAAGGTAACTATACCATGGAGACATTTAAGTTCTAGCGTAAATTTTAAGACCGTCATCAATCATTTTTGATTCAGATGCTTAAGCAAAATGCGCCTAACTTCTTCAATTGCCAAAGGATGTCCTTGAACAGAATGCCCTGACCTGACAATATATTCTGACTCGACATTATCAATGTGTGCGCTACTGTATTCAACCACACCATCATTACCTGTCTTAATATCTAAACCAGGCAAAACTGCAATGATGGAATTATCTATTACGCCGGGAGCCAAAGGACTTTCAACCAGCGCCTTCATCATTGGATTTCCGGGTGTCATACCATCAATACTGGTCGGTAATTTATCGTTTAATCCAGGAGGCATCTTCACCTGCCCAGACAATTGAGCAAACTTTGCCCCCCCACCTTTAACTAAATCAATGGGTAATGTCATTAAGCGTCTACTTAAATTACGCACCCAGTCCTTAGTAAGAAAACTGCCGCGATGTGGAGTAGAAATATAAATTACATGTTTCACGAAAGGCAGTGATTTAAAGAACAAAGCCTTGCTCATGTTGGCTTTTATCAATGGATCGACATCAAGTGACTCAAATGACTGATCACTAATAACTCGCCAGAACCTGTTCCCCGAATCAACAGCCATCAAATTTGTCAGCAATCCACCCTGACTATGTCCAATTATCACCATCTCACTCATCGCTGGATCTTTATGTTCAGGATCAAGTCGTTCAACCATTTTTGTTAAGGTTTCACGTAATATTGCTGCCGAACTAACAATGGGAGCGTTACTGGTATACTCGTAGAACCAAAACTGATAGCGTTTGCGTAGAACCGGATCGTTGCGTAAGGTATTAACCATCTCAGCCCAAGCAACTGGACTACTGACTGTACCGTGAACTAAAACTACCGGAATACGCCCTGGCTGATAAGGTTGAACAAGCAGCATATGATTTTCAACTTGAGCCCCATAAAAGAAGTTTTTCAATCCTACATTCCATAACTCGGGATCATTCAGGCGATAAGCAAGTGGAGCGGTGGTATCTGTCTGCAACGGCACCTGCTTGCCATTAACCACGACCTCACTATCGTCATAAGCTGAATAGA
>Ga0268283_1001051_pt1 | contig 14243 bp, 16 predicted proteins | sample saktaG_13_FD_190140 | JGI IMG/M metagenome (GOLD analysis project Ga0268283, IMG submission 190140) | Saline water microbial communities from Sakinaw Lake, British Columbia, Canada - sak_2013_06_06_36m | ecosystem: Environmental > Aquatic > Non-marine Saline and Alkaline > Saline ... | reverse complement strand
AGAGTTGGGAATAAGCAAAAGAATGGTAATCAATCTTCCATTACTAGTCGATGAAGATGCCCATAAACTTGAATTAATTATTGGTAAAACGATTAAAGTAGATTGTAATCATCACTGGTTTGGCGGGCAATTGACCGAAGAAGTTGCCAAAGGCTGGGGCTACACGTATTTTATATTGAAATCAGTTCAAGGGCTTGCTTCAACATTAATGGCCTGCCCACCAGAAATGAAAGATCAGGAGACATTTGTTCAAGTGCGTGGTGATGGAAATTTATTGCGTTACAATAGCAAAGTGCCTATGGTCGTGTATGTACCTATCGATTTTGAAGTGCATTATAAAATCTGGGCGGCCAGTAAAGAATCAGAATTGGCTAAAGAGGAGTAAGATCCTTATGCAGTTAAGGACGATTTTTCTTGTTAAAATGTTTCGGGTAACTTATTGTTCTTGAGCACCACTTTTTCATTTTTTAAATTATTTAGGAAAAACAATGCGTTTATATTTAAGTTACTTAAAAAAATCAGTGCTTTTTTCAGCCCTTTTGGCGATTTTTATTTCTCTTAACGGTTGTTCTTTTTCAGATAGTTCAGAAAGTATTTCAGATTCGACAAGTTCAATTATTAGTAGTCCGTCTTCGCTTTCTGGAAAAAGTAAAAAATACCAAAATGAAATCGCCGATTACACCGTCGCTTATATAAAATCTTCTCAATCTAATGCCGGTTACGATACCTTTTTTAAAGGCGTCAGTGATATTGCCGCTAAAGACGGTATTACCAATTGGGATCAGAACTCTTCAACTTATCAAGGTATCGGAAAAGGGTTAAAAAAAGCTGACGTTGAGGGTGTCGCTTATGACACTTATAAAAAAAACTTTACCGGCGGTGATGCCAATAAAATGGATGACGTGCAAACCGGTTATGATTCAGAAAAATAACAGCGAGCCCTGTTAAGTATTAGTTTTTTCAAAAAGCTTCAGCATTGTGGCGTATTAAGCATGCGCTTTGATCTGAAGCTTTTTATTATAGGACTGGTCTTTCTAGTCTTATTCCCCTCTGCCATTTTGGCGGCCTCTTTTGAATATCTTTACGTGGAAGCCAGTGAGGGCAACTCCAGTGGTGGGCATAGCGCTATAGAATTTGGCGACGAAGTCTATCATTTTCAGCATCATGATTCCGGCTTGATTCGCTTGCTAAGGCAGGATAAACAAGAGTTCCATTTTCAGTATCGTTTCTTGCAAAATCGTCGTATTCATTTAAGTCATATCGAAATCACAGATGACACCTTTACTCGGCTTAGAAGCTATTTTAAATTACAGTTTTTGGCACAGAACCAGCAGTTTAATCAACTTAACCAGTTGCATAAAGATCGCCTTTTATTAAGACGCTTACTCTACAAAACAAACCAAGATAACAACTTTTTAGATGCAGACTTTGCTACTGATTTACAACTCAAGGGTGCAGGGCTTTTTTTCGCCGAGCAACAATTAGGCAGTCAGGGCAAAGATTTGTTATTTAAATCGTCACCTGTTATTAAAATGTTGCGAAAGAAAATTGAGCAACGCTATGACCCTAATTTTCTTGGTTCTCGCAAAGAACAAATCACGATTCACATTAAATTATTAATGCCCAGTCATTGGCCGGAAGCAATACCAGTTTTATCGAAAGATAACTTTCCGGCAGTCATTGACTCCTTTGCAGATACCTATACCGATTATCTAAGCGGATTAGTCGTTTTAAAAGTTCTGCAAGAAGAACAGAGCTTACAGACAGATGCTTTTTTTGTAACCCATCAGATAGTGACTTTGGAAGAAAGGCTGGCCATAGAAAAAATCAGGGAACAATTGACCACAAGCCTGTTAGCGTCAGTTAGTTCAAGTCGACCTGATTGGGGTTATGCTACTTTAATTAATTTAGCCAGAATTATGGTGCTTGATCATACCCTGCAACTGGGTCGATGGGTTTTTCTTGATGATTTTTCACAAGACAGTGAATGGGTAAGTACTGATCAATCCGTCGGCCATGCAAAGCAAATCCAAATTCAGCTTAATGACGCAAAGACTAATTTGGAACAGACCCGAAAAGAGCTATTAACACTTGATGACCTAAGCGAAGCACGCTACAGCCAAGTTGAAATGGCTGCCAATCGGTATTTTGAGTTACTTAAAGTAGATAGAGATAAAAATATTCGTTACATCGGTGAAAAAGCGCTGCCAACAAAAAGCGTTAGTTTACCTGATTGGCAGGTACCAGCATTGTCGCAACAAAAATTAACGATAGCGTTAAGCGAATTGGCTGCTTACGAAAATAAATTACTCGAAGAATTAAATGAGCATTATCGTTACGATTTAATTACTCGGAACTGTGTTACCGAGCTTTTTAGAACCATTGATCAAGGCTTGTTGCCAACCCAAAATATAGCGGTCAATCAAGTTGATTTACACCTTACAGAATCAACAAAACGGTTGGGTGGTAATGTATCGGCTGACTATAATTTTATACCGTTTATCTCCTTTCAAGCGGTACAAAAAAACTATAAGGTCACCAAAAGTGAGGTGTTAAATTCTTATCGTGATCAGCAATTAGCAAAGCTTTATGCCAAAAATGATGACTTAATCGTTTCTTTACGAGAAGCCAATACTTTAACCAGTACTATTTACACCAATAATCCCGATGATGCTTTCTTTGTTTTTTTTACCGATGACAATTTAGTATTAAGACCTGTTTTTGGCTTGGTTAATACCGCCGCCGGCATTGGTCAAAGTGTCTTTGGCTTTTTAAGTTGGCCGTTTGACACAGGAAAAAATATTAAATCCGGTGCAACAGGGGTTTTAATGAGCTTGCCTGAACTATTGTTTTTTAATATGCGCAAAGGCAGCTACAAATATTTGTCTTACAATCAGTTTGTCGCAGAAGGGCAGTAACTTATTGATATTTTCATAGCCCATCATTTTTTAACGTTACTTCGACCCTAGTTATTCTAAGTTAATGCGTCAGAATATATCCCTTAATCACCGTATAATTATGATCGGTATCTTGTTAACAATACATTTATCAACTTTACACTATAAAAATAAGAGGCTATCTGAATGATTAATGGAACGTTATCGAAAAACAAACACTTTATGGGAGAAGCTATTCTTTTCATAACATTTGTCCTTTCGTTAATCGGGATGGCTATTACCGATTTTTCCCCGCTTGAAAGTCATCGTTACTGGGACTGTATGATTGTGTTTTTGGCTATTGCCAGCATTGGCTTGGGTTGGTCGCAAGAACTCTACAAAGAAACTATTTTTCAAATGATTGTCCGGCAGCTTATTCATTGGGGAGCAACTTTGATAACCGTGTCTGGTGTTTATCTTTTGCTCTATACCGGACGTTTAAATTATGAAAGCACCGGACTTATCGTTGAACTTATCCTCGGCTTATCTTTATTTCTGGATGGACGAAATCTGGGATGGAGAATAAGTTTGTTAGGTATTTTGGTGGGGTGTACTGCAATTATTGCTGCCTATGTTGAAGAATATATCTGGGTAATTCTGTTTGTGTCTGCTTGTCTTTGGGTTGTCACTTACTATTTAGAAAAACTTCATCATAAAAGTCGTTTATAAATAGCATTTAGTGCCAAACAAAGGGAGAATAAAGATTAATTAAGAAGTTGGAGATAAAGGGATTGCGCCCGTTATCCCCACCCGATCCTGACTCGGCAATATAGACACAGTTATACCACTTACACCACCCATACCTCTATGGGTGCACAGTAATCAGTTATTCCCTCTGAAGTAATGGCGGCCATTCGAACATAATACTTACAGCCCGGCGTTAGTCCGTCCACTTCATAGGTTGCATAGGCATTGATTCGAGCAGGATGAACGGAAGAATCTTTCGTAATTAGCCGTCCACCCTTCTTTTTACCACCGGCTTAATCAAGCCAGTGTATGGCCAATCTTCTCGCCCAGCTTTACCACTTGATTAGCGGTAAAGTTACTCGCCCATTCTGCTTTATCTTTGCCGAATAAAACAATAATCGTTGAGCCCATATTAAAGCGTCCCATTTCTTCGCCTATTTTTAGGACAGGTGCCTTTTCTTGATATTGCCAGTTACGAACGGAAGTAATGCTTGGTGGGGTAACAACACCGTGCCAAACGGTTTCTATGCTGGAGACAAATATGGCGCCGACCAGTACCAAAGCCATTGGGCCGGCATCGGTATCAAATAGTGCGGCGACCCGTTCATTTCTTGCAAATAATCCGGGAACGGAATTGGTGGTTGCCGTGTTTACACTAAATAAGCGACCCGGAATATGAACCATTTCTCTTAAAGTGCCGGTCAAGGGCATGTGTAGACGATGATAATCTTTAGGTGAAAGATAAATCGTAGTGAAAACGCCATTATTAAATGGTTCTGCGCGTTCTGCATCGCCACCCAACAAATCAGTCGCCGTAAAGCTTTTGCCTTTGGCTTGAATGATTTTACCGTCGGTAATATGACCTGCTTGGCTGACTGCGCCATCAGCAGGACAGGCAATGGCATTATGTTCTTCGGTTAAGGGTCTTGTGCCGGGTTTTAGTTCACGGGTAAAGAAATCGTTAAAGCTTTTAAAAGCATTGATATCCTGCTCAAGCGCTTCATTCATATTGACGCCATAATGCTTGATGATCTGTTTGATAAACAGATTTTTCCAGGCTTTATTTTCGCAATGCGTCAGTTTGCTCATCATTTTTGACAAGCTATGATGCGGTAAAATGTATTGGGGTAGGGTGGTTAATGCTTCTTTAAAAGTCATGAATAATCAATGATGGCTAAGTCGGGTTGGCAATGAAACCCGACCTAGAGGGTTGGGTCTGTTTTAGCAGGAAAATAGACTAAGGCAGGTTAACAAATTCCGGTGCTTGCCAATCGGGATTTCTATGTTCTACAACAACCGTTGTATAGATGCCGCCGCGTACATTAAATTCAGCACGAATACGCATAAAGCTAGGTGCTATTGCCTTAACAATATCGTTTAAAATTTCATTGGTAATGGCTTCATGAAATGCACCTTGATCACGGAAGGACCACATATAGAGCTTAAGGCCTTTTAATTCAACGCAAAGTGCAGCGGGTACATATTCAATTTGGATCGTTGCGAAATCCGGTTGACCGGTTTTTGGGCAAAGGCAAGTGAATTCGGGGATGTCAATGCGGATGGTATAGTCCCTTTCTGGCTGTGGATTAGGGAAGGTTTCCAGGTCTTTAGTGGGTTGTGTCGTCATTGTTTTAGTCTGTTATGTTAAGGTAATTATAATGGCTGTGATTAAATTTTTGAGCCAAATAATCACATCGTTAATAAGGCGGTATTTTATCAGCTTTAGTGTTGGGTATGATAATTACTGTATAGAAGGCTATTTTTTATCTGATCGTTATGAGGGGTCTTTGGCGGGCTCCTCAAGAAACTTTCGATAGTTAATTGAAACCTTAAGTCCGGCAAAACGGCCACTCATTCTAACCAGTTCATGCGTTTTTTTATCGAAACTGATTTGCACTTCGCTTAAAGCCCGATCTTCATAACCTTCTTCTATATGATGAGTTTCCAATAGAAAATGGTACACATAGATTTCTATTTCACCCTCATCTTTAATTTCTAAAGGCTCACCCAATTGGGCGATAACGGCTTGTTTCTTCGGTAAATCTGCAGAAATCTTATCTATAAATTTACTGCTGGCGCGTAGTTGTCTTTTTTCCTCATCAATTTCAGCACCACCAATTGAGCGTAAAGAAATTTCTAAAAATTTTGGCGGAGCGATTTGTAAGAACAGTGATGAAAATGACCAGGCAATGATGCGCCCTTCTTTATTAAACTTTAATTCAGAATAAAATTTTATCTCCGGAACAATCAATTGATTGTTGGCATCAACCTTACGAAACCAATAGCGCCAGCGTCTTCCTTCTGGAGTTGGGAAGTCTTCACTGGGATGGAGTTTTGATAATGACACAAAATCTTTGCTGTATAAGATGGGTTCTTTAAATAGCAGCGTAAACTCGTCTGTCGTAACGGTGCTAAAGTAACGATCAAACTCACCCATTTGTAAATAGGTTTGATATGCTCTTATCCAATAAATACAGCCAGTTAATGAACACGCTAGAATTAGTAGACAAATTACGCGAAAAAAACGCTTAAATTTTGTATTGATCATCTTATGCCTAAGCTATAAATAGATTTAAATGGAGTAATGTTGGCAAAATATTGGGCTAGTTTACACCTTCGCTATAGATGCTTATCTACAATAGCTACTTTTGACATTAAAACAGGTAGGTAAAAAGCGTTATGATTGGGTAAGAGGTTAAGATCTTAATAACGAATAATTAAAAAATATTAGTGATGATTAAATTAAGAAAGCCCGAAAAACTGCCAGATGTTGTTCTTTCGATAGCTCATCGGGGCGCAAGAGCCTTTGCACCTGAAAATACTTTGGAGGCCTTTCAAAAAGCTAAAGCTTTTGATTGTCAGATGATTGAGTTAGATGTTCGACTATCAAAAGACGGAGTGTTAATGGTGCATCATGACGAAGACTTAATTCGATGCACCGATGTTAAAGTTAAATTTCCTGATCAAGCCAGTTATTATGTCTGGGATTTTACTTATGATGAGTTAGCTACGTTGGATGCGGGCAATTGGTATATCAAACAGTTATCGTTACCTCAAAACCAAAGGCAAGCGTATTTACAAACGCTAACAGATGATGAAGTCAGTCACTTTGTAAGTCCGCAAGATTTTGATAATTATGTTTCTGGTAATATAAGGCTGCCTACTTTGCAGCAAACACTTACCTTTGCAAAGCAAGCCGAGTTGATGGTTAATATTGAGCTTAAATCCCAACCACATAGATCTACAGAGCTTGCAAATGCGGTAGTGAGCTTGGTTGAGTTTATGGAAATGGATCAGCAGGTTTTGATTTCGTCGTTTACTCATGATTTGTTAATACAAGTGCGGCAACTGAGTAACACGCTTGCGATTGGTGTTTTGACCAGTGAGCGTATAGAGAATCTCAGTCAATATCTGCAGTTACTTGATGCGGATGCTTACCATCCTAATTGTTACAGTGATTCAAAGATAAACCCAGATAATAAATTAAATTTGGAGGGTGTGGCTTTTGCTCTTAACGCAGGCTGTTATGTCAATGTTTGGACGTGTAACAATAAAGACGATATGCGCCAATTGATCGCTGCCGGCGTTTCCGGGTTGATTTCAGATTTTCCTAATCGAGTACGAGATGTTTTATTGGCAGATTAAAACGTAAGAAATTTTATCATTGGCTTTATGATTTTTTATTGACGTCTTATCCGTTACAATTAGCGAAATGTTTTGTGCTTGAAAGTTAAAAGCATAACCACCTTGTCGAGATTTAACTATGTTTTTAAAAAAACGATTTCTAAGCGCATTAATTATTTTGGGCGCGTTATTAAGTTATTCTGCTAGCGCAGAGGAATTTAATTTAAAGCCGTTTGATGCAGGCAGTTATCAACAAATATTGGCAAGCAATGCTAACAAGCCTTTTATCCTTGTTGTTTGGTCGATAACCTGTTCTTCTTGTTTAAAAGAAATGCCTTTAATAAGTCAGCTGCATCAAAAGCGGTCTGAACTTAATATAATTATGCTGGCTGCTGATGATATTTCTGAAGTTACTAAGATCAAGTCCATTCTGCAAAAAAACCAATTAACCGGAATTGAAAATTGGGCTTATGCCGATGAGAACAGAATGAAGCTACAGTTTTCAATTGATCAAAAATGGTATGGTGAAATGCCAAGAACTTATTTTTTTGACAAAAAGCATCAGCAAGAAGGAATAAGTGGCGTGCTTTCAGAGGCTGATTATGAGGCCAGAATAACAAAAATTTTAAAATAAATAGCGCGATAAAGGTTTAGTTTTTATGACTGCATTGAGTAAGTCAGAGAGTTGAACTTACGTTAAAATGGCGCAGCATATATAAATTGTTCCGGAGGTGTTAATGATGAAAAAAAATGTTCTTGTTTTGATAGGGTCGTCTCTATTAAGTGCCTGTATTACTAGCCCTACCGGTAGAAGCCAATTTGTTTTTATGCCTGATGCGCAAGTTAATCAAATGGGTCTGGACGCTTTTGATACCTTAAAGAAAGAAAAAAAGATCAGCAATAACAGCCAATACAATCAACTGGCAAGTTGCATTTCCAAGGCGATTGTCAGCGAGCAAGCAGGAAGTTGGGAAGTGGTTGTTTTTGAAGATAAGACACCCAATGCATTTGCTTTGCCAGGTAATAAAATTGGTGTACATACCGGGATGTTGATATTAGTTGATAATCAGGATCAATTAGCCGCCGTTATTGGACATGAAGTTGGACACGTTCTGGCTAAACATAGCAATGAAAGAGCATCACAAGAAATGGCCGTCAGCCAAGGTATGGCTATGATTCAAGCAATAGGTTCGCCGCAATCGGCTTTAGGCCAGACTGCATTTGGGCTGCTGGGTGTTGGTGCAGAATATGGGGTACTGATGCCCTATAGCCGTATACAAGAAAGCGAAGCCGATATAATTGGCGTGGATTTAATGGCAAAAGCAGGCTTTGATCCAAGACAAAGTATTGGCTTATGGCAAAAAATGGAACAAGCCTCCCAAGGCCAGCAACCGATAGAGTTTTTGTCGACGCATCCTGCCAATGCGACACGTATTCAAAGCTTGGAACAACACATGCCGCAAGCCATAGCATTATATGAACAAGCTAAAGCTTCGGGTAAAAAACCGCAATGTAATTAAATGATTGAACACGGGTAATTATTTTTATATATTTCCTTAAAGGACATTATAAAAGGTTTTTATGAGGAGTTTACCACCTCTATTCTCTACTTCCTTGAGCAAGAAGTTAGATTTTCAAGACTCTGGACTGCGTAGCAATGACTCCTAATTTAAAGCACTTACATCCTTACCCATTTGAGAAACTGGCACAACTCAAACACGGCATTGTTCCACCTGCAAATAAGTCACCTATTGTGTTGTCGATAGGTGAACCTACTCATAAAACGCCACATTTTATTGCAGAAGCGCTGTTAACCCATTTACACGGATTATCTAACTATCCCACTACCAAAGGTATCCCTGAATTAAGGTTTGCGATTGCCAATTGGATGAGTAAACGCTTTCAAATTCCTGTCGGTTTTATTAATCCTGAAACCCAAGTTTTACCAGTCAGTGGAACCCGCGAAGCTTTGTTTTCTTTTGCTCAGTGCATCGTTGATCCAACCACAAACCCTGTGGTGATTATGCCCAACCCGTTTTATCAGATTTATGAAGGCGCGGCATTACTGGCCGGGGCAGAGCCCTATTTTTTAAACACGGAGGAAGCATCGAATTATCTACCCGATTTTGATGCTGTACCTGAAGCTGTATGGCAACGCTGCCAATTGATTTATATCTGTTCGCCCGGTAATCCAAGTGGTTCGGTTATCTCGCAAGCCGACCATGAAAAACTGATTAATCTGGCCGAAAAATATGATTTTATTATCGCGTCCGATGAGTGTTATACCGAACTTTATGACGATGAAACTCAACCGCCTGTTTGTTTGCTGCAAACAGCCTATAACATGGGTAATACTTCCTTTAAACGCTGCATTGTTTTTCATAGCTTGTCCAAGCGCTCCAACGCGCCCGGATTAAGATCCGGCTTTGTTGCAGGTGATGCAGATATTTTAAATCAGTATTTTCAATACCGAACCTATCAAGGTTGTGCCATGCCTTTGCCCACCCAGCATGCCAGTATTGCAGCTTGGCAGGATGAGCAACACGTTGTCGAAAACCGGCGGTTATATCGTGAAAAATTTGCTGCATTTATAGCCATTCTAGCGGAGGTCTGTATTATAAAAAAACCGCCCGCGGGTTTCTATGTCTGGTTAAAAATCCCCCAGTCTTCGGCTTGCCCTTCTGATAAAGGGGAATTGAGGAAGATTTCAGATACTGATTTTGTTCAACAGCTTTTTGCGCAGGAAAACGTTACCGTATTGCCGGGTAGTTATTTGTCCAGAGAATTTGCAGGACAAAATCCGGGAGCCAATCATGTTAGAATTGCTCTAGTTGCACCACTTGATGACTGTATAGCCGCAGCACATCGAATTAAAAATTTCCTTAACTCATTATTGATAACACAATGAACAACACAAAAAATATTATAGAAAGCGCCTTTGAGCAGCGTAATAACATCACTCCAGCTAATGTTTCAGCAGAAATTCGCAATGCAGTGACCGAAACCCTTAACCACTTGGATCAAGGTAAGTTAAGAGTTGCTGAAAAAATAGACGGTGAATGGGTAACGCATCAATGGTTAAAAAAAGCCGTATTATTGTCGTTCAGAATTAACGAAAACCGTATGATGGATGGCGGCAATACTCGTTATTACGATAAAGTTGAATGTAAATATTCAAATTATACTGAAGAAGACTTTGCCAAGGCGGGTGTGCGTGTCGTTCCAAATGCGGTTGCCCGCCACGGTTCTTATATTGCTCCGGGAGCAATACTAATGCCTTCTTACGTTAATATAGGTGCTTATGTCGATAGCGGAACGATGGTTGATACTTGGGTAACAGTCGGGTCTTGTGCGCAAATTGGTAAAAACGTACATCTTTCCGGTGGCGTTGGTATCGGTGGTGTGTTGGAGCCATTACAAGCAGGTCCTACCATTATTGGCGACAATTGTTTTATTGGTGCACGCTCAGAAATCGTTGAAGGCGTTGTCGTTGAAGATGGTTGCGTTATTTCAATGGGCGTCTACATTGGCCAAAGCACCAAAATCTTTAACCGTATGACGGGTGAAGTCAGTTTTGGACGTATTCCAGCCGGATCAGTGGTTGTATCGGGTAATTTACCTTCGGCAGATGGCAGTTATAGTCTTTACTGTGCGGTTATTATTAAACAAGTTGATGAAAGAACACGTAGCAAGACCGGAATTAACGAGTTGTTAAGAGATTAATGATAGAAAAAGGGCTAATTTGTTAGCCCTTTTAACGATCTTTGAATTGATGAAAGTAGTCTATGGGCTACAAAAAGCTTATAAGGTGATTAAAAAACATAATGATACAATCAAGAGCAAGTTTATGATTAACAATGATGTATTACGCAGAGTAAGGTATGCTTTGGATCTTAATGACCAAACCATGATTGATATCTTTGCCTTAAATGACGTGTCTGTAAGCAGGGATGAGTTGCTTAATCTACTAAAAAAAGATAACCAGGAAGGTTATATAGAATTAGACAATCAAAGGATGGATGCCTTTTTAAAAGGCTTAATTACGCATAGAAGAGGAAAGCTGGAAACTCAACCAGAGCAACCTAAAAAGCCGGATTTGCCACTCACTAACAATAGCATACTAAAAAAGCTTAGAATCGCTTTGGATTTTAAAGAAGAGGATATGCTTAACACCTTAAAATTAGCTGATTTTGAAATATCAAAAGGTGAGTTGAGTGCTTTTTTTAGATTAAAAGGGCATAAAAATTATCGTGACTGCGGGGACCAAATAATTAGAAACTTTTTACAAGGTCTTACCATTCATTTTAGAAAACCAATCGAATAACCATTTTAAAACCTTACACACACCTATCATGAACGAAAAAATATCAAATAATGCAATCATTTACGCTACATTGGCTCTTAACAGTGAAGTAGACTTACAGCGCGAATATCTGGAATCAGAAGATGTGCCAGAAGAAGAGCGCGAAAACGAAGAAGAGATTCTGGCTGATCTTGAACAAGCCTTTATGGAATTTGTTGATTTATATAAAAACCGCTGCAAAGCCGACAAAGAACTACCCGGTATTGATGAATTATTGAACAGTCAATTATAAGCACAGCCATGCATACGCTTTACGGAATAAAAAACTGTGATACCGTAAAAAAGGCGAAGCAATGGCTTGAGCAAAATAACATAGCTTATCAATTTCATGATTTTCGTGCGGATGAGCTAACGTCTTCGCAACTCAGTGACTTTGTCAGTCGAGTCGACTGGAGCAACTTGCTTAATCGCAGTAGCACCAGTTGGCGGCAACTTAGTATCGAACAACAAAGTGATCTAACCGCAGAAAAAGCCATCGCGTTAATGTTAGCTAATCCAACGTTAATTAAACGTCCGGTTTTAGATACGGGTGATAAATTGATTATTGGCTTCAAAGTCGACCATTACAAAACTGAATTATTATGAGTGAAACACTGGAACTTCTTAGAGATCTTATTAGCCGAGAATCGGTAACCCCTGAAGATGCAGGTTGTCAGGATTTGTTGGCTGAACGCTTGGTTAGATTGGATTTTAAAGAAGAACGCCTTAACTTTAATGATACTCAGAATATTTGGCTTAGACGCGGTGATACAAAGCCATTATTCACCTTTCTTGGACATACTGATGTAGTTCCTCCAGGCCCTTTAAGCGCTTGGTTGTCACCACCTTTTGTGCCGACTATTCGTGACGGTAAGCTTTATGGTCGAGGTGCCGCTGATATGAAAGGCGGTATTGCTTGTTTTATGATTGCCGTTGATCGTTTTATCGCCAAGCATCCTGATCATAAAGGCTCGATTGCGGTTATGTTAACCAGCGATGAAGAGGGTATAGCGACTAATGGGGTCGTTAAAGTAATGGAAGTACTGGAGCAGCGCCATGAAAAAATTGACTGGTGTTTAGTGGGTGAGCCCTCCAGTGATAAAAAAATGGGTGATGTCATTCGTGTAGGGCGGCGTGGTTCTTTATGCGCTAAATTAACGGTTATTGGTATTCAAGGTCACGTTGCATATCCTGAGTTGGCCGATAATCCCATTCATAGTTTTGCTCCTGCTTTAAAAGAACTAACTGAAGAAGTCTGGGATTACGGTAATGTGTTTTTTCCTCCGACCAGCTTGCAAGTTTCTAATATTAATTCGGGAACAGGTGCTGAAAATATTATTCCCGGTAGTGCCGAAGTGCAGTTTAACCTGCGTTTTTGCACCGAATTAAACGAAGAAACCATTAAACAGCGTACTTGCGCTATTTTTGATAAATACGACTTTAAATATGATATTCAATGGCGTTTATCAGGTAACCCGTTTTTAACTGAAAAAGGTGCTTTAATTGAGGCGACTCATGCAGCTATTAAAACAGTAACAGGTTTTGATACTGTGGATGATACGGGTGGGGGTACTTCAGATGGGCGTTTTATTGCACCGACCGGCGCTCAGGTCATTGAATTGGGACCTTTAAATGAAAGTATTCATAAAATTAATGAGCATGTAGCGGTAGATGATCTCGAAGTGTTAACCAACATTTATGAACAGATATTGGTTAATTTGCTGGTTTAAATGTTTTATAGAAAATGAGTGTTGTTGCAATAGTCTGAAAATTTATCCAGTATTTTTTCACCTATGCCTTCAATAACGTTTTTAATAAACCTACTTAGTCCATGCAAGTTAGCTGAGGAACAAAAAATAAGAGCGCGAGGCAACTATAAGGATTGTCGACAGTTAATTATCGCTTTGCTTTTTTTCTTGGTTGCACTGCCTGTTTTCGCTGCGGGTAATTTAATAAGTGATCGTGCCTATTTTGAAGATCCGACTAATCAAATCACATTCATTCAAGCCAAACAACAACTTTTTGCTCAAAATATAGGGGTTAAATCATTTTAACCATACAAAACCACCTTATTGGTCGCCATATAAAGCTGTCGTTGGTGAATGTCTCTTGATGGCACATTTTGTGGCCGCTTCGGAAAAATGTCTTCGGTATTTTTTATTATTTGGATTCACTTTTTATTCAAAGCCTCTAAAGTCCAATATTGAAGTAAGGATAGCGTTAACAGCCCTGTTACTTAATTTCCATAATGGAAACAATTTATATATAATTGAAGATATTGTGATCTAATAAAAAACAGGTATATTAGATACCAAGCAAGTTTAGTTAAATAACTAAGCCCAATCAGTTAACTACCTCATAGTGTTATACCTTAAAGCAGTTTCTCCTCATTGAAGCTCTGCTTAACTTCTACCTCTCTTTGCCGAAAAGCATTGAGAGGTTTTTTTTGCCTAAAAATTAAAGACTTCCTTTTTTCAAATACCATTCATACAGTGCTACGGTCATCGATTGAATAAACGCGAAACTGAAGGTGCGACAAATTGTCGCATTATTTGTGGACAATGTTATTTTATTGATTTATCATTTGTCCACCTTAACTAGTGATGGAAGCGGAATTTCACTAAGTAAGGATAATGAGGGGGAACAACCGGTTC
>Ga0268283_1001050_pt1 | contig 14252 bp, 6 predicted proteins | sample saktaG_13_FD_190140 | JGI IMG/M metagenome (GOLD analysis project Ga0268283, IMG submission 190140) | Saline water microbial communities from Sakinaw Lake, British Columbia, Canada - sak_2013_06_06_36m | ecosystem: Environmental > Aquatic > Non-marine Saline and Alkaline > Saline ... | reverse complement strand
ATTTAAAAGGCTTGGTTAATTATAATCGAGGTATTGGCTTTGTTGATCGCTTTCTACCCACCGACACCTCACAACGTGATACAGCAAGTGCCCGAGATGCGCTGAAGAATTTTGAAGAATTGATTCGACGTTTTCCTTACAGTAAGTACTTGCCAGATGCCCGTTTGCGTATGATTGCGCTTAGGAACAATCTTGCGATGCATGAAGTTCATGTTGCTCGATATTACATGAAACGTAAAGCTTATGTGGCTGCAATAGACAGAGCATCAACAGTTATTGACAAATATGAACGAACCCCAGCTGTTCCTTATGCCTTACAAATTTTACAGGAAGCCTACACCAAGCTTAACCTTTTAGATCTGGCCGCCGATATAACTCGTGTTTATGATCTAAACTACCCCAACGGCCCACCTGTACTGGAACAAGCCAACTCAACCATTTCTCACAAAATCTGGGATTTCATAGGGTTGGAAAAATAATATTATTGCTTTACTTTATAGCCGCCCAATTTCAAATTGGGCGGATTTATCTTTTACTCTCCAAGCCCTAAAGTAAACTTATTTCAACCCGGAATCAAAAGATACCAGTGCCGGCAACTTTTTAGCTTGCCGTCCAGCGGCGCCTACCGCTGGTAGCGTCAACGTTTGCCCAACTGCCGGATTTCCGGTCACTTTATTCTCATTCCCTACATGGCCATTTGGTATCGTTAATGAAGGATGATCGAAAGGCGCTTTTTCCCAACGGACGCGGTCATCGGTCAGCGCTTTCATAAATGCGACTATATCAGCCACGTCCGAACTGCTCAAATTCAATATTTCTTGCGGCGGTTGACCAGGATTGCAAACTGTAGTAATTAAATCCTTGGCACCTGCCATATCAGGAGCAAGATTACTAGCTTGTCCGGAAGCGCCGCCCAGAAAACCGGAATCATCAATCAATCCTGTGCTTGGATCACCGGCAACTATGCCATCAATTACCAGCGCCCCACCACAGTTTGGGTCTAACTGAAACTGGTCTTTGCGATCGCCGCCCCGGTTATAGAACTCAACGACTTGTTCCAAAGTTGCCTGACCGCCATTGTGAAAGAAAGGCCCAGTTAATTCGACGTTACGTAAGCTCGATGTCTTGAATGCGCCATCGACCGCATCACGCTCGTCAGTAACGACGGGATCCGTTATAGGAAAAAGAAAAGAATCTGTTTTAAACGGATCTGGCGATAAGCTGGTAATATTCGGATTATCAACGGGTATGGCATTAAGATCATAGGGATCATAAGGGGGCGGTGCATTTCTTTTTGCATTACGCGAGAATGACAAGGGATTACCATAAGGATCATCTGCGCCTACACCCAGGTCTTCTGCAGAGGGGCGCACACCGATATTGTAGAATCCTGCATCATAAAGCGCGAACCCGCCATCCCCCATTAACATGCGCTCAGTAAATTTACCGATGTCTGGCACGTTCAGTGCGTTTTCCACATGCGTGACCGACGCAGCGCTGAACTCTGAGCCCATGTGACAAGCAATGCATTTACCTTGATGCATAAACAGGTTGAGGCCGTTTTGTTCCTGGGCAGTGAGTTTATCAATGCCGTTAATTGCCTGATCGAAGCGGGAGTCATCGGATACCAGGGTTGCTTCATAGGCTTGAATTGCCAAGCCCCAAAACAGGGAAAAGTTGTTTTCGATGAGTTTATAACCCTCTATGGTTTGCGTATCCGGCACATCCCAATAGGCATTGTTAAATGCGCCTTGTATCAAAAGCTTATAGGTATTTACAGGCTTAATATCCCCGGCGGCGGTTGTGTAGGGGCCTAATACGCTATCGGTAACAGCCACTTTTTGTTTGCCCAATGGTTTGACCGCCAGCATTTTTTTCCCCAGCTCGGGAAAGTCCTTGCCGCCACAAGACATTTCAAAGCTACTGAGTGCCGGACCAACTGCTTGGGATGCCAGGCTGGCGTTATAGATGGCAACCCTGTTTACTACAGGAATGCCACTCGCATTTTTACTGTAGATCTCGTTAAGTGGAGTCGTTGCCGCATTAAAAAACCGCCGCGGGCCAAAGGGATCCAGTCCGTTAAACACATTATTTGCCCGGCCATCCCAGAAATTACGGAAATTATAAACCGCATTAATTACAGAAGGTGTATTCCGGGGTTCAACCTGCCTAACCGAGTTCCCTCCCACATTAAACAGCGGCATATTGGGCCCGGATGTAGGAAACCTTTTTTTACAACGTTCTTTTTTTCCTGACGGTGTCAAACCATTAAAGGTTGAATAGAGAGCGCCTTGTGATGAAACGACATCATCACTATCGAAAGTAATCGGCGCATTGCGGTCAGCCTGAAGGGGTTGACCGGCTACAGGACTAACCGGTTCCTGATATTGCCTAAAAGGGAAATCCTTCTTTTTCAAGGTATAGTTAGGCCCTTTTCCGGAGGTAGGCAGCAAAGGATCCAGATTAAGCGTATTGGGGTAAGAACCCATGAAATCAAAAACATTGCCTAAGGGCGTCACGCCGTTACTGGCAAACTTGCCACTAGCATTTCGCAAGCCCGGATCGATCTGATTTTTCACGCGGTTATCCGCACCCGCCTGAAAGTGGCAACTCGCGCAGGCAAGGCCGTCACTGCCTACCTGACTATCCCAGAATAACATTTTGCCGAGTGCTATCAATGCCGCTTTGTTTTTAATGATAGCGGGTGATATTGACGACTTGTTGCCGGCATCATCAACCGTATAGGGTTCAGGCACGGGCGTACATTTAAGCGAACCGGGCATTTCCGGAGAAGCCGCCGTATTCATGGCATTGGCGTCACAAAATACCTGTAGCGGTGTCGGCTTGGCGGTAGCCACGGCCAACACCTGTTGAGGCAAAGCAACCATCAATGTCATGCCCGCCAAAATTGCAGCCGATGCCAAATCGCATGGCAGGGTTTTTTGACAAAATTTAGTGATAATATTCATACAATGAATTCTCCCGGAAAGCTGATTCATAATTAGAACTGGCATGTATTTACAATTCCCGTATTGGTGGTGATTACACCGCAAATCAGTGTTGGAACAATACTCCCAACCCCGCCCCGGCTTGAATACACCTTGACTGTTTCGGGAAGTGAATAAATGTTAGTGGGCAACGCCGGATTACCGCGCGGATGCAGGGGATCGACGATGGTTCCAGTCGCATCATATTTCCAGCAGGGATTATTGGCTGCCGGACAGGGCAACCCGCCAACCGGAACTACAGCAGGATTGGTTACCAACTGCATTGGTTGAGGTTCACCCGCCATCAGGGCGCCGGATGCGCTAACAGCCTGTACATATAACTGCAGGTTAGGCATAGTGCTTGGTAGTGAAGAAGTCGCAGTAACTGTCAGTTTGCCTTTGTTTTGTTTGTTGTCCCAGGTAGCATTAAGGACAGTTACCCTATCAGGTGTTTGTGTTGCAGGGACAGTCAACTGGTTCGCCAACTTCCCAGCACATTGGTTTGGCGCAGGCATAGGCTGCGCCCAAGGCGCAGGGTCAAGTGCCGCTACAATCGGCGGATTACTACCCGCACTCGGTGTAGTCAATGGGCCGGAACCACAAGCCAGAAACGCCAAATCCTGAAAATTATTGGGTAATACCGGATCGCCCAGGAACAGATTTTCAGGAAAAATATACTCAAAATTGGGCGCATTATACTGACCAGCAACCAGGCCGTTGGCGTACTTGCCGGCAGGATTTTTGGGATCCAGATAAGCTTGGGGTATATAACAAGGCACTGTTTTACTTGTGCAAAGTGACCGGCTAACGATGCGCATATTTCGGGTTGCGGGAGCATAAGCGCCTGTGGCCGGCACAAAACGGACGCGTCCGATGACCGGTGGACCGGAAGGATTGACGCTGCTTAACAAGCGTTCAGTCACAAGCCCAGTTACCTTATCAACATCCATTGCAAAAATATCAACCATGGCGCTGGGGTCGGTAGTAAAGCCTTCAACCTTAATCCTTGAGGTCACTTCCTGTGGAATATTTTGGATCGGCAACGCATTAGTCCCGGCTAGCAAACCCTCAATCATTACATAAGCCGGCTTGGTGCCGGGGTAGGTATAGATGCCAACATGATCATTGATAGTATGCGCAGAAATGTAATAGGGTGAGGGCACCGATGGATTCAACCCGTAGCCGTCAACCATCATCGTGCCTGAGTAATCAATGTAATCACCCACTTCGAAAGGCGCTTGCCGATCTGGGCGTGTTGTACAAGGAATGACATCTGTTCCGATCGTCCCGCAAGGTCCGGGTGGAGGCGCAGAAGTAGTGGGTAATGCGTTCATGACGAAGCTGTGGCAATAGCCATCCTTTTGCGCCGGAAAAGCGGGAAAGGTGATGCCATTGGCGACAGGCAAATTGGTACATTTAGCGCTTCCGCCTTGTTTGGGCCGGTTCTGTTGTGGACAAAGCGCATCCGTATCGCCGTCTGAACCAAAGGGAAAGGCTCTTGGAACGCACATAGGGAAACCCGTCGACGCATGAATGGTCGGATTATCCGTATCAGCCGTAAATCGTGGGTCGAAATTGATTTCTTCAACATCACAACGCTCTGCTTCCGGTAATAAAAGACAGCCGGGGCCACCATGTTTTAAGCCAAAACGGCCTACAGGATCGTTGATCCTGACACGGGCATCGGGTGCCAGACATTCCGGACTGGCTATTGATTGCCCCTGAAATCCGTCAATGGGCATACCTGCGGAAACGCAAAGTTCACCGGTTGTGTAATCAATGGATTTGATATAACCTTGCCCGACATTAAGGCTTTGTTGGGAGATAAAAACCAGGCCGGCGATATGCTGGTTGTCACCCGTGACCGAGTCCCTGACTATATTACCTTGAATATGAATTTCATAAGCCGGTGCAGGCATCGACTCCGACTGGGGTAGCACAGTTGAAACTTTATCTTCCAGGGCCAAACCTGAAGTTCCAGGCGTTGTTGTATTATCCGGTGACAGGGCAGGATCAAAAAGCTCCGCCCACGTCATCGAAGTGGCCGGCATCTGAAGAATGGTATTACATGGAATGATGATCTCAACGCCATTCACTGTTACCCGACCGCCCCAGAGGCGCGGATCAATGGTGCTACCGGACCCTGTGCAGACATAGGGGTCAATGCTGGCATTTTGCATATAACCGGTCACATCAAACTGCGTTGGCACAGCCGGGGGCGGGGTCGTGGGGCTAACGGGAAAAATAGCCGGTTTAATGCCGTTTTGGTTATTACCTTGAGCTGCGACTGCGTAGTCGGTAGTGACCATTAAACTAGCCAGGCCCATTACAATAGTGAGGGTTTTGAATTTCATGGCAGAATATCTTCCAAGTTACTTAATGATTTTAAATCCTGTGCGGCGACCCGACACAGCACTCTCCGCGTAGCGCGGAGAAATCCGCAGCTTCGCCTTTCCAACTTACAAACTGGCGGTTTTGAGCCGATTTTTTAACCAATCAGTTCCGATAGTACGGGGCGACTGCCGTTGGGTTCCATCCAGCGGACATATTCAGCCAGGTACTTAGGGTCACCCAAAACGGGTGCCATGCCCCATCGCTCCAATGATTCAATACCAAACTTGACAACCCCCAGATGCTGACTTTTATCCTTATCCAGTCCCGGATCAGAAAACTTAAATCCCAGATGCTCTCTGAGCAGTTCAATATTGGCTTTGGTGCCGGTCAAAAATGTCCAACCGGATTTAATTTTGTGCATATCGGTATAGGCTTTTAAAGCGGCTGGGGTATCGTGTTCTGGTTGTAGGGAAATCGAATACATAAAAATATCCTTGCCCATGCGCTCACCAAATTCTTTATAAACCTGTTCCAGGTTAGCAGTCATACCGGGACAAATACCTTGGCAATTGGTGTACGTAAAGTTGATCATGACAGTCTTGTTCTTGATGAGATCATCATAAAAACGCACGATTTTTCCTTCATGCGTTACCACAGGAACGTTGGGGAAAGTCCGTTTACTGCGGCTAGCCTGGTTGCCAGTAACCGTAGTAAGAGGAATAGCAAAGCTCTCTGGAATAAAGGCTGAAGCCGCAACCCCTAACGAAGCGCCGGTCATATTTTTAATAAAGTCTCTTTTATTCATGGGTGGTTACTCTTTAATAGTTAAGTTAAACGCATTATTTGCCGGCATTAGGATCTGTAGGCGGCACGATCTTAAAGCGAATCATCATGGCGTGATCTTCATGCACGACGTTATGGCAGTGCATCGGGTAATCTCCATACCAATCGCGGAACTGCATATTGAAAGTAATGCTTGTTGTCCCTGTCGTACCCTGCGCCGCATCACCAATTCTGACTACATCTTTTCTGGATAAGTCATCAAGTGCCGTGGGCGCCTTACCGTTGCGGGAGGTAATCTGGAATTCCTCATGATGGATATGCACCGGATGCGCCCAGCCACCCGGAGAAGTCAGTGTCCATTCTTCCTGAGAGCCTTCTATCGGATAGGCGCTAATCAGGTTTGGGCTAAAAAATTTGCCATTAACCACCCAGGCGCCGTTACTGGTGCCAAAGTCAAATTTGCGTTTGATTTTAATTGGGTTTTTAGTGCGATCCGGGAATGGCACCATCACCTGGGTTTGTAGCGTAGCCAAAGTTGCGCTGTTATCGACAGGCAGGGTAGTGGCCGTTGAAACTATAAACTTAAGTAATTGAGTTTTAGTGCTTGAGGCTAAAATTTTGCCGGTGGGGCCTTTGCCGTTTAGTTGTTCAAGGCGGTTTTCCAGATAAATCACGTCACCCGGGTTATATTTACTGAAGTCAATAATAACGTCTGCGCGTTCTGCGACGCCCAACCGGATACTGGAAACCACTTGCGCCTTGGGTAACAAATTACCGCAGTTGGCGATTCGGGTCATTGTTGTGGGCACCTTTGTATTCGTACTGCTTAACGACAACTCAATAAAGCGTGAAGGGCCGCCATCCAGAAAACGGAACCGGTATTTGCGGCGTTCAACAGTCAAGTAAGGCTTAATCTTGAAGTTGACGGTTTGTTGATCGCCAATAATGCCTTCGATGTTAAAACTATCAAAAAACATCTGTCCTGTTTGATCCAGCACCTTATCAGTAAACAACAACGGTATATCGTATTGACCGCTGGGCAACCTTAAGCCGGTCGTTTCATCATCGGTATCCAGGTTAATATCTTTACTGAACAAGGTGTAAAACGAAGCCAAACCTTTGTAAACATTGGAGGCCGTGAAATCCATCCGGTGATCATGAAACCACAACGTGCTTTGGGTTTCCTTCCAATCGCCGGGGCACCATAGGCCCTTCGGGCTTGCAGCGTCGGTACGGATAGTGCCCGTCTTGTGGGTGCTGGCAAAACCGGCACGGACATTGGGATACCAGTAGTCCCACCATTTGCCGGAATCAAAAAAGCGCATGGGGCCGCCATCGGATTCCGGCGGATTGTGGGCATTGTGAAGATGCGGTGAACACTGACTGATGCCAAAACCTTGCGTATCCCGGCCCTCTTTAGGTAACCCGTTGTACATGCGCATTAGTACTGGTGATCCATATTGCGCCTTTAAACGTAACACGCCGGTAGCAAACTCGCCTTTGCTATTAGGATTCATGTCGACATAAGTCCACACTTTGGAATTAAAAGCCGGATACTCGGCTGAGGAATAAAAATTCCAGTCAATTTCCTTGGCCATCAATTCATATTTGGTGCAAGCCGCAAAACCGCCTAGTTCATCCCAGCGTTGATGTTCTTCTGATCGTGCCTCGGTAAAATTCTCATAATCACCAATAGGCCCTTTGCCGGGGTTATAAATATTATGCGGTTCCGAGCACTGACCCTTGTCTCCAAGTGGCCCTGCAAAATTAGCCACGGAAACAGCCGTTCCGGGAATGGGCAGCGGCTCAGACCAAGGTTTGGTGCAGGGAGGGCTAATGATTCCCGTAGTGGCGGCTTCCGCCAGATTAGGCAGGAAATTACGCCCGCCTATCGCTGCCAGCCCGCCCACACCGGCGGTTAAACCCATTTTAAACAAATCCCGTCGCGACACACCAGCCGCCTCAATGTCTCTGACTTCTTTCATATAACGCTCAACAGTCTTCTCTTGAAGACTGAAGTTTGTCGCTTTTATAATTTTTTTAAACATGACACATTCCTCTCAAATTTAAACTATTGCACTACCACAACTTGCCTTGATTTTAGTAATCTACAGGTTGGGTTAATCATTACGCGGTGGTAACCTGATTACCCTTTTTTTAAATAATTTTTTATTGATTTGAACCTTTGCTCATTACTCTGGAATTAATAACCAAGAAGATACAAAATGCCTTCTTGTTGGTTAATAAAGCATTCCATTGCTTGCTAACTGACGTTTGACGCCTTACTGATTTTTTAAACATGACACATTTCCCTTATTTTTGACTGACTACGCCAGCTCTATCGGTACCGGTTTTATTAAGGTAGGTTGGGTTAGCAACCTACCTTAATAAATTTTTAAATATTTACTGTTGCTTTGAACCTTTAGATATCACTTTGGAATTAACTATCAGCAATACACAAAAACCATTATTTATAGCCGATGGGGCTTAAACACATTAAGATCCAACCCAATCAGGCATATCATTACTTTAGCAATGGCTATGCCAGAACACATAACCAAATGATTTTTATTAATTAAATGCGTTTTATAAAAAAAACAAACCGGTTCGATAATGGAGGTGCTGTAATGTTTTTGATACACAAGCGACAGGACTTAAGAATCAGCCCAAAAATCACTGTAATATCTGTGTTACATTAAAACGGGAAATTTAGCAGACTGGGGCAGGGCAAACTGATTGCGACACAGGATAATTGCAATCATGTGCCAATCATTTAGAAGATGAAATCGTTTAAATACAGGGAAATGGGGTATTACTGAATGGTTTGCGGGGGTATTGCAAGTTCTTACCATGTATCTTCAAACACCTGACTGCGTGAGAAAAAAGACTGGATCAGCTATTGTTTTGAACTGTTACAAATTTAATACACCGTTTGCCTCACCTAATTTTCAGGTTAAGTGATTACGAATACTAAACATCAATGTTCAGATGCTTTTTCGTGCCCGACAATACGATGAACTACCAGACTTTTACTGGGTTACCTCGCGTACCACCAAAAATGTCTCCAGGCATTTGTGGTGGTATTAATCAATTATGGAACGTGACGTGGATTACATCCCCGTTACTCAAGCTTTGAAAGCTGTAAAGCCTTCAAAAGTTTGAGTCGGAGGCTTACAAACCTCGAACGGCATTATTTTATAAATCAAACTATTCAACTACTTTTGTACAAAAATTAAGGATATCCAAAGTTTAATGAATTTGAGTTTTAACCAGCGCTTCATCAGTTACACTCATACTATTTGCCTTGCTACTTACGTCCATATAATTAATCAACTCTTCTACTTCTCTATCACTAAGCCTTAAATTAGGCATCACTATTTTTTTGTAACGGTTATACAAATCCACTGCAATTAGATCGTTATCAGCCAGTACTTTATCAGGCGTTTTAATCCAACGTGTCAACCAAGCCCTGTCACGCATTTTCGTAACGCCCTGTAAGCTGGGACCCAAGCCCCCTTCTTTGCCTATGCTGTGACAAGCTTCGCACTTGGAACGGAACAGCGCCTCACCACTAGACTGAGCCGGGACCCGAATTGCCTCGTGTTGACCCGTCGAGGTAACTACGGATTTGGTTTGTAACCGTGTTCCCAGTACACGCACCAAAGCCTTGGTTTCCTCAAAGGGTGAACGCTTGATCCACTGCCCTGCCTGTTCATTACCCATCAAAATACTGATGCCGTGTTCATTAAGCGCCTTTTCAGCCTGACCATCGCTACGATACATGCCCAGCTTTTGGCGCAACAAAGTGACATCTTCCGGACGACCGGTCAAAAAGGTCCAACCAGGCCCTACGTTAAATCTTTCAGCATAGTCTTTTAATTCCTCAGGTTTATCCCGAACACCATCAATACTAATTGAATAAAACACCACATCTTTTCCCATACGGTCACCCAGCGCCTTTTGAACCTTTCTCAGTGCGGCGGTTTCCAGCGGGCAACTATCGGTGCAACGTGTGTAGATAAAATTAATGGCAAACACTTTGTCCTTGATCAGATCGTCATAAAAACGAACTTTTTTACCGTCTTGGGTCACCAACTCCACATTCGGGAAATAATTAGCTCCCCAAGCAGAACCTGGTGGGGCAGCCCATGCCAGGCTGCCCCACCCCAAGTTCACCGCGAGACCAGTCAGTAAGATCAAGAAGGCTTTAATACCTGCTCTTGCGAACTTCGCATTCATCGATATAGCTCCTTAAGCCAAACAACCTAAGGGTTAGGCACGGATGTTACTGGAACATCCGCTGCACGTTGACCAAAAGCTGCAGGTATAACCAACTTCTTGGCCTGCGTGGTGGTAGTACTGCCTGTATCAGCCGTTGGCAGTTTGTAGGTTGTCCCTAAGCCGGCAGCATCATATTCCACACCACCCCACTCCGGATACGGTGTGCGCACCCATTTGGCATGATCGGCGTTTTCTATATCCCAACGTAATAGCATGGCATGATCTTCGTGCTGGGTATTATGGCAATGTTGCACATAGGTACCAGTAAAGTCACGGACTCGAATGGCTATATCTAGCTCGCCAGAAGAATTAATTTCAGGCCCGATGCGATACATATCCTTACGACCCAGTCTTTCCCAAGGCGGCGGTGTTAAACCGTTGCGTTTGATGATTTGACCTTCCTCGAAATGGATGTGGGCAGGATGCGACCAACCAGCGGCGTTGTTAACCAAATGCCATATCTCTACCGAATTTTTGGTTGGCGCTGCTGAAATACGATCAATATCAGCGGTCAAACCGTCACCACCATCAGTAGCAATAGTCCACGGCAAACCATCAGTAATCGTGTCCGCTTTTTTGCCATAAATAAAGGTACGATGTTTGGCGGAAGCCAGTTCAGCAGTTGTAAAGGTTGGTAACGGCAACAGCACTTTACCGGGTACGGTTTTCTTAGTCTTGGCATCGACCACGGTTTCCGTGTACTCGGCAGGATTTAAACTGTTGTCAACCTGTCCCGCAGATAACGGACGCAAGCGAAATTCCATAAACTTGCCAATAGCCAAATCAGTGCTATTGTAGGTGGTTTTCGCACCGTTAAAGGCGTTAAATGCGGCGGCCACGGTAATTGGCTTGACCTTTGGACCCGCTCCGGTTGCATGCTCCATCAGATTGACCAAATACACTTTTCGGACACCTTTGGCATACAGTGGCGCAAAATCGACCACGATATCATAACGCTCGGCGATAGCCTGTGTGGGCAGACCTTCTCCCGCTGCCGTATTGGGATAGGCTACCGCGTGCTGCATGATATTACCGTCATTGGCAATCTGGTGGAACGGAACCTGTACACCATTTTGATCAACAACAGCAATCTTCATATAGCGCGAGACACTGCCGTTAAGCATACGAAAACGATATTTACGGGCACGAACGTCCATATAAGGTTTGTAGACCCAGTTTACCGTCATCACGTCACCCAAGAAGCCATCGGTAATCAATGGGTTAAAGTAAAGCTGACCAAACAGATCAAATGCCTTGTCACCCAATACCAAATTAACGTCATAATCGCGGTTACCCCAACTTTTCGCCGTGCCGCTCGGTAAACGCAGGTTTACGCCGTCATTGATTTCCTCATTGCCGCGATCAATCGCACTATAATAGTTCATCATCGCCGCATTGCCTTTGTAGACATTTTGCGCAGTAAAATCGAGCATGTGGTCATGAAACCAATGGGTACTCATGGTTTCACGGTAATCACCAGGCACTTGAATAGTACCGGTTGCAGGGCAAGTCACTTTATCTATGACCTCTCCCGGCGTACAAGGCATTGCCGCGCGTTTGTCGGTTGCCGCCGTGTTAATACTGTCGTGACCGGCCAATACCATCGGCCAACGATAGTCAAAATACTGCCCCGGATAAAAGTAAGCGCCAGCAAAACCGTCACTTTCAGCAGGATTGTGACCATTATGCTCGTGAGTACTGATGGTATGGGTACCGAAACCATTATTGGTCGCTTGGTCAATCGGCAACGCATTATGGTGACGGAACAAAATGGTTTCACCGTAACGAGCCATCAACAATTTGGGTGGTATAGTGCCATCAAAAGTCCATACCGAGTTTTTGTCCTGAACAGGCATTAAAGGATGAACCCGGACATCAATACCCTTGGTTGTACCTTCGAATTGTGGAAGATAGCCTGTTGCGCTGATTTCAGCAGGAGCAAATTTATCACCAATCAGCGTACTGGCAAGCGGACCGCCGGGTAGATAAGGCGAAGTCACGGTATTATAGTTAAGACCACCGGGGCCAAATTCACTCCATTTGCCAACGGTCTGACTATAGCCATGTAACTGCAACTTGTCGCGCGCCCCTCCGCTGGTGCGTGCACCGGCTTGAATGGCTTGAAAAAACTTGACCGGTTGGAACTCATTCCAACGTTGATGTTTAAAATCATCTTCACCCGGACGACCATCCATAGGCATGGATGACAAAGCGGCTGTGTTTGGATCACAATTTTTAATATCGTCTGACCAAGGATTGGCGTGGATAAATTTACCGTCAGCATCCTTCTCGGTATGGGCATATTCACCCGGCAATGGATACACGCCTTTGCTTTGAATAATCGAATCAAGGCCGGCATTATCGACATTACCGGTACAATCTACATTACCTGCCGAATCGAGGGGACGTGGCAGTGTTGTCTTGCCAAGATCCTCTTTAGGAAGACCATTGGAGTCTTTGTAATCCTGTAAACCGAACTCCTCGAACAGTACTACGCGAGCACTAAAGGGTTTGGCTCCGGATAACGGGCTGGGCTGACTAAGCCCGGAAGGAACAGTTAGTACCGCAGCTTGCGCAATACCTGCAGACAGTAAACTACCCGTCAATAAGGCGATAGCTACGCCTAAATTTGACACAGGATTACTGACAGTCATTACAAAGGAGCTATTGACTACCGGCAAACTTGAACCAAATTGGCAAAAACCCGGATTTTGAGCTTTATCACCTAACTCCCGACATCGTTTTTCAACAATTTTGTTGCCGCTAAAATTTATTATTTTTTTCATATTAAATTCCTCTCATAACATTTTAATAAGCCCCGCCAAAGGGAAGCAACCATCTTTAAACTACTTCATTTTTATTTAAGGTAACGCTAAACAAATCCAGACTGGATGTGTTCAGCGCTCCTAAATTTAAAATTTAGATTATATTTTTTAATAAAAATCTTGCCGAACAAGACCCTCTTAAAAACAAACCATTACAATAATTTCAATAGTGTCTTTTATTACTTTACAATCACTCTGATATTCTCCATCACCTTACCTGTAGCCGAAGATCGCAAACTAATCGGCGTTAAAGTGCAGGCCTTACCCGATTTTTTAAATGACCGCCAAATACCATTAATCACAGGAACAGGTGCATTAAAGGTATTAATGCCCAAGTTAAGCGGAACAGTAGCCGTCGAATACAGTTGGATATTATTGTTGATAGAATTCCTGCTGGTGCCTTGTACTAACCAATCACCTGTTGTCGCACTCATCCTCTTGCACTCAGCCCTGGTAACCGAAACAGAAGGATTGGTTACTGGCAAGTTCTGATTGGCGACAGTCACAATAAAACTGACATTATTACTATTGCCGGCATTGTCATTAACTGAACAGTTGACGGTATTGCTGCCAACCGGGAAAGTAGCGCCGGAAGCCGGAGCACAAGCCACACCGGCAGGACTGACACCGGAGAAAGTATCAGCGGCAATCGGTGCGATGTAAGTCACCGCTGCACCGGTTGTACCGGTAGCCGTTTTTGTGATCGCCGCAGGAACACCGATAAAGGTAGGCAGTGTAGTGTCTACTTTTATACTCGGTGTAGTCACTAAGGCTGCCGTACCACCCGCACTGGTTGCCGAACAGGAAAATAGCTGACCTGCAGACGTTGTATTACCTACCAAAGGTGCATCAATACAACCCAGTTTGGATGAAATAACCGACTGCGTATCAGTGACAGACCAGGCAACACTGGGTGCCGATCTATACCATCCGGAGGCATCAGGCGCGGCAGGCGTAACCTGATAACTGACCAATGGCGCAGTCTGGTCGGCGACAATCACCGTAAAACCAGCGCTGCTGGTATTGCCGGCAAGGTCGCTAA
>Ga0268283_1001049_pt1 | contig 14254 bp, 13 predicted proteins | sample saktaG_13_FD_190140 | JGI IMG/M metagenome (GOLD analysis project Ga0268283, IMG submission 190140) | Saline water microbial communities from Sakinaw Lake, British Columbia, Canada - sak_2013_06_06_36m | ecosystem: Environmental > Aquatic > Non-marine Saline and Alkaline > Saline ... | reverse complement strand
TGCAAATATAAAGGGTGTAAGTGAACAATATGCAGATATGTCGGGCATCGACTCCTGTATGATTGATGGAGAATTCAAACTCAAACAAGACGGATTAAATTATGCCGTTATTGGTTCCGGGGTCGCTTATTATCTGGATTTTCGAATGAAAACAGAAGAACAAGCGATCAGTATTTTGGCACCCCGAAAAAGCAAAGGGTTTAACCTTAATCCCGAACAGGATTTTAGTCGACAAAACATTTTGGTTTCCGGTGTATTTATGGTTGAACAGAATTTTGATTCAAAATATATTTTTGCGCCATTTACATTTGTGAAAGAAATATTGGACTATGATGATGAGATCAGTTATGTTGAAATCGGACTAGGCAAAGGAGCAAATTCAGATCAGGTTCAATCCAAAATTAAAAGCCTTTTAGGCCCTGATTTTAAGGTAAAAAATCGTTTTGAACAACAGGAATTGCTGTATAAAATCATGAAATCGGAAAAGTGGGCCATCTTTCTAATTTTGACTTTCATTCTACTCATTGCCACTTTCAACGTCATCGGATCGTTAAGTATGCTTATCCTCGACAAGAAAAAAGACATTGCCGTACTGCAAAGTATGGGCGCAAATAATCAATTGATACGCCGAATTTTTTTGTTTGAAGGAAGTTTAATTTCGATGATTGGTGCCCTGAGTGGATTAATTTTAGGTACCCTTATTTGTGTATTGCAAATACAATTCGGACTTGTTGGTTTGGGTGATTCAAACGGTTCATTTATCGTAAATTCCTATCCTGTGATTTTGCAATGGACAGATTTCGTTTACGTGTTTTTTACTGTATTTATTATTGGCATACTTGCGGCATGGATTCCTACACGTCGAATCTCCAAGCAGTACCTTGATGTAAAATTAGGTTAAGAAAAACGAACTTAACTACTCTAGTTTCCCATCCAGCCAATGAATAATATTTAACAATAGCTGAAAATTTTGGGGAGCCACATCGTTGTTCATTCCCATCCTGACTTTTTGCGGGCCAGCCAGTTGAGCACAAAACATGGCAGCTTCGCCAAATGCCACAATTTTTCCTTTTCCATACTTTTTATAGGCTCCCTGAGCAAGTCCTTTGGCATTAATTCTGGGAGTTTTTGCTTCAAATACCCAAGCCGTATCCGGAATAATATTCACATATTTTTCGTTAAATAGTAAAATAGGAATCGCATCAACAGGTATTTTAAAACCTTGTCCGGTAAAAGTTGCAATCTGATCGACACTTTCCTCTTTATTCCTGCCTTTGGTAAGAATGCTTTCAAGAAGGGTTCCTTCTTTTAGATTAAAAAAAGCTGCTCCGGGAGTTAAGGTATCCATTACAAATCCATTTGAAAATTCAAAACCAAATGTGGCAGCCAAGTCTGTTGCTGCACCTCCAAATGGCATGTGATCGGCAATTAAAAATAAACTTCCACCTGCTTGTACCCAATTATCCAGCACTTCAATCTCGGCGTTGGTAAATGCCGAAGGGGTGGGTAAATACCAGTTTTCAACATTAATTTCGTTTAATGCATTTGAAATAACCATAATTTTACCTTTAGCCAATTCCGCTTCCTTAAATTCACCGGGGTATGCTGATACAACATATCCATCTCTTTCCAAAAGGTTCGCAAAAGATTTATATCTTCCCTCCTTTGTATGGAAATTATAATGTCCCTCATCGATGAAAACTACCGATCCCTTACCCTGATCATAAGCAGGGCTCAGAATGAGTGGATTATAAGCCGTATCTGCAACTTGCTGAGAAAATGCAAAAATAGGTAAAAGCAAGCTCCAAATAATAATCAGTCTTTTCATGCTAAATGTTTTGTTTTAATTCTTAAAATAGTGTAACCAATTATTGCTGAAATTAATGATCCGATAAGAATCCCAATTTTAGCTGAATCAATATAAACCGGGTTGTTTTCAAAAGCTAAACTTGCTATGAATATAGCCATGGTAAATCCGATTCCGGCTAAAAAAGAAACGCCAATAATATGCCAGTTAGTAATTTCTTTAGGAACCTCAACTAACCTGAATTTTTTAGTAATCAGGATAACTAATGAAATGCCAATACTGTTACCAAAAACCAAACATATAATTATATTTCTGATTAAGGGTTCATCCATTTCCCCTGCACCACCGATGAACACCCCTGCGTTGGCGAGGGCAAAAACGGGAATAATAAAATAGGCAACCCAATCGTGCAATTTATGTTCTAAATGTTGAAGAGGCGATTGATACCTATTGGTCCAGTCTTCCAAATCATCAATTTGTTCAATTTGTTCCTTACATAAAATTGGCTTTTCAGAAACTGCAGCTTTTTTAATATTATTTGTTATCGTGACCAATTTATCAAGAAAGGTAGGGGTATCAATTTTTTGCCTGACAGGGACTGAGAAGGCTAACAGGATTCCAGCGATCGTTGGATGAATACCAGACTTTAGGAATAAAACCCAAATTGCAATCCCAAAAATAATGATCAGGAATTTTGAATAAAATCCTTTAGAGGATAAAAAGTATAGCAGTCCCAATAAAACTATTGCCCCAAAAAGTAGCGCAATGTTAACATTGCTGCTATAAAAAACAGCAATCACTAAAACAGCTCCAATATCGTCAACAATGGCAAATGCGGTAAGGAAAAGCTTAAGGCTTAATGGAACTCTATTCCCTAATACTTTCAGAATTGCCAGCGAAAAAGCGATATCTGTAGCCATCGGGATTCCCCATCCTACATTTGTTTCGGCTTTACTATTTAAAATAAAAAACATTAAAACAGGAAACAACATTCCTCCAAACGCCCCAAAAAGAGGGAAAGCGACCTTTTTAACTGAGTTTAGTTCTCCAATTAAAAATTCCCTTTTAATTTCTAGGCCAATTAAGAAAAAGAAAATTGCCATTAATCCATCATTTACCCAAAGTAATAATGGTTTGCTTAATTCGAAATTTTGCGAGGAAAAACCAATTTTATATTGCCAAAGCGATTGATACGATTCACGGAAAGGTGAGTTTGCCCAAAGCAGTGCAATGATGGTTGCAATCAATAATAATACACCGCTAAAACTTTCAATTTTAATAAATTTTTGAAAAGGCGATAATATATTTTTTTGAATCATTTATGTCTGTTCTAGAATGTTATCAGAATTCAAATATATGCAAATCCTATTATTCAATTTACAGATTCGATTACAAAATCAACATTGTTTAAGCAAAAAAAGAATTGATTAAAAACCAATTATCAAGTCTAAAAAAAGCTAAGCGATATAAACCTCCAAAATTTTTGCTTTTGGAGCCGGAATAATCTTCACATCATTCATGATGGCCGGTATCAGTATTGTTTCTCCTTTTAGTGCATTCAATTTTTCGTTGTCGTACATCAAAACAAAACTGCCTTCGATACACAAATAAATAACGAAAGAATCTAGTGCGCTATAATCCTTGCTTAGCGGTACATCTAAAGCAATTATATTGGTTGTGAAAAATTTACTTTTTACGATTTCGGAGGTCTTGTTTTTCTCTGCTTTAAAATGGGTTTTATAATCCTTCTGAACTTTAAAATCAATGGCATCCAAAGCTTCATCAATGTGCAGTTCTCGCATCAAACCATCCACTCCGATTCGATCCCAATCATAAATGCGATAAGTAATATCGGAAGTTTGTTGAATTTCGGCGAGTAAAATTCCGGGACCAATGGCATGCACTCTGCCAGCCGGCACATAAAAAACATCTCCCGCTTTTACTTTTTCGGTATTTAAAACTGATTTTAAATTTTTATTATTGAGCAGTTCCTGATATTTATCTCGTTTGATTTCCTTATTAAAACCCAGAATAATTTCTGCATCTTTTTCAGCATCCAGCATATACCACATTTCGGTTTTTCCGCGATCTAGACCACGTTTTTGAGCCAACTCATCATCGGGGTGCACCTGAATGGACAGCCAGTCATTAGAATTGATTATTTTGACAAGGATTGGGAACTGATCTCCAAACTCTTCATAATTCTTCTCTCCAACCAATTCTCCCATGTAAATTTCTACCAATTCATTGAGCTCGTTTTCAGCTAAAAAACCGTTTACAACAATACTTTGTTCATTCTCAACTCCTGACAAAACCCAAACTTCTCCACAGTTCGGCAAAGGTGCATAATCCATTCCCATTACCGTTTTAATTTTTTGGCCACCCCAAATTTTATCTTTATAAATCGAATTAAATTTTAGCGGGTATAACGATTTCATAGGCATTTTGTTAACTTTGGTTTAATTAACAAAAATAAGAAAATTAGTCGATGAAAAGTGTTAGCGTATTTTGTGGTTCATCAATGGGGAATCAGGATATTTTTAAAGAAGAAGCCAAAAAATTAGCATTATATTTTTGTGCCAATCAAATTGAGCTTACCTATGGTGGATCCAATGTCGGGATCATGAAAATATTGGCAGATACTATGTTGGAAAATGGAGGTAGGGTAGTTGGGGTCATTCCTCAGTTTTTAGTAGATATTGAGGTTGGGCATACCAAATTAACTGAATTACACGTTGTTGATTCGATGCAAGCCAGAAAGGTTTTATTAGCCAAAATCTCTGATGCTTTCATTGCATTTCCGGGAGGTATAGGAACATTGGATGAATTATTTGAAATGATGGTGATGACCCAATTGCGTGTCCAGGATAAACCCATCGGCATACTTAATATTGATGGGTATTACGATCATTTATTAAGTTTTTTGGATCGGGCTGTCGCAGATGGTTTTATCCGCAAAGAACATCGAAATAATTTAATGGTGAGTGACCAAATTGAATTACTCATGGAAAAGTTAAAGGGATTTGAACCGGTTAAAATGACGAACTGGATCAGTGAAATTAAAGAGGAAAGCGCGTAGAATGATTATTTTTGAATGATTAATAATTATTAATCTTTAAGAGGCTAACAATTCTTGTGTCTTGTGTCTTGAATCTTATGTCTTAAAAAATGAAAAAAGCAGTCTTCTTCGAAAAACTGGTACAAAAAAAAGTAAGATGTCAGCTCTGCCCTCATTATTGCCTGATCGATGATGGCAAATCAGGAATCTGTCTGGTTCGTAAAAATATTGGTGGAGATTTATTTTCTGAAAACTATGAAAAACTCAGTGCAATCTCTACTGATCCGATCGAAAAAAAACCGCTGTATCATTTTTATCCCGGCAAAAAAATTCTTTCGATTGGAAGCGTTGGTTGCAATTTAAAATGTAAATTCTGTCAGAATTATGAAATATCACAAGTTACAATTGATGAATTTGCTTTTTTGAAAAGTTATACTTCCGAAGAAATGGTGCAAATGGCACTTGAAAATCCTGAAAATTTAGGTTTGGCTTATACTTATAATGAGCCCATTATTTGGTACGAATTTGTGCTTGAAACTGCACGACTGGCTCATCAAAATGGTTTAAAAAATGTACTTGTTAGCAATGGATTTATAAATCCTGAACCATTAAGTAAGCTGATCGAGTCTGTTGATGCTTTTAGTATTGACCTGAAGGGATTTACCGAAGAATTTTATAAAAACCTCACATCCTCGAGTTTAGCACCTGTCTTAAAAAGCATTAAGCAAATTCGGGATGCGGGCAAACATATTGAATTGACCAATTTGGTCATCACCGGATTAAACGATGATGATGAAAAATTTAAAGAAATGATTGATTGGATCGCGGAAGAAATCGGAGAGGACACTGTTCTTCATATTTCACGTTATTTTCCGATGTTCAAGATTAAAAACCTTCCTACCCCTGAATCAAAACTAGAATCGCTTTATGAAATTGCCCGTCGTAAACTTCAATTTGTGTATCTCGGAAACATGAAAACTTCAGAAGGTCAGAATACGATTTGCCCTAATTGTAATTCTCCACTAATTTCCCGCTCAGGTTATATAACAAAGATTGAACACTTAGATAAATCAGGAAATTGCCTGCATTGCGGTCAACAAATTCTTCAATATTATTCGTCATGAAAATCAGGAAGGCTGCACACTCCGGCAGGTTTTATCCTGCCTATCAACAGGAAATAATTGCGTTGTACAAAACGATCCTTGCCTCTGAAGAAAAAAACATCAATTATGCACTTGCAAAAGCAAATCCAATTGGAGCAATTGTTCCTCATGCAGGTTTTATTTATTCGGGTTATCAGGCCATTCATGTGTTTGAAATATTAAAAAACCTGGAGCAAAAACTTGATACCATTTTTATCATCAATCCTAATCATACCGGCTATGGTCCTCCGATTGCAACTGATGAAAATGATGCTTGGGAAACCCCTTTTGGCAATGTAAATCTTGATTTGGATTTAATGAATTCTTTAGGATTCACAAAGTCGGAAGCAGCGCATTTGTATGAGCATGCGGCCGAAGTTATGCTGCCTTTTTTGAAATATGTATTGGATTATGATTTTAAAATAGTCCCTATCACCATGTCGGTTCAAAATTTATCAAATGCCAAATTGATTGCCTCAGCCATTTTTAAATCAGTTAAAAAAAGTGGTAAAAATGTTTTTATTATTGCCTCTTCTGATTTTTCTCATTTTCTAAGTCCCGAAAGAGGAAAGGAGATGGATGATTACGTATTAAAAGAAATTTACAAGCTCAATTCAAAAGGAGTTGAAGCACAGGTAAATTCGAAAAAAATTTCAGTTTGTGGTTTTGGCCCTATTATGAGTCTGATTGAATATGCTAAACTGACTTCTGAAAATCCAAAACTTACTTTATTAAAGCGAGGACATTCGGGCGAGGTTCATTCTTCTGATGAAGTTGTGAATTATGTTTCGATGCTTTTCCATGAATAATGTGTTTGGGTGTTATTGTTAATGTGTTCGATTGTTTCGTTGTTTCACCGTTTCATTGTTTCATTGTTTCATTGTTAAAACATACTATTCACAATCGTATTACCATGTATCACAACGTATAACTATTGTATGACTATTGCATGTCCACTGAATGTCATTCATTTGTCAAAAGAATATTGATTGAATAATAATTTCTAAGTATGTCACCTCTTCAAATTTCTTTTCACTAAATTTACCTCATGATCATAATCGGCATAACAGGCACTTTGGGTGCAGGAAAAGGAACCATCGTAGAATATCTTGAAAACGAAAAAGGATTTACTCATTATTCGGTGCGTGGTTTTTTAATTGAAGAAATCAAACGTCGGAAACTGGAAATAAACCGCGATTCGATGACCAATGTTGCCAATGAGTTGAGAGCAGCAAACTCTTCATCTTATGTCATTGATCAGCTATACAATCAGGCTGTTGAAAAAGGCGATCATTGTATCATCGAGAGCATCCGTACCGAAGGCGAAATTAAATCTTTACGACAAAAGAAGAATTTTTATTTATTGGCTATTGATGCAAAAAGTAAGATCCGATTTGATCGAATTAAACTCCGAAAATCGGAAACCGATCACATTTCTTATGAAACTTTTCTTCAAAACGAAGAAAGAGAATTTGAATCGGATGATCCGAATAAACAAAACCTAAAACGCTGCATTGAGTTGGCCGATTTTATTCTGACAAATAATGGAGACATCACTCAATTGTATGAGCAAGTTGATCAGATCATGTTAAACATTTTATAATTAAAGGAATATGAGCGAACAGAATAAAACACATAAACGACCCAGCTGGGATGAATATTTTATCGGGATGGCAGATGCAGTTTCGAAACGTGCAACCTGCGACCGGGGCAGAAGCGGTTGTGTAATTGTTCGGGATAGGCAAATGTTGGTTACGGGTTATGTGGGTTCTCCAAAAGGATTGCCACATTGTGATGAGGTGGGGCATCTGTTTAAGAAACTTCATCATGAAGATGGAACGGTGACCCAGCATTGTGTTCGTACTGTTCATGCCGAACAAAATGCGATTTGCCAGGCGGCTAAATTAGGCATTGCCCTTGATGGTTCAACTCTTTATTGTCGCATGACTCCATGTCGTACATGTGCCATGCTCATTATCAATTGCGGAATCGTAAGAGTGGTTTGCGAAAAAAGATATCATTCTGCCACCGAATCTGAAGAAATGTTTAAAGAAGTTGGTATTAAGTTAAATTATTTTAGCGAGGATATTGAAAAGTACGAAGGACAGTAAGATAATTTGAAAATTTGATGATGAGTTAATTTGATAATTGATTTCAATTATAATCAACAATTGTATTTCAATGTATTTCTATTGTATTACAATTTACTACCATAAAAAACTAAAATTTCACTTAGGTATATCTATAACTTCCAACTCTTCATCTATTTCATTTTGTGCTTTGGATTAAATCCTTATTTTTACGGCAAAAAAATATATCTGTGCTAAAAAAACATCTACTATTCATTTTACTGGTTTTATTCGTAAAACTTTCTTTTTCTCAAATAGCATCCGATTATCAATTCAAAGAAACAGATTTTAAAGTAAATTTTCCTTCGATAATCGTTCAACATGTAAATATCGATATTGAAATTATTCCCTCTCCTGAGATTCAGGAATTAATGCAAAATGCTGATTTTACAAAAATCTTATTGAATGGGAAATCAGTTGAAGCAGAATTAAAAGATGGGGTGATCCATATCCCCTACAAATACCTTAAAAAAGAAACAACCCATATTCAAATTGGCAGTTTTGATTTTTCAAAAACCAATTCACCCATCCCACTCTGGATGTCGATATTTCCACCTTTAATCGCCATTTTGATGGCCTTATGGATTCGTGAAGTTTATTCAGCCTTATTTGTTGGAATTCTTTTTGGCACAACCATCATCTATTTTTATCAGGGAAGTAATTTGTTTATTGCGGTTTTTCAGGGCGTTTTTTCTTTTATCGACACTTATCTTATAGCGGCACTCACTGATCGCGGACATTTATCGATAATTATCTTCTCATTGTTAATTGGGGGCATGGTAAATCTGATTACAAAGAACGGAGGAATGAAAGGTGTTGTAAATGTTTTATCAAGATATGCAAAGAGTCCACAATCGGGGCAATTAGTTACCTGGATAATGGGAGTTGCCATTTTCTTTGACGATTATGCCAATACCCTCGTAGTAGGAAATACCATGCGCCCGGTTACTGACAAACTTAGGGTTTCGAGAGAAAAGCTGGCATATATAGTCGACTCAACGGCGGCTCCTGTTGCAGCCGTTGCTTTCATCACCACCTGGATTGGTGCAGAAATAAGTTATATCCAAAATGGGATTGACACACTCAATCTGGACGAAAGTGCTTATAATATTTTTCTTAATTCCTTGGTTTACTCTTTCTATCCTGTGTTTACCTTAATTTTTATTTTAATACTGATTTACAGAAATGTTGATTACGGTCCGATGCTCAAAGCCGAGCGAAGAGCACGAGCAGTGGGTATCACTGAACAAGTAGTAAATCAAGGATTTTCAAATGATTTAGAGATTTCGGATGCCATAAAAGCACGATGGTACAATGCAGTGATCCCAGTTTTAGTTATCATTTTCGGAACCTTTGCAGGACTCGCTTATACAGGTTGGGATGGAGCCGTTTGGAATGATACCACAATTGGTTTTGCAAAAAAAATATCTACCATTATTGGAAATGCCGATTCCTATCAGGCATTACTATGGTCTTCGATCTCGAGTGTTTTGGTTGCTTTTGCGCTCACCCTTGGACAGCGGATTCTAAGCTTAAAAGATAGTATAGATAGCCTGATTAATGGGTTTCGCACCATGTTAACTGCAGTTGTAATTTTGGTTTTGGCTTGGTCAATTGCGATGGTTACCGAACATTTACATACTGCTGATTTTATTTCTCAAAGTATGATGGCAATGTCTATTTCTCCCTATTTAATTCCTGCATTAACCTTTATTCTTGCAGCGCTGGTATCCTTCTCAACCGGATCTTCCTGGGGAACCATGGCTATTTTATATCCTTTATTATTACCGGCTTCCTGGCTTATTTCAGGCGAATATGGATTAAGCTATGATGTGAGTATGTCGCTATTTCACAACGTAGTTTCTGCAGTACTGGCAGGATCAGTTTTGGGTGACCACTGCTCTCCCATTTCGGATACCACCATACTTAGCTCATTGGCCAGTAATTGTAATCATATTGATCATGTTAGAACCCAATTACCTTATGCTGTAACGGTTGGTTTGGTATCGGTTTTAATTGGCACTTTGCCTGCTGCCTTTGGAATCTCTTTATGGTTGCTATTTCCTGCAGGAATATTAACCTTATATGTTGTGATTCGCATTTTGGGGAAAAAAGTAAGTGTCGCAAAAGTTTATCAATAATTTAGGCAAGTTCAGATGAACACATATGAAATTATTATCCTGATCGTTGCAGGAATTTTTGTAGGATTTATCAATACCCTTGCTGGAGGTGGATCTATTATTTCTCTCCCTTTATTAATGCTAATGGGCTTACCGGCTAATGTTGCCAACGGAACTAACCGGATCGGAATTCTGGCGCAGAATATTGCTTCCGTTGCAAGTTTCAAAAGACAAAAAGTGCTCGAAACCAAAAAAGGTTTGCTCTTAGGAATTCCTGCAGTAATTGGTTCACTGATTGGTGCTTGGGTTGCAGTTGACATCAATGAAGAAATATTCAAAAAAGCCATTGCTATAATCATGCTTATGATGATGGTGTTCATGTTGGTCGACCCTAAAAAGTTTCTTAATGGAAGACAAGAACTCACTGAAAAAAAAATAAATATCTGGCAAATATTAATTTTCTTCGGAATTGGATTGTACGGAGGATTTATCCAAATAGGTGTTGGCTATCTTTTAATCGCCGGTATTGTTCTGGGAGTTGGTTATGATTTAGTGAAGACTAATGCCATCAAGGTATTGATTGTTCTTCTTTATACACCATTTACGCTGGTCATTTTCATTATGAACGATCAGGTAAACTGGGCCTATGGACTGATGTTGACTATTGGCTCGTTTATTGGAGCCTTGCTTGCTTCAAAACTTGCCGTAAAAAAAGGAGTGAATTTTGTAAAATGGGTAATTATTTTTGTCATCATACTGACATCCTTACATTTGTTTGATATCATTAATCTGCAGGAATTTTTTAAGAATTTTATCAAATCATGATCGGAAAAAATTTGTGTAAAAGATTAAAAGTTGTGATATTATAATTAAAACAAGCAGGTTTAGCAATGTCTCTTTACTTCCTGATAAATCCCATCAGCATCAAATCCGCATTCTTTGCTCAGTTCTTCTATACTTCCTTGCTCAATAAATTTATCGGGAATTCCCAACCGTTTAACTGATGCGTGATAATCATGATCAGACATAAATTCAAGTATTGCGCTACCTAGCCCACCTATGATAGTCCCGTCTTCAACCGTAATAATTTTTTGATAATTTTTCAAAATATGGTGAAGCATTTCTTCGTCAATTGGTTTTAAAAACCGCATATCAAAATGACCAATCTTGATCTTTTCTTCTAATAGTTTTTCGCTTGCCTTTATTACTGTATTGCCTACATGTCCAATCGAAATAATAGCTATTTTTTCGCCTTCGGAAATGATTCTTCCTTTGCCAATTTCAATTTCTTTAAACGCTGTTTTCCATTCAGGCATTACCCCTCTTCCCCTCGGATAACGTATCGAAAATGCCCCCTGATTTTTCAATTGGGCAGTGAACATTAAATTTCGCAAATCTTCCTCATTCATGGGTGCCGAAACAATCATTTCCGGAACAGATCTCAAATAGGCCAAATCAAATACCCCATGATGAGTAGCTCCATCTTCACCTACTAACCCACCGCGATCCAGACATAATACAACTGGTAATTTTTGCAAAGCTACATCATGAATGAGTTGATCATAGGCTCTTTGCATAAAAGTAGAGTAGATATTACAAAAAGGGATCATTCCCTGGGCGGCCAATCCGGCTGAAAACGTAACGGCATGCTGCTCTGCAATTCCAACATCAAAAACCCTTTCAGGCATTTTTTCCATCATTAAATTCAATGAGCAACCTGTTGGCATTGCCGGTGTAACTCCAACAATTTTTTCATTTTTTTCGGCTAATTCCAGAATGGTTCTGCCAAATACAGTCTGGTATTTAGGAGCTTGTTTTTCAGCACATTTAGTTTGAATAATTTGACCTGTTTTTCGATCAAATGCTCCGGGTGCATGATAAAGGGTCTGATCTTTTTCAGCCGATTTTAAACCTTTACCTTTCTTGGTAATAATATGAAGAAGCTTCGGCCCAGGTATATTTTGTAAATCAACAAACAACCTTGCAAGTCTTTTAACATCATGCCCATCAACGGGGCCGAAATAACGAAACCCGAAAGATTCAAATAAATTACTTCGTCTGAGAATAGATCCCTTGATTGCATTTTCAATTTGCTGGGCTATACGCTGGTGATCGGGTCCATATTTAATGGTAACCTTGCCTAATAATTTCCAAATGAAATTTTTGAGTCGATTATAAACAGGTGATGTTGCGATATCAACCAGATAATCTTTTAGTGCTCCAACATTTTGATCAATGGCAATGCCGTTATCATTCAAAATAACCAGCAAATTTGTCTTAGAAACTCCCGCATTATTTAGAGCCTCCATTGCCATTCCACCCGTCATTGATCCATCACCTATTACGGCAATATGCTGACGTTTATCATCTTTTTTTAGATCAGAAGCTATTGCCATTCCTAAGGCTGCTGAAATTGAGGTTGAAGAATGACCAACCCCAAAAGCATCGAATTCACTTTCGCTCATTTTAGGAAAACCACTGATCCCTTTAAATTTTCTGTTTAAGTGAAAAAGGTCTTTACGTCCGGTTAAAATTTTATGGGCATAGGCCTGATGACCTACATCCCAAATCAGGCGATCGTATGGCGTATTATAGGCGTAATGAAGTGCAACTGTGAGATCAACTACACCTAGGCTCGCGCCCAGATGACCAGGGTTTGTGGAAGTAGCTTCTATGATAAACTCCCTTATTTCATCACAAAGCTGAGGAAGCTGTTCTTCACTCAACTTACGTAAATCGGAAGGATTTCCTATATGTTTTAATAGTTCACCAGTATATTCTACCATAGTCAGTAACTTCTTGCACAAAATTACAGGAATTAAACGAATAATAGGGGGCTGTAATACAATTATTATAGTAATCCCAGATCAAGTTTTGCTTCTTCCGACATCATATCCTGATCCCAGGATGGCTCAAAAGTCAATACCACTTCAACCTCATTTACTCCTTCAAGTGCTTTTACAGTTTCTTCAACCTCAACGGGCAGACTTTCTGCAACAGGACAATTGGGGGCAGTCAAAGTCATTACAATTTTAACATTATTTTGCTCATCTACATTAACCTCATAAATCAATCCTAATTCATAAATATTAACTGGTACTTCAGGATCGAAAACCGTTTTTAATGCTTCGATAATTTTATGTTCAAGTTCAGAATTTGCCACAATATTAACCATAATACTAATTTCAAAATGAGGGACTCATTGAGAAGCTTTGGTTTGAAATGCCAGTGCATAAAGCTTCATTTGCTTAATCATTGAAACCAATCCGTTTGATCGATTGGGTGATAAATGCTCTTTCAATCCTAATTTCTTCACAAAAAAGAAATCAGAATTTAGGATATCTTCCGGCGTTTGATTGTTCATTACACGAATTAACAAACTTGCCAGTCCACGTGTAATAACTGCTTCGCTATCAGCACTAAAAAGAACTCTTCCATCATTATATTCAGCATGCAACCAAACCCTCGATTGACATCCGGATATTAAATTATTATCAGTTTTAAAATCAGGATTGATTTTAGGAACATCTTTTCCCATTTCGATAATGTAATTGTATTTGTCCATCCAATCTTCAAAATGGGCAAATTCTTCAATAATTTGATCTTCTATGACGTTAATACTTTCTACCTCCATAGTTTAGAATTATTTAGTTATTCAAACATTATTTTAACTTGTTTGACGGCTTTAATTAGTAGGTCTATTTCTTCTATTTGATTATACATTGCAAATGAAGCCCGGATAGTCCCGGGTATTTTAAAATAATCAATAATTGGTTGAGCACAATGATGCCCGGTACGGATTGCTATTCCAAAATGATCGATAATAGTTCCTGCATCATACGGATGAATATCTCCAATTAAGAATGAAACCACCCCTGCTTTTTGATCTGCTTCACCAATGATTCGGATTCCTTCAATCTTTCTCAATTCGCTGGTAGCATATTTAAGTAACTCATTTTCATGATGAGCTATTTGTTCAATTCCTATACTTTTTATAT
>Ga0268283_1001048_pt1 | contig 14259 bp, 8 predicted proteins | sample saktaG_13_FD_190140 | JGI IMG/M metagenome (GOLD analysis project Ga0268283, IMG submission 190140) | Saline water microbial communities from Sakinaw Lake, British Columbia, Canada - sak_2013_06_06_36m | ecosystem: Environmental > Aquatic > Non-marine Saline and Alkaline > Saline ... | reverse complement strand
TAGTACGGAATTCATAGATTCGATCCAGATTCTGATACAGGTCATCGATGATGATATCCCGATCTTCAATTTCCTGCCATTCAATAAGGTTTAAACCCAACGGGTGGTCTTTTTCCAGCAGATCCAAAACGATGACATCCTCCATCCGGCTATCGGGAATTTTCCCCAGAACGTTGTCCACCATATCGCCATGCGGATCCACCACAGCCAAGCCTTTGCCGGCCTGGATATCCTGAAGAATCAGGGACTCCATCAGTGTGGATTTTCCGGTGCCGGTCTGGCCCACAATAAACATGTGGCGCATTCTGTCTTCGGTGCTCATCTGGATGGGTTGCGCAATGCCTTGATGGTCATTGATAAAAATAGCGATGTCCGCCTTTTTGGGATGATATTGAAACGGCAATATGGCCGGAACGGATCGATGCCTTCGCACCGGCAGAAAAGATAAATCATTGGCTGGCGGCCCGGGCAGCCGGAATGCGCAGGCTGCTTCACCAATCGAGAGGATTTCGGCGTTATCCAGCCAGCTTGATCCCAGTGCTTTGGAAACAGGAAGGCCCTTACAGGTGAATCCGCCGGCCAGCGGCTCATTATCGCCCAGGATGCCGTAGATTCGGGTAATGGATTTCCCCAGTACATGACCCAGGGAGGGGTCGATCTGACGTTCGGATAAGATGTAAACCCCGGTATTGAACGCCGCGGATGAGATCTCCGTCAATTGCTGCAGCAGATAATCCTGTATCTTTCTGGTGTATTCCGCCAGGGTGGATTTCTCTGAACGATCTGCTGTAAAATAATCCTGACAGAATTGTACCGCCTCTTCCAGGCGTGCCTTTTCTGAATTGCATTGGGCTGACCGTTGAACCCGGATGATGATCTGTATGGGGTCCATTTGACCGGCGAGAACCTGCAACAGGTGCGACCAGTCATCCATCGATGCGCGCCAGGGAAAACAATACGCGTTGGCGTCTGAATTCGAGGAGGTTTCGGTGACCGGCCCGAACCCCATGGAAAAACGCTTCAGTGGAGCGGTCGACAATATGGATTCCCTGCGCCGCGTCACCATCAGGGCATGTTCGGGCTTGCATGGAAAAACACGGAAGTTCAGCTCCTTCTGCTCAGTCACCGGCTCGAATTCGGCTTCCGGGAAAAAGGCGCTCAGAAGCGGTCCGGCTTCAAGACATCTCCGGTAAATATCGGCCTTAATGCTCTGCTCGGCGGCACTCCATATTCTGATAAAGAGGGATATCCACAACCTTCCCTGCAGCCGGCTGGCCAGATTGGGAAGCGACAGAATCTGTATTTCACTGGTTACGTTTTCCGGCCATGCCGATATGGCATGCAGAAATTCTTCGCGGCACTTCTGAAGATACGCCGGTTCGGCAATTTTTAAATCGAGTCTCCCCTTATTGTCAGATGCGTTTTGATCTTGCAGCAAATCCCGCTTGAGGATGGACTTCAGGCTGAAGGCAGCAATGCCTTCAAATCCGCCGTCTGCTTCCCTGATTATAATGGCAGGTAGTGTATTGGGTTTCATGGGGGGGTATCCTTATTGGTGTTCAATCGTTATCAATTTTAAAGACGTGCCGAATGTCATCATCCGTCAGGCCCCGGCTCTTTATTTCTTCTCTCATTGCCTCTTTAATCTCTTTATTGATTACCCGAATACTTTCAAAAACACCAGCCGAATCCTATGTCTTTTCTCCTTCTCACTCAACCTCAATCGCATCTGAATCCCAGAGAATCTCCTGATCATTCAACCGCATCAAATTGATCAAGGGCAACTCCCGATAATTTCATGTTAAATGATTCAACTCCCAATTGGTCATGGGAAACTGAAAAAAGCAAAAAATCATCTACAGACATGAACGACGACGGAATAGTTCTTTTTGTGTTGACATGTATCACCGGAATTCATACACGGTATTGCAGAAGCATTTCCAGCTTTCCCAGATAAAAAGGAACCTGAATCATTACTGCGGATATAACCCGGCGTTTGCCACCAACCTCGCTGCTGATCTGCGGCGATTCTGCATTTAATAATTGAGGTACAGATGTGTAGCGAGTATGAATCACTTGAGTTCTCGTTGGCGGAGTTAAAACGAATATCCGACTCAAAAGAATTCCCCGACTGTGGCAAAACATTCCAAGCGCAACTAAAACAATCTACATCTTTGAATAGGGTTCAACGAGATTATTTTTGGAACGAGCAGCAAAAACTTTGGGATGCCTGGAAACACCGTTCCGAGAAGAGACGCGAAAACTCGCAAAATTCAAAGTATGCCTATATGAGAGATTTACGCGATATTGAGTTTTCTCATGACGGACCATGTATCATGCAGAGTTTTACTGACTGGGAGCGAGTTGGGGAAAAGGTCAGATTTGCTCGACAAAAGATTAAGGAGATTCAACAGCGCCTTAAAGACGATTCGACACTTATCAAAGCTGATCGGGAAGACATTCGACGAGAGATTAACAACATATGGTTTAGTATCAACTCAACTGAAGATACGACTTTTTTTGTGCACAAAGAAAGGGCATACAAGCTCTACAACGAAGCAAGTTCGGCAGTTGACTGTTTGACGCCAAAAGATGCTCGTGCAGTCCTAAAAGCGACCAATGCAGAAGTCAGGACATTGTACTTGAAATCTTCGGACCGCAATATGCTTCGGTCATGGTTCGACAATCTGTGGAGTAAGCTTAACTCAAAATATGAAGAGGCAAACACAGCATGGAGATCTCGGCAGGAAGCAGGACTATCGAAACTAACTGAGTCACGGAACCGACTTTATGAATCTTTAAAAAAAGTCCGTGATAACATATCAAACAACTGGTCTAAGTACGACGATGCCAAATCATCTGACTTCAAGGATGTCGTACGTGGCTGGATCTCTGAAGGTGAATCTCGTGAGAAAGAAATTGAATGCTGGATTAAAGACCTTGATGAAAAAATAGATGACTGCCAGAGTAGGCTGCGCTGAAATTGACATGATTTGCGTATATCAAAGTGCGTTTGAATGGCTGAAGCGACATTGTTTACGTTCTGCACCAATGTCCAGATTAACAGATAAGAGCATAGATCGTTTCTATTTGATATTCTGTTCACACTTGGCACAAAAAAACACTTATGCCTCCAATAGCAAATCGAGAACACATTATTGGTTATTTTTCGATTTAAAATTCGGTGTTACTCAAGTGCTATATTCATTCATGAGGCAGATGAGTGTTCGGATTCGGTTCGAATGGCTTTGCGCACTACCATGCCGCCAGGTCTATTATGGGTTAGCTGCCCATGATCAACAACTACACCGCCATTAACAATAACATAATCAATTCCGGAAGGCGCTGCAAAGGGATTGCTATAGTCAGCTTTATCCTCAATCTTCTCTGGATCAAAGATGACAATATCTGCCCAATTGCCCTCTCTAATTATTCCTCTATTTTCTAAACCAAATATCTCTGATGCTTTCCCACTTGCTTTATTTACTGCTTGATTTAACTGGAGGCTTTTCAGATCCCTCACATAATGGCGGAAAATACGCGGGAAAGTGCCACAACCGCGTGGATGTGGTTTGTATTTATTACCCGGGTCGCGCACCGCGCTGTCGCTGCCAAAAACACAAAAAGGATATTCTATTACTGCATCGACATCTTTTTCGTCCATATCCGCATAGATAACTTGTGCACCACCTTTAAGTGATATGCTAATCAAGTTCTTTATCTGATGATCCAAATCGGACGCAGCAGCAGGTGACTCTGCTAAGGTTCGTCCAATCCACTCCGATCGTCCCGATGCGATCAAAATATGTGTTAAATCTTTCCAACCGTCTTGTTTCAATTTTACAAGTATGTCATGGTGTAATTTATCCATTGTTGTTGAGTTTTGTGATGCCATTCTTAAAGCCGATCTGTTATCTTTAACCGCCCAATCTGGAAGCAAAACATCAGTCGTCGTGCTCGACCGGTCATAGGGATAAGCATCTATGGTTACATCCTGGCCAGATTTTCGGGCATCATCTAATAATTGAAGCCGACGAAAAGCTGTATGCCATTGCAATGGCCCAGAACACTTAAAATGCGATATGTGTACATGAGCGCCGGATAATCGACCAATTTCAAGCGCTTCTTGAATGGCTGCAATGCCGTTTCGCCCTTCATCACGAATATGTGCGACGTAAAGTCCGTTAAATTTTTCTGCAATTTTTGTCAGCGAAACAACCTCATTCAAATCAGCAAACCTGCCGGGAACATATATCAATCCAGTAGATAAACCGAGCGCTCCGCAGTTCATGGCTTTATTTACCAATTGCTCCATGCGGAATAATTCATCCGGCGAAGATAGGCGCGATGCTGTACCCATAACTTCGTTGCGAACGCTGTTATGGCCGATTAAAGTTGCAATATTGATGTACGTGCCATTCTTCTTTAATTTATCAAAGAAACCCGCGATATCCGTAGATGATTTGCCGCAGTTTCCAGTAATCAATGTTGTCACACCTTGAAGGAGAAAATTGGCAGGATAAAATGAACCAGACTTCGGAATATTCATTTCCACATGCGTGTGAACATCAATAAAACCAGGGGCAACAATTTTGTTCTTTGCATTGATACGCAGCTTTGGTTTTGAGAAAAAAAAACGCCATCCCCCCAATCCAACAACTTTCCCATCTCGAATAGCCACATCACAATAAATTGAAGGGCCTCCCGATCCGTCCAGAACCGTTCCATTCTCTATAATGCTATCAATGTCCCTATATGGCTCAACAATGGTCCACACTGCAACAACGATAAGCGAGAAAATGCCAATTCCAAAAAAAAATAAAGCAATTTTATGCTTATAAAAAGTAATCTTCACAATATTCAGATCAGCCGCAACTATATTTTGATGTCATTCGATCAATTTTAACTTTCAATGCATCGCCTGTAAAACCTGGCGAAGTGCTATTGTTTGATTTGATAAGCGCCTGTCGATAATAATTTATGGCATCACACCATTTTTCCATTTTTTCGGAAGCTTGGCCAAGGAAATAATAAGCGGTAGATTTATTGGGATCTATTGTTAATGCCCTTTTCAGGAAATCTTCAGCAGCTTTGTAGTCGTTCATTTCAATACAAAGCGCTCCTAGGTTCAAATACGGGTATATCCATCCTGGCTCCACTTGAGTGGCACGGAGATAGTTTTCTCTGGCATTTGCTCGATCTTTGATGTTCACATAGGCACGTCCAAGTCCATTAAACGGCAACGCCCATTTGGAATCCAATTGAATTGATCTCTGATAATCCGTGATTGAACCATTGTAATCTTTTCTTAAAAATTTCACTCGTGCCTGCGAAAAGTATTTTCTTGATTCATAAGCATTTTTGGGACTCATATCATTCAACCAGCTATAAAGCCGAATGGCTTCAGCCCATTCTGATTCAGAATCACTCCCGCCCTGCTTTAACCCTGCAAAAATCTGGTTAGCTCTATCTTCCGCTGCCGGTGCAGCCTGCGCAATTATTTCTACAAGGTCCTTGCTGTCCAGCTTGCCCTTTGTTTTTAAATAAATATCGTAGGCGCTTTTCCCATCATTTGTTACAAGATTGCCGCGTCTAATCTCAGTGACAATCGAGTTCGTTGTCTTTGGAATGGTAAAGAATATAATAATTGCAAGAATGGCAACAGCTCCAACAGAAATCAAAAGAATATTTGATTTTTTTTTATCCGAGATTGAAGTTGTCCCTTTAGATGCCTGTTCTTCGGCTTCGGAAGGCAAAGGAATGGGATCATTATTGAGTTTGGTCTCAACATGAGTGGTTTTATGTGTACATGTCTCTCCAACAGGAGTTTCTGCCTCTGATGATACAGATTCGGTCGGATTTGTCTCTTGTTCCTCATCATTTTCAACGAAAGAATGACCGCAGTTTCTACAACATAAATACTCATTATTATTAGATATATTACAGGCTGGGCACTCTTTCGTGAGAGATTCGCACACCTCTTGTATAACGTTGATTTCAGTAAGGGGGCCACCGCATTTAATACAAAAAGTATAATGAGATTCAAATTCCAACTGACATCTCGAACACCGTTTCATTTCTCACCCTGTTTTTTCAGTTAAAGAAATCAATTAATAAAAGATATTAAATCAACCTACTGCCAATGATCTGTTCAAATCATAACTGAAAATCCATTCGATATTGATTCAAATACCATCAACAACGAATATTCATTGTTCATGATTAACGCTTATTATCCTTAAGCGCCTCAAGAATTGACTGCTTATCTTCCTCAAGCCGATTAATCTCATCATTGATGTCACCGACAGCATCGCCCACATCAATATCAGCAGTGCTACCAAGTTCCTGTACTTTGTTTAATGCGTCCCTTCGCTCATTAATCGCGTTATCCAAATTCTGCATTTTCTCGTTGAGTTCTTGCTCTTTAGACTCAGCAAACCTCTCCTTTTCCTCTATTTCCGACATTTTCTTTTCTTTTTTATCAAGCAATTCTTGTTTGACTGATTCCGCAGCTTCTCCTTCTAGATCGTTTAGATTGTCAAGGATTTCATCCAACTTTTGGTCAATTTCTTCAACCTGTTCCTTTAGTAGTTCTCGGACATCTCTTGTCTCATTCAATTCGGTGATGTCATCTTTCATTTCGTCTTCAAAGGAATCTAACTGCTCCATGTCATACCTCTTTGTTTTTAGTCCAATTAAAGCGGCAACGGTATTCTCAATGCCATCAATTAAAATCTTCATTGCAAACATAGAATATACCTATATTACTATTACACTTCCGGATGCCTTAGCTCTAACTCTTAGCTTTTCTATGATCTTATCGCGGTGTCCATTCATTTTTTCTATCTCGTCGGATACATCTGCTAAACTTGAAGACACATCAATATCGGCATCTTTGCCCAACAGCTCAATCCGTGATAGCGCATCTTTTCTTTCACCTATTTGCGCATCCAACAGCCTTATATGGTTAGCAAGTATATCCTCAGTTTCGCCGACTTCAGTTTGTGTGTTCTTAAGCATGTCCAATTTCTTCTGTGATTGAGTATCGAGTGCAGCCTTCACCTTATCTGAAGCATCACTCTGGAGAACGTTCAGCTTCTCCATAATGAAGTTATCCTTTTCTTCAATAATTTTTCTTATATGACCATCCAATGTCTCAGCTTTTTCTTCCAGTTCTTCTTTTTTTTTGATTGCATCGTTGGAGTCATCCACAAATTCATTCAGTTTTGTCATACCCCCTCTGTTAGCCTCCGGCTGTTAGCAGTCCATATTATTTCGAATACTTGCTTTCGTTTGCTATCATGGCAATTGCAGCGGGTGATTCGTGATCCTTGCTTAATCAGTTTCTTCATTTTGTGAAGAAAATTTACATATAAGCAGAACGTCATCAATTTTGGATCTTTTGAATCGACAAGAAATCGCGGTTTTGCAAGTAGTAAGTTGAATATGTGGTAACATGAGCATTTTATCTTGTTAGATTCAAGCTCCTTGAGAATTGTCTCATGCAGCTTTGTTGAGCCAGCATATTCATTAAGAATTGTCTCGGCCTTTAATCTGTAATCATAATTGCATTGATCACAGCACATACTACACTCAATATAAGGCATAAATATCGCACTATGTTCTTCCCTAAATACCCCCATAACATTCCTAATATATACGTCATCTGGGGGCTCCGATATCATGAAATCATCTTTGAAATTTGGCTCAAAAACATGTTTGGGCCTTTCCAGTCCTTCTTTGTAGATGTATGATTCTCCTGGCGTTAAAGTTACAGCTTTGATGAACTGCTCTTCATCAAGCAACATTGTAGCGCCAAGTTGTTTCCGATCATCTTCAGAAGTCAGCCTATGCATTATCTTTAGATTAGTATTTTTAATGACAGCAGAGTTTAAGGCAGACGGAAGTTGATCCGCTACGATTATCCCTTCACCAAGCGCCCTCATCTCAGCTAACATTTTTATAAAATACTTAACGGCCTCAGCTTTTGGATTACCTGCATCATGAATAGGAGAAACATGACCAAGCAAATTATGTGCTTCTTCGAGCAAGATCATGTGCTGCAGATTTGCACCCGACTTTCTGGTTGCTCGCACATATTCCTTTACCATATTAAGAATGAACATCGTCATGAGAGCCTGTTGCTCATCATTCAAAGAATCTAATTCAAGGACTACAGGCCTCGACATAGCTATCTTTGGAGGGATACTGAAAAAAGAATTCAACATCCTTCCAACGCTTCGCCTCAACAATCCGCCCACTCTTATTTCCAAAGCAGTTCTCACATTAGATAATACCTCACCACTATACCCCTTCTGGTTTATGACTTCAATTAACTTCTGATAAAGATCGATCAACATTGGCCACCTGTTTCTCTCACTTGATCCTATATCCATAAACTGCCATCCATTGTCATTGTAGACACACTCCAAAGCCTCACTCAAAATGAATGGCAGAGGACCATCAAGTGGCAATGCGCCCCTAAAGCAGGCTTCTATGTTAGAGATATGCTTTTCAAGGCTGACATCCGGAAAGATTTCAAACGGATTGAATCTGAAAGGAGAGCAGTTTTCGTCACCTATGGTAAAAATCAGCAAGTCATCCATACCTGGCAATGTTTTTAAAGCACGGTATTCTGTCTTTGCCGGTTCGATAACTAAAAAAGGAATCCGATGAATTGTCCATAATTGGTATAGAATATGAAAACATGTTGTTGTTTTGCCACTTCCGGGAACTCCGACGATTAATCCATGCTTTGCTAAGTCTTTTAGCTTAATGCTAAGATCTTCTCGAAGCCTCTCACCACGCAACCCAATATTACCCAAAACAATCACTTGTTCCTTACGGGACAAAGCATGATGGTCATCATACCATTTTTTATGTTCGTTCTCACCGACAGACATATCCTGCGGGCGGCTTGTAATGGGGAAGCCCGGTACTCCCTGGACTGAAGGAATAGGCAACGCAAAGAATGAGTTCGCCTCCGAGGTAGAGCACAGGCGGTGGAGTCTTCTTACGACAGCAGGAGCATCGGGGCGGTCCCAGATGTCATTGTTATATGTGGCAGTAGAAATATCGCAGTGAAGAATTCCTTTTCTAGAAGATTCCAGCTCTTCTGCGTTTTCAGGCAGAAGCATCTCGTAATCGAAATCCCGCGCTGAGTTTCTGCCCATGACAGTTATGATTGATTCGACCGCCGCGATATTGTTTGAAGCAACCCTGCAACCGAGCAGAAATACGCCAGAGGTTGAATATTCGTTCAGGTTGTTTTTGTATGTTTCAAAAGCAAGCTTAATTATTGGGTCTGCCGGGAGTTCGACTAGTTCCTCCTCATCTCTTGATGATTTGGTTTTTTCTGTGATTCGCTGCTCTCTTTGTAGTTTGTCGAAATTTATTACCAATGTCTTGAGCGCATGCTGCTCGTATGCAGTGAGATAAGTTGGAATGATATCTATATCAAGAAGAACAGGTTCAATTTGTTTTACCATTGTTTCACACACAGGTATCATAGTATTCAACTGTGGGGCAAAATTGAAAGGGATATAAACATACTTCAGTTTGGGGATTTCTTTATAAGGGATAAAAACTTTTTCTTTTTTACGTATTTCAGCAATATATGTCATATTCTTAGCGGTAGTTAATATTTTCATTTGGGCTTGCGTATCGTTTATCAAGACAGGTGCGTGGTAAAGACCCATTTCGGTGGGAAATATGTTTGGTATCTGTCTGACAATATGCAGAAAACTGGAATCGTCTTCTTTTTCACTAATTGTTCTTACTATCAAGAATAGATTAATTTTATTTTCGAAGGGCTGATTCGGATCAAGTATATAACGTAGGGTAAAACTCGTTTTCTCATTTCCAATCTTGTGTAGAGTATCGACAAATTTCTGCTGGTAGCCGTATACTATCTTATCCCTTTGCTGGAAATCGAATTTTGTGAGATCTTTATTTAAAGAAAGATCCGGAAAACTTTTAACCTGAAAAATCGCATAAAATAAATAACCGCTGGGGATTAACTCTATGCCATTGTCCTCACCATGCTTAGGTCCTGTCCAGATCGTAAAGTCCTTTGCGTTCGCCCTGATATACCCTGCCATTCAGATCCTCCTCGATCGCTTATCAACTATTAATCGTCAAAACCCATCCCCCCAAGACCCATTGCAGTCTGTAGCTGAAGCCCCTTTCCTTCTTTCTTTTTTGTAATTTTATTGGTGATTTCATTTGAGAGATTTTTGACTAAAGAAATAAGCTGTTCTAGTTCTTCATCAACAAAAGATGGTGTTCTCCACTTGATTTCATTCTGTTCTGCGTCTCTGAATTCGCTCCATTTCATTTGTTCGATTGAATGGATTAGCTCATCCCTCTTTGCATTTAAATCATTCTGAATTCGATTAATTTCCCCATTTTTCTTTGTTTTTTGTGCATGGATTTGATTTTGAACATCATAAAGTTCTTTAAGATGAAAATTAAGTGATTCTATGCCACTCTTCATAGAGATTTGTATAAGAAAAATTATAAACCATACGGCTGGGCCTATAAGAACTGGATACATACTTTTTGTTATAAATGCAAAAGGGATGCTCAACACAAAAGACGATAGTATGGTAATTCCTTTTGACTTTTGAAAATCTAATTTCGACTGTTCTTTGGCAGATATTTGTTTTGAACATTTTACTATATCCTGCGAAGCCTCTGCTAACTTAGTATCCTCATTTTCTTCAATTTCCTTGGCCAAAGCCTGTTTCTTTTCTGTCTGTTCAATCAAGTTTCTCAAATAACTCTTGGCTATCGGCTGTTTGAAAAGTTCACCCAAAAATTGTTTCAGTGAATCGGGGATATTATGTGATTTATTTATTTCATCAAGAGTAAACTGAGAAAGTATCTCTTCGTTCTTATTATTAAAATATCTTATTCCTTGTTCCACTGAGGGGCGATATTTTTTTTCATCATTCCAGTTTATTTTATATTCGATGGGGATTGAAATAGATTCCTGCGTAGAAAAAGCCCCGATCGATTCGAGTGTTGAGAAGTAGAACGCAGCCATTTCATTCTTTCTAAGCACGCTAAGTTTGATGGTGGTATCGTTACCAAGTTGCTCCACTGCAATTGAAAACAGTATTTTCTCCCATTTGGGATCGTGAGTGGGATAAATGACTATCCTTTGTTTTCCTTTGCCACACTCGGCTCTCCATCTTTGCTGTATACTTTCCACAGAAAATGGATAGTTTTTGTTTTTTACAGCTTCCGTGAATATATCCAGAAGATTTTCAAAACTAACCTGATCTTTGGTGGGAGTAATTACAGGGTCGAATTGGCGTATAGTTTCAAAGTCATCAGCAAAGAAGACAAGAAAATCTTCATCCATTCCCATTTGTGGTTGTGCCCCCATCTTGGCAGCTTCGATAGATGGATCATTCGAGTCCTTCCTATCAATATCTTGTTTTGTCCTACAAAAACCGCAATATAATGAGTCATCAGGAATGTTTTTGGCGCAATTAGAATTTATACACGTCCTTGACATTTCATCCCCCATAAATGAAAAAAAGGTTATTGGTTAAACTCAAAATCATGCTTTGATAAAATGGACAGCAAATTATGCTGAAAATGGTTATAAAGAGGCCAACTCGGTTATCCTTTTGCGATTCCCGCACAAATGCTCCTTATATTCCCTCTGCCTCGTTTCAATTTCATTTTGGGCGTCGCCCGGTCCACGGTATACGGTGAGTCCCAATGGGTCTTCAAGGCATGCGTTCAAAGCAATTGAAGACAATAGGGAGTGTTGGTAACAATTGCGTGCGTTGTATTTCTGAGCTTATCTGACCGCCACATCAATAATTTCCCTGAAATATTGAACTTAGCAATCAATTACTGAATTTAATTTATTTTACTTGTGGTCTGTATGACATTTTGAAATCAATTGTCAATTAATTTTCTGTAATAACACTGGCGGGAGTCTTCAATTAAAATGGAATATCATAATCGGGATAGGACAACGATTTACAGCATCACAGCGATCTGCCCAATTTGTTCTGTTGAATACGCTTGCGCTCATCGAACTTGAGGAATTCGTTAAGCCGAGAAGCAGAGAAAACAAACATCGTCCTTAAATCACGGAAGACCCCCGGCTACTCGAACATTTGCCTGATGTTCTGTCGTTACGTTGCCCGTTTTTGCGGGAAATACTCCTAATGCCGAAATTATTTGATCTGATTGGTATGGCATTTACTGGTTTTTCAGAACAACAAAAAGGTGCGTTGCCCACCAGAGAAATATGACAGGCAATTTATCTCGGGCTATATCAGTCAAAAATTTCGAGACTTAGGATGTGTCCATCAGAGGGTTTTTACGTAGAAACTTGACATAACTGCTTCCTTAAAAGAAAACGATACTCCAATTTTTGAGTACCTTAAAGTAATCTCCTGTTATGGAGACCATGAAACGTACCGCCATTTTACGGTTTCGAGGCTTTGACACCCCTTCAGCCTCGCGGCACAAACTGTTAAAGAGGGCGGAATCTCACAAATAAAGCTTTTGTGCCATCCGGCCCTTTAAATCTGCGATTGGCAATTACGATTAGAGGAAGCCAATCGGAAACATCATTCGTTGATAAATTTCTTATCTTGAAACCAATGGTATAATATCTTCTGCGGTATCCTGTTCCCATCATTATCGTGTTGGTCAACCGCATTTTATTAATTGTCCAATATCCGATAAATTTTGCATATCCGGAAGGCTGCTTTCCGGATCTTCTTGGAAGCTCGTAAGCTTCCACGCGAAAACCATTGAAAGCCAATCCAAGACCAATCTCGGAAAAATACATCATATTGGGAAATAGATAATGTACATAACCTGTTCTTCCATCATGATTTCTTTTCACAAAGGCGCTTATGTACGGAGGAAGCGATAAATCATTCCAGTTTGAAGGAGCAAAATACTGGATGGTATACGCACCGTCTTGAAGTGAAAACTTTTTAGGGATGATTGCGGAATAGGTCAGCATCGGTTGTGCGGGAAAATTTCCGGTAGGGGATTTTGCATAAGGTCGATCAAGTGCAAAATCCCATCCTTTGTAAACCAGGGAAAGTTGCGAAGATAATTGTCTTGTGGTCTCCGTGTATTCAATAATGATGGAATTTCCCGCAACAACTCCCGATCCGGCATTGAACGAAATGTCTGTAATCATATCCGCTGTGGTATTATCAGGGTTATCGTTTTTAAATCTGCTTCTTGTACCCGTAAACGTATTAAACCCCGTCATCGCGGAAAATGGAACCACAGTTTTCAATATGGGTGTGATCCTTCGATAAACTGTAACAAAGTCTGAATTCCAGTAAATAAATCTTCCCATCTTGACAACAACATTTCCACCATGGTTCACAAATGCAGTTAGATCGATCGATGTTGTTAGTCTGGGAAATACGCCCAGATCGTTTCTTAATGTATTGAGATCCTGGACTTCAGGCGGGCCAATTCCAGAGGTTTTTCGATAAAAAACACTTCCGCTTGCAACATCCGCCATTTTTTGAAGCGTTACCGCTTTATCCACAAGATCAACAGTGTTGATGGTCGCATCCTTTACCTGAGTTCCGGGAACTTGTGTCCTGCCCATAAGGCTATCTCCAATAAGTTACAAGGATGACATCCGTTGCAACCGGTGCGGATGCCATGGTGATGTTCTGGCCGGAAATGGTATAGTCGTTCCCGGAGCCTGCGTTCTGAAGAAGGCCATTTAAAAAAACCATTTCTGTTCCGGCTATGGGCGCATTGGCAAGCGAAAAGGTAACATTAAAGCCATCCCGATTACCGGTGGGAACTTCGCGAACCATATATGTGCCCATAAGAAAGGACTTGATTGCGGCCTTGAGGTTTGCCCATGTGAAATTGGCAAGCTTGTTGGCGTCGGCAGAGTTCATCAGGGCAAAAGCATCCGCATCGGCCGGCGTGGACTTGCTTGCCCCGGAATTGATAAGCGCACCAATCGATTCAACCGTTTCATCACCGGTATTCGTCCCTGATGTATTATCAAGAACAGACTTTTCGGCTTCAGTCATGTATCGACGGTTCAACGAATCTGCGATATCAGCCGTCGTTGCATCCTCGCCGGTAGTGACCAATCCTTTCGAATCATATGTGATCTTGGTCTTTGTCGCTCCGGTAATCGGCGCATTCGGGACAACGCCGGTGCCTTCTACGTGTACCACGTCCCACTTTGTACCAACGGTAGCCTGATCACCTGAAGCCGTGCCATCTTCCGTG
>Ga0268283_1001046_pt1 | contig 14260 bp, 17 predicted proteins | sample saktaG_13_FD_190140 | JGI IMG/M metagenome (GOLD analysis project Ga0268283, IMG submission 190140) | Saline water microbial communities from Sakinaw Lake, British Columbia, Canada - sak_2013_06_06_36m | ecosystem: Environmental > Aquatic > Non-marine Saline and Alkaline > Saline ... | reverse complement strand
GCCTCAAGCGCAACCTTCGCCTTGATCTCGCCAGTGAAAACCTTGCGTTTCTTCTCGCTCACAACAACCCCCGTTTTCCAGAAGGCCACCATCTTAAATGATTGTCCGAAAATTGGGGTCCACTATATTTTAAGGAGCCAAGACAAAATCCAGGCGCGTTTGCGGGCCGCGGCAAGCTGCGGGCTTCGCTTGAATTGGATGCGTGTGGTGAAACCGTATTTCACCAAGTCCAGCAGGCCTTGCCCGTCCATACCCCGCAAGCCTATCGCTTTGGGTTCTTGTTCCTTCAATGTTCCGAGCAGGCGATCCCAGTCGGGAAATTACCAAGCCCAGACCCCATGCCAGACTTTACTTGGATAAAATTGTAGACCCAATAAAATTATTGTCAAGCATTTGTTTAGTTCATATAATGTACAAAAGTTCATTTATTTTAATAGAAGATTTCAACCATGACTGCCACCCCAGAACCAGAACCCGGCTTCGGCATCGGTGCCGTCTCCCGCCTGACCGGGATACCGCTAGACACCTTGCGCATGTGGGAGCGCCGCTACCACTTGGTGACGCCCATGCGCTCCAAGGATAACAAGCGTCAGTATTCACGCTCGGATCTGACCCGGCTGAGCCTGATCAAGCAGTTGGTGGATCGGGGGCACGCCATCAGTGCCGTCGCCGCTCTGAGCGAGGAAGCCTTGCGGGAGCGCCTGCAAGTCTATCAGGACAGGCCACAGCCAGCGTCGGCCGATGGCCGCCCCCTGCGCGTTTTGGTGCATGGCCACGCCCTGCCGTTCCTGGTGGGATATTGGAAAAGCGAATGGGAAGGCATCGAGGTCATCGGCAACCATGCGTCCTATGCCGATTTCGAAAAAGACGCCATCATGCAAAAACCCGATGTGCTGGTCTTGGAAATGCCCGCACTGCAAGCCGACCGGGTTGCCCAACTCCAGCAGCTCGCCATGCGATCAGGGGCCAAGCGCACGGTGGCGGTGTACAGCTTCGGCATGAGTTCCTTGCTGGAGCGCTTGCGCAAAGACGGCATTTCCATCATGAGGTCACCGGTCACCGCCGAAGCCTTGGCCCAGGCTTGCCGCATTGACAGCCGGGCCGCCCATCGGCCACTGGCCTTGCCGACAGTCGGGGAAGCCCTCCCGCCGCGCCGCTTCGACGACGCGACCCTCTCCGCCGCGACCCGGCTGCCCACCAGCATCCGCTGCGAATGCCCGCAACACCTCGCCGATTTGCTATTCCGCCTCAACGCCTTTGAAGCCTATAGCGCGGACTGCGAAAACCGCAATGAGGCCGACGCGGCCTTGCACACCCACTTGCACAGCGAGACGGCGAAAGCACGGGCGTTGCTGGAAGGAGCCTTGGAGCATTTGGTGCGTTGCGAGGAAATCGACCTTACGCCGGTGTCTTTTGAAAACACCGCCAATGCCTGAGCGGGGATGCCCATGACCTGTCTGCGGCTTGTCCTCGGCGACCGGATCAATCACAGGCATTGTTGGTCTGGCCGTGTCGAACCGGCGGCGGTTGAAATTATTCCCCGGCCCGCCAGTCTGAATGGCATTACACAGGTAAACCCATAGGAAAGCGATGATGAACGACCACCCCTGCGTTGAGGAAGAGTTGACCGTTTGGTTTTGGAATCCTGCCTCGCTCACCGGACTGACCGAACGGGGAATGATACCCGACCCGCTTCTGCGTTTTGGCATCCGCCGCCTGTTGCGGCAACGTCTTGCCAGTTTGCCCATCAATGATTGCGAGGCCGCTGCCGGCTACTTCGACGGATTCATAAAGCAGATGGACGAATCGCCCACGGCTCTGGTCCCGGAAAAAGCCAACGAACAACATTACGAAGTTCCCGAATCCTTTTTCGCTGCGGTGCTCGGATGTAACCGAAAATACAGCAGTGGCTATTGGCCGGAGGGGACTGCCAGTTTAGACGAGGCCGAGGCAGCGGCCCTTAAAGTGACCTGCGAACGGGCCGGGTTGAAAAACGGACAAGACATTCTCGAACTGGGCTGCGGCTGGGGTTCGCTGACGTTATGGATGGCCGGGCGATACCCTGAAAGCCGGATCACGGCGGTCTCCAATTCGCACTCGCAACGCGCCTATATTCTTGCCGAGGCCGTCAACAGGGGCTTGCAGAATGTGGAAGTCATCACCTGCGACATGAACCAATTCCGCACCGACAAAAGCTTCGACCGTGTCGTTTCGGTCGAGATGTTCGAGCACATGCGCAACTGGCGGGAATTGTTCCATCGCATCAATGGCTGGCTTAACCCCGGCGGCCTGTTTTTCATGCACATATTCGTGCATCGAAGCCTGCCCTACCTGTTTACCGTCGAAGATGACAGCGATTGGATGAGCCGCCACTTTTTCTCCGGCGGGATGATGCCCAGCGACGGCCTGCCAGCCTATTTTCAAGATTCTTTGCGGCTGGTTCGCCAATGGCGCTGGAACGGGCAGCACTATGAAAAAACCGCCAACGCCTGGCTGTCCAATATGGACAAAAACAAGGATCGAGTATGGCCTATCCTAGCGGAAACCTACGGTGCCGAATCCGCCCAAACCTGGTGGGTGCGTTGGCGTTTGTTCTTCATGGCTTGTGCCGAACTTTGGGGGTACAACGACGGCCAAGAGTGGTGGGTAAGCCATTACTTGTTTGAGCGCAAGCTTGACTGCCATAGTCCGGTCAGTAAAGAAAATTAAACAATGACTATCACTCATAACAATCTTTCCCTGAACCCTTTGGCCAACATCCTCGCCTATCAGCTTGCCTGGTTCGCCTGCATATTGGGTGCGGCAAAGGGCTTGCCTTGGATTGGCACCTTTACTGCCGTATTAGTGGTTGTCTGGCATTTGTCGGGTGCGCGACGTCCCAAGACCGAACTGGTGCTGATTGCCGCTGCCGGGGCCATGGGCCTGTCATGGGAAAGCCTTCTGGTCCAGACCGGCTGGATCGCCTACCCCTCGGGAAATATTATTCCCGGGCTTGCCCCGCACTGGATCGTCGCCTTATGGCTGGTTTTTGCCACCACCTTCAACGTCTCGCTAAAGTGGTTCAAAAAACATCTGGCTGTTGTGGCTTTGTTTGGCTTTGTAGGCGGACCCCTCGCCTTCTATGCGGGAAGCGCATTGGGCGCTTTGACGCTAACACCCGAACTGGGGCTTGCCGCCATCGCGGTGGGTTGGGGCCTGTTGATGCCGATACTGATGCTGCTCGCCCGCCGCTTTGATGGCGTCAGCCCACTGCCTGAAACAATCATCAATCCATGAACACAAGGACTTTCCCCGCATGTTCAACGCTTCTCTATTCAAAATTTATCTTGTGGGCTTTATCCCACTTTTTTTCATCGCTCTCGTAACTTGGCTCATTAGCCTATGGAAACGGGATGTCAGCATTGTCGATAGCCTCTGGTCGGTTTTTTTTCTGGCGGCAGCAATCAGTTTTGCCATTAAGCTACCGTTCTTGGGTCCGCGTGGGATAATCCTATTGACACTGCTAGGGTTTTGGGCCACCCGGCTTTCCACCTATATCACTTGGCGCAATTGGGGGCATCCCGAGGATAGCCGTTACCAGACCATCCGCCAGAACAACGAGCCAAGTTTTGCCTGGAAAAGCCTATATCTCGTATTTATCCTGCAAGCCTTGTTGGCCTGGATTATTTCTGTACCCCTGCTGGTGATCTTGGCAAGCCCCACCCCCTTGCAATGGATCGATTTTTTAGGGATGGCCATCATGCTTTTTGGTTTCAGTTTTGAGAGCGTTGCGGATTGGCAATTGGCAAGATTCAAGGCCAAGCCAGAGAATAAAGGCAGCGTCATGGATCATGGATTATGGCGCTATACCCGCCATCCCAATTATTTTGGGGAGTTTTGTGTCTGGTGGGGGTTTTTCCTGTTGGCAATCGCCTCCGGTGCATGGGTAACCATCATTTCACCTTTAATAATGTCATTTCTGCTGCTCAAAGTATCGGGCGTGCCTATGCTAGAAAAGGACATAATCCAGCGTCGGCCTACCTATGGGGATTATGCCTCCCGCACTAATTCTTTTTTTCCCGGTTTGCCAAAACCTTAGTTTACAAAATTCAGGCATTCACCATGAACCGCTATTTTTATCATGTCTTGTTGCTGGCTTCCCTATCTTGGCGTGTTCATGCGGATGGCAACGCCGACAATTGGAACTTCAAGGTTTATCTCGATGACAAGCCCGTTGGCTTCCATAACTTCACTATCGAGGGGGATGCCAAGGAAAAGCGATTAAAGAGCATGGCACGCTTCGATGTCGATTTTTTCATCTTCAACGCTTATTCCTACCGGCATGAATCCAATGAGCATTGGAATGGGGACTGCCTTACCGAGATTAATTCATCGACCAATGACAACGGCGATAAATTATCCGTGCATGGCAAGGCTGCACAGGGAAACTTTCATTTGGCAACCAATAATGTCCAGTCTGAACTGCCTGCTTGCGTGATGACCTTCGCCTATTGGAATCCGGAGATGTTAGGGCAGAAGCGTTTGCTGAATCCGCAAGACGGCAAGTATGTTGATGTCGAAATAAAGCAAATTGGGCAGGATGCCATCAAGGTGCGGGGAAAAGACATATCCGCTTCGCATTACCGCCTGAAGGCCGGGACATTCCTGATTGACCTTTGGTATTCCGCCGACCGCCGCTGGCTGGCCTTGGACTCGACCCTGGAAAACGGCCGTTTGCTCCACTATCGCATCGAATGAGTAATCCATGAAACTATCCTTTATTTTAATGACCACTTTATTGGGAATGGCTATGACCTTGTTCGGCTGCAACAATACTCCAAAGCCACCCATAGCCATCGTGCCGCAGGTAAAGCTTGAACGGTTCATGGGGCCATGGTACGTCATCGCCAACATTCCCACGTTCATCGAGAAAGGTGCGCATAACGCGGTGGAATCCTATCAATTGACGCCAGACGGTTCCATCGCAACCACCTTCACCTTTCGCCAAGACAGCTTTGATGGCCCGGAAAAGCGTTACCGACCCACCGGTTTCGTGATCGACAAGGTATCGAATGCGGTCTGGGGGATGCAGTTCGTTTGGCCCTTCAAATCCGATTACCGGATTGTTTATCTCAATGCTGATTACACCCAGACCGTCATTGGCCGGGACAAGCGGGACTATGTATGGATCATGGCACGCAAACCGGAAATACCCGATGCGGATTACCAAAACATTTTAGAATTGCTGACGCGCCAAGGCTACGATGTGGGGCAAATCCAAAAAGTCCCACAGCGCTGGTGATTGCGGAACCTTAAAACCATAAATCAGAACAGATGACGATGACCCATCAACCTCCCCTATTGAAACGATGGCTGATTGCCTTGGTGCGTTGGTTCGATGCCGAAGCGGCAACGGATCAATTGGCGACTGGCGACTCGGCAAGAAAGATTGACGGCTTGCGCACCTTGCCGTTCGTCCTTATCCATATAGCCTGTTTCAGCGTGATCTGGGTAGGCTGGAGCCCCACCGCCGTGGCCGTTGCGGTAGCGCTCTATGTCCTGCGCATGTTTGCCATCACGGGGTTCTATCATCGTTATTTTTCCCACCGCACCTTCCATACCTCACGCCCGGCGCAGTTTGTCTTTGCCGTCATAGGCGCGGCCGCCGTGCAGCGCGGCCCGATATGGTGGTCCGCCCACCATCGCCACCACCATGCCCACGCGGAAGACGAGGACGATGTGCATTCCCCGGTCAGGCATGGCTTTGTGTGGAGCCACATGGGTTGGTTTTTGTCCCAAGCCAATTTCGCCACCCGCTCAACCCTCGTCAAGGATTGGTTGAAATTTCCAGAACTGCGCTATCTGGACCGTTTTGACATTGTAATACCCACACTGCTGGCTTTTGGGCTGTATAGTTTGGGCTATTCCCTTGAACATCTAGCCCCCGGTCTAGGTACGGACGGTCCCCAATTGCTGGTTTGGGGGTTCGTCATATCGACCGTGGCCTTATACCACGCCACTTTCACGATCAACTCATTGTGCCATGTCTGGGGCAATCGCCGTTACAACACCCGCGACGACAGTCGCAATAATGTCTGGCTGGCAATCCTGACCTTTGGCGAAGGCTGGCACAATAACCATCATCATTATCCCCGTTCGGCCCGTCAAGGCTTCTTCTGGTGGGAGATCGACCTGACTTATTACCTGCTCAGGCTACTGTCCTGGCTTGGCATCATCTGGGATTTGCAGCCCATCCCGAAGGGAGTCCGAAGCTTTCGCCGCCTGGACAAAGTGGCTGGAAAACAAACCATTAGAGACTAGACACTATGAGAATTGCCATTATCGGTAGCGGCATTTCCGGGCTGGTGGCAGCCTACCATCTGAGCCAAACCCACGAAGTCACCGTTTTTGAAGCCAACAATTATATTGGTGGTCATACCCATACCCACAAGCTGCCGTTGGGCGACCGTGACTATGCAGTGGACAGCGGGTTTATCGTATTCAACGACTGGACCTACCCCAACTTCATCGCATTGCTTGAGCAATTGGGCGTGGAACACCAACCCAGTTCGATGGGCTTTGGCGTCAAATGTGAGCGGAGCGGACTGGAATATAACGGCACTAGCTTAGATACCCTGTTCGCCCAACGGCGCAACCTGTTCAGCCCTTCATTTCTTCGCATGATTTGGGACATCATGCGTTTCAACAAACAGGCCCCCGCACTCCTTGCCAGTGATGACGACCAAACCACGCTGGGGGATTACCTGTCGATCAACCGGTACTCCCGCGCATTCACCGACCACTACATTCTGCCGATGGGCGCGGCGATCTGGTCGGCTGCCCCGGAACAGATGCTGAATTTTCCTGCCCGCTATTTTGTGCGCTTCTTCCACAATCACGGCATGTTGAACATCGACAACCGGCCGGTCTGGCGGGTGATCAAAGGCGGTTCCCAGCGTTATGTGGAAGCGCTGACCCGCCGCTTTGCAGACCGCATCCGTCTCAACACCCCAATCCAAAGCGTAAACCGGCTGGCCGACGGTGTTCGCATTCAGCCATCCAATGCCGAGGCAACGGATTTTGACGCCGTCATATTTGCTTGCCATAGCGACCAAGCCTTAAGGCTGCTGGCCGACGCCACCCAAGGCGAGCGGAATATACTCGGCGCGATACCTTACCAGGAAAACGAAGCGATCCTACACATCGACTCAAAGGTTTTGCCCCGCAGCCGCTTGGCATGGGCGGCCTGGAACTACCACATCCCAAAGGAAAAACAAAACCGGGTTGCGTTGACTTACAACATGAACATCTTGCAGAGCTTGGATGCCCCCGAGACGGTTTGCGTAAGCCTAAACTACGGCGAGGGCATCGACCCTAACCGCATCATCAAACGGATAACCTATCACCACCCTGTCTATACGCCGGCGGGCATTGCCGCCCAACAGCGGCATGGAGAGATTAGCGGAGTCAACAATACCTATTTTTGCGGGGCTTATTGGGGTTTTGGCTTCCATGAGGACGGCGTCAACAGTGCGCTCCGCGTCGTCGCGCAGATCGAAGGCAGCGCCTTGCATGCATAGCTGCCTCTATGTCGGACAAGTCAGGCATCGGCGGTTCTTGCCCATGCCGCACGTTTTTAACTACGGCTTGTTCATGGTTTATCTGGACCTCGCCGAGCTGGACCCGGTATTTGCCAGCCGCTGGTTCTGGTCGGCGGACAGACCCAATCTCGCCTGGTTCAAACGATCCGATTACTTTGGCGACCCCGCCATCCCCATTGACCGTGCGATACGCGATTTTGTAGCCGAAAAAACCGGCATCCCGCCTTCAGGGCCAATCCGCCTACTCACCCACTTGCGTTATGCCGGGCTTAACTTCAATCCAGTGAGCTTTTATTACTGCTTCGACTCCACGGGGGGGCATGTCGAGACCATCGTCGCGGAGATCACCAATACCCCATGGAACGAACGCCATGGCTATGTGCTCGGCCAATCGGCAGACGAAGGCAGTAACCGGCATCACCGGTATCGCTTCGACAAGGATTTCCATGTGTCACCCTTCTTTCCGATGGACATTGCCTATGACTGGCGATTCGGGGAACCCGGCAAAAGGCTAACCGTCCATATGGAACTCGTGCGCAATGGTGAAAAGGTCTTTGATGCCACTTTGGACCTTCAACGCATCCCGATGAGTGCGGCGAATATGGCTTGGGCGCTGCTGCGTTATCCAATGATGACAGCCCAAGTGTTGGCGGCGATTTATTACCATGCCGCACGGCTCAAGCTCAAAGGCATACCCTTCTTCGACCACACTTGACCCTTCGAACAAAAGGAAAAAACCCATGAAGAGTTCAATCGCACAAACCGCCACCGCCCCGCACCGGACACGTAGCTTGGACGGAATCGCCCGCCGTCTGCTGCACAAGCAACTGGCACAACTGCGTGAAGGCGAACTGACATTGGTGGATCATGAAACCCGGCGGTTTGGATCGGTACAAACCGAATTTCCCTTATCAGTCACGATTGAGGTGCGCGAACCCGGGTTTTACAGCGATGTGGTATTCGGCGGCAGCGTGGGGGCAGGCGAGGCTTACATGGCAGGGCTTTGGATCTGCTCGGACTTGACCTCACTGACCCGCATCCTGCTGCGCAACCGCACCGTGTTGGATGGCATGGATGGCGGCTATTCGCTGATTGCGGCGCCGCTGCGGAAACTGATCCATGCCGTGAACCGGAATACGAAAAGCGGCAGCCGCCGCAACATCGCCGCCCATTATGACCTTGGCAATGACTTTTTCCGTTTGTTCCTCGACGACACCCTGATGTATTCCTCAGCCATCTTTGCGACCCCGGAGACAAGCCTGAAGGAAGCCTCAATCGCCAAGCTTGATCTGATTTGCCGCAAACTGCAACTCAAGCCCACCGACCATCTGGTTGAAATCGGCACTGGCTGGGGCGGTTTTGCCCTTCATGCCGCTGCACATTATGGATGCCGGATCACCACAACCACCATTTCCCAAAACCAGTTTGACCTGGCCCGTGAACGCATCCGCGAGGCGGGACTTGCCGACCAGGTCACCCTACTGCTTGAGGATTACCGTGAACTCAAAGGGCAATACGACAAATTGGTGTCCATCGAAATGATCGAGGCCGTGGGTCACCATTATTACGACAGCTTCTTCCGCCAATGCGCTTCCTTGCTCAGACCGGACGGTGCGATGCTGCTCCAGGCCATCACCATCGCCGACCAGCAATTCGCCAGTGCGAGGGACGAGGTGGACTTCATCAAACGCTATATCTTCCCTGGTTCCTGCATTCCGGCGATCGCCCCGCTGCTGCAAGCGGCAACCCGCGCATCAGACCTAAAGCTCGTCCATCTGGAAGACATCGGTCCCCACTACGCGACTACCCTCAACCATTGGCGGCAAAATTTCTTCAATAATATTGAGGAAGTGCGCAAGCTCGGCTATCCCGACCCGTTCATCCGCATGTGGGAATTCTATTTGACCTACTGCGAAGGCGGATTTATCGAGCGGGTGCTAGGCGATGTGCACATGCTGTTTATGAAACCGCTTGGGCGGGGCTTTCCCCCCGTCACTATTGTTCCCCCCTTGCGCATAAAGGGTGAAGTTTCCACAATCGGATAAAAATTCTCCATTCCGGTTAACCCTAGGCAATGCAGGGTACTGCGCATATTTGTCCGAAAAAATACGCTACCAAAGGGTGTCGTAAAACCATAAAGGCGTAGTTTCCGTACATGATCTGTTTGCGACGGGGTTTTTCGTACATTTTTAGAAGCTATTTTGAGGCGATTTGGCAGTTGCACATAGCGCGTCGTAAAACATATGTTTTCCGTCAGGTTGTGCCGTGCTACTCCCCTATCACCCCAATGTTGTCTAAAAATTTGACTATAATCAGGGTCATGACGACGAACATTGCAGGATGGTGTCATGAACCGAAAAATCCGCATCCAACGTTTGGCCCCCCAAGATCGGGATCTATGGCAGAAGCTCTACTACCGGCATAAGGCGCAGCGCCAACGGCGGCGGCTGTTGGCCTTGAAGGCGATCTGGGACGGGCAAACCCTTGGCCGCCGTGTGCCGGGACCAGAAGGTCCACCGGCACTCCCTTAAGCCTGGTACACACCGGAGCTTGTTTGTAGATCGGCTCCCTGCCCTCTTCGCCCATGCCGTGGAGTATCCGAAGCCTTTGGGCACTACTGCCCTTGAGCCTGCATACGCAAGGTCGGTAGGCGAGGGTTCCAGGGTCAGGGAAACCGGGTGTTTATAGTAAACCAAGAACAGTGCGGGGAACAGAATTATGAACGTTGCGGGTATTGATGTCGGCAGTGAGAAATTGGCAATGGTCATCGGCAAAGACGGCCGTTTGCATAAGCCCCGCGATTTTATTAACGAATCCACAGGCCACGCGGCCATCATCAATGCTTTGCGAAGCGCCAAAGTGCCCCGCGTGTGCATTGAGGCCACTGGCGTTTACCACTTGGATCTGGCCGTCGCCCTGCACGACGCCGGCATCGGGGTCATGGTGGTCAACCCCAAGGCGGCACGGCGCTTTGCCGAGGCCATGATGAGCCGCACCAAGACCGACCCGGTGGACGCGGCCCTGCTAGCCGAATTCGCCGCACGGATGCCCTATGTCGCCTGGGTGCGGCCTAGCGACGAGGTGCTCGCCCTGCGCGCCTATGCCCGCCACCTGGCGGCGCTGACCAAGCTGCGCACACAGTTGAAGAACCAACTCCATGCCTGGCAACAGTCGGGGACGGTCCCCGCCGCCATCGTCGCGGCTGTCCTTGAACACATCAAGCAGGTGGATGCGCACATCGAGTCCATGCGCGGCAAGGCTTTGGATCTAGTCGGCAGCCATGCCTCACTGCAAAAGCCCTACGAACTCCTGCTGTCGGTCAAGGGGATTGCCGAGGCCAGCGCCATTGCCCTGCTGGGCGAGTTGCTTGTGCTGCCGGAGGGGATGTCTGCCCGCCAGTGGGTGGCCATGGCCGGACTGGACCCGCGCCATAGCCAGTCCGGCAAGAGCGTTAACAAGAAGCCCCGAATTAGCAAGGCCGGCAATCGCCACTTGCGGATGGCCCTATACATGCCCTCCTTGAGCGCATGCAGGCATGACCCGCACCTGCGCGGCTTTTACCGGCACTTGATCGACCATCGTGGGCTGAAGAAGCTACAGGCCGTTTGCGCCGTCATGCGCAAACTGCTGACCGCCCTCCATGCGATCCTGAAAACGGCAAAGCCCTTCGACGGCAGCCGTCTGTTCGCCCTTCGGCAGGAGGCTCCAGCCAACGCTTAAGAAAATTTATGGAATTGGATGCAAAAAGGACTTGCATTGGAACAGAGTATCTACTCGCCCGCGTTCAACCCGGCCGAGTACCTGATCCACCGCGTCCGCCAGGACGCCCTTTACCATCTGCCCTCCACCTTCACCTTCACGCTTCAGGACAAGGCCGGGCGTGTGCAAGAGCATCTTGCCCAAGGCCCGCTGCTGACACCCAAACAAATGGGAAACCTCCTGCGTCATATCGGCAATCTACCCAGAAGCGGGAAAACCGTGAAAAATTGGCCAAAATTGGAGTGATAGAGGAGTAATTTTTGGCAAATTTACTTGTAGATCGTCATCCAACCACTCTCTGTGATGCAAAAAAATAGCACCAAAACAATGAACTCGTATACTAGCGTATATTTTCGGACAAATATGCACAGTACCCTAACACCGGGCTGGCCCGCTCGCCGACCCATACCGTCAGGACGCAGGGCAACCACTTTTTCGCGTCCATCTATGCGTTCTTCAAGCTTGAGCTGCATCAAGGCGTCGGCGCAAGTCGTCCCGTTCACTTTCAATTTGTCGGATGAGTTCTCGCAACACTGCGGTTTCGGCTGTCTCATAGCCTGTTGCGTCATGTCCCAATGCTGACGGTTGCGCATCGTCTCGCGCAATGGGCGGGAAAACACGGTGCAACTCAACCGGGTCGATTGAATAGCTGCCAGTGTCGTCGATTGACGCTGATATCCTGCCGTGTTTAATGGCCCGGTGAATGGTGGACTTGTCCTTGCCGGTTGCCGCTGCGGCCTGTCTATTTCATAGCGGTGCGTTTCGTTGCTTTGTTAGTGGTGCGCATCGTTGCGTATTTGCATAGGTTGGCACATCATCCACATCGGTATCAACGCCTGTTTTTGGTTTTTGCCAATATTAAGGTGCAAGACAAAATTAAGGTTTCTGTTGCGCGTCTATATTAAATCTAATATAAGGGTGCTATGAGTAGTCCGCAAAACAGGCCGGTCTTTTGGATCGCATCGTCATATGACGTTTGGTTGGATTTTCCCGAGGATGTGCAGGATGTGATGGGGTACGCCCTGCATCTGGCACAATGCGGGGAGAAAGCGCCGAGCGCCAAGCCCTTGGCGGACTTTAAGGGCGCTTCCGTCTTGGAAATTTGCGATGACCACGCGGGGGATACCTACCGCGCCATTTACACGGTGAGATTTTCCGAGGCGGTCTACGTCCTCCACGCTTTCCAGAAAAAAAGCAAAAAGGGGATTGCCACCCCGAAAAGTGAAATTGAGTTAATCGAACAACGCTTAAGAAAGGCGAAAGAACACCATGACCAGAACTTTGCACACTGACGGCGTGATCGCTACCGAGCATCCCTTTGTTGGGCTGCCGAATGGCGAGGAACGCTTTGCCAAGGCGCAATTAGCCCGTCTGATAAACCAGCAAATTCAGGAGCGCGGGCTTAAGCAAAGGGAAGCAGCCGAACTTTTGAGCCTTACGCAACCGGATATTTCCAACTTGGCCAATGGCAGGCTGTCCGGTTTTACCTTCGACCGTCTTTACCGATGCCTCTACGCGCTGGATACCGATGTGGAAATTGTCCTCAAGCGGCACTTGCCGACAGATGCCAAGCCCGCTGGAATTCATGTTTCGCAGCCTGGGTTTTAATTCATCGCCGCCTAACCTGATAGGCTAAGCGCTTTTTCTGTTCCGCAACCCCCTAAAACATCATAGAAAGCCCGTGCGGAAGGGATTGGATGGGGTGCGAGTTGTCTAAAAAACTAAGGTTTTTTTAGACTGTGCACAACGGTGGTTTCCTAGCCGTATATCGAAAAAAACCGCCTGAAAAGGCGGCTTCTGTGTAATTTTTAAAACTAGACAGAAAACATTGAAAATAATATAATACCAATTATTGATCCATGAAATGGAAACAGTGTTTTTGAAAAAAATACAAATAACAGTGAAGAAACTTTCTCCTTCACTAAATCTGTATCTAGCGTAAATTCAGTGCTTTGAATTTGACCACTAGCCACTTCTGTATAGAGTTTACGAAACAGTTTTTCTTGATGGAGAAAAAAAGCATCAAGAATCCAAAAAACAATTACTGGGAAGTATGCTAGAAGAAAAAATTTATGATCTGAATCTTTTGCTGAAAGCGCAAACATTGCCGCTACCAAGGTGACGCTCCATCCTTTTAAAAGAAAGGAGTCGCCACCCATCCTAGTTATTATTGCTTGAATAGGACTTACGCAAAATATAATTAATAAAGTATATAAATACTGGTGGATGTGGAGTATAATTTACACCCATGAGCAAAAGTAAATACTCCGGGTTAAAACCGACGCGTCGTGATTATTGTCAATTCATCCTGTTGACCTTAATCAATTATACGCAAACCTACATGGCCGAGCATCATCCTTTTTTTTCGCATGATGCCATAAACCGGTATCTCATGGAGGACGATGTATCGCCCGAAGCCGTGTGGCTGGCGGTGAAGGACACCATCCGCTACACCGAGAACGCCTGCCTGATATTCGACGACACGGTGCTGGACAAGCGCCACTCGTTCCACATAGAACTCGTCCGCCGTCAGTATAGCGGCAACGAACACGGCATTATCAAGGGCATCGGCGTCGTCAACTGCCTGTATGCCAACCTCGACACCGGCGAGCACTGGATCGTCGATTGGCGCGTCTACAACCCCGACGCGGACGGCAAGTCCAAGCTCGACCACATGCGGGACATGTTCGACGACGCCCTCGAACACAAACAACTGCCGTTCCACAGCGTGCTGATGGACTCCTGGTACGCCGCCAAGGAGGTCATGCTGCACATCGACCGGGCAGGCAAAATATTGGCTCTTTGGGAACTTGAATGGTAAAAAATAAGCCCAATCTAAACAGATAGTTGCCAAGCCCGGCAACGTGATTTTAAAGCGAGGTGTGCCATGGCCGAGTATGTCACAATTCCTCTTGATATTG
>Ga0268283_1001045_pt1 | contig 14270 bp, 9 predicted proteins | sample saktaG_13_FD_190140 | JGI IMG/M metagenome (GOLD analysis project Ga0268283, IMG submission 190140) | Saline water microbial communities from Sakinaw Lake, British Columbia, Canada - sak_2013_06_06_36m | ecosystem: Environmental > Aquatic > Non-marine Saline and Alkaline > Saline ... | reverse complement strand
TAGCTGCTCCTTTCTATACTTTGCATATGATTACGTAATTTTTTTTTGTAAAAATCCTATTTTCTATTAAAACTTAATCAAATCAATGACTTATTTATTCAACTGCGTAACTCCTAAAAAGTATCAAAACTATTGCTTTTGGGGAGTTACCTATGTCAACATAGCATCTAGTGATTAACCCAATGCGTACGGTTCAAGAATGCCAGATCTGCTCTTAGTCATTCTCCAGGCCGCTCTTGTCGTGAGCATCCCAATCTTGGTCGCTAACGGTAGCGAGACCTTGATGCATATTATTGCGCATCATGAGTTCCACGCGATCCCGATTTTGACTACTTTGGCGAGATTCCAGGGGCTGTTGGCTGGCGGCCTCCTTCTCCACGCTACTTTTGACGAAAGCTACTACGACCTTCAGGTCTTGTTTACTCCTGCGAGTAAGTGGAATCTCACAATCCATCAATTTTTGTTGGAGCGAGCCAATCTTTTTGCCTATAACCCGGACCCGCTACTAAGTCTCTTATCGGATCAACCGGTAAGTGTTCGAGGAATCCTCGTTGCGCTCGTAGTTGGGGTTATTCCTCTGCTGCTGGTGTTTATGTGTTTCCGCGTTTGGAAGTTTTGGGCTGCTCTTCGAGGAATCGTGGCTTGCGCTGGTACTGCTCTTTGGTCTGCTTGGATCACAGTGTACCTAGTTTGCTTGGTTTTTTGGGGTCTGTACGTCCTAAATTACTGGAGCTTGGCACTCCTCGCTGTGTACATTCAGCACCAACGTGGCAAAGGTGCCCATCATTGATGGCGAGTATGTGTTGATTATTCGAAAAAAAACATACTTTGTCATAGCGTTTTTTGCCTTGGTTTCCTTGGGAATTTGGGCGTTCTTATGCCCTGATTGCTCTCTTCATTTTGTGAGGGTGTTCCCCAGTGTTTCTTTTGCACCTTACCGCCACGGTCAAAGCCCATTTTTAGAACGTTATCCGACTCCCTCAGAAATGGAGGAGGACATCGCTGGTTTTGTCAGAGAGCCTCGAGCTCTAGCAATTCGCACCTATAGTAGTCGGGAAGGTCTGGAACAAGTTCCGAGGTTAGCCCAAAAGCATGCGCTTACCGTTTATCAAGGGGCATGGCTGACCAGCCAACGCAAACCAGATGGTGCCCCTACTTTCAATGACTTGGAAATCTCTTCTGCAATTCGACTAGCTAACGCTTACCCTGAAACCGTTCGTTGTGTAATCGTTGGCAACGAAGTCCTATTGCGTGGCGAGTTAACACCAAAAGAACTTATTGAGTACATCCACCAAGTCAAATCGTCGGTTTCCCAACCGGTTACCTACGCAGATGTTTGGGCTTTCTTTGAGAGATACCCAGAAGTGGGAAGGGCAGTAGATATTCTAACCATTCATATCTTACCCTATTGGGAAGATGAACCAGTCTCTTCTGAAAAAGCCATCGCACATGTCTTGTGGGTCTACGAGAGGATGCAATCCCTGTTTCCGGGCAAACAAATTTTTATCGGGGAGATTGGTTGGCCTACGAAAGGCCGATCGCGTGGTGCAGCGGTACCGTCATTGAAAAACAGTATTGAGTTCTCACATGCGGTTAGCACCCTAGCTGGGGAAAAAAGCTTCGATTTTAATTGGGTAGAGGCGTTTGATCAGCCGTGGAAGAGTCAAATTGAAGGGACGGTTGGTGCAAATTGGGGTATTTTCAACGCAGACCGCCACGCAAAGGCTGAGAATTGTACGTCCCTAGCCTATGTAGCTGCGTTGTTAGGAGCAATACTAGCTCTTTTTGGTCAGAATAAGCATTGGAAAAATATTGCCTTTGCCCAGTTAATTGCTAGTCTTTTGATAGTTCATGCTGATTATGTCACCAGTATTGCCTACACACCTTTAGAAACCACTTGGGCATGGGCGCGCATCGTTCTCTATTGCTTGTTTACTGGACTACTTTGGCGTGTAAACCAAAAAATGCAACAAGCTGCACGTGGGTTTTTTAGTCTTTATGTTGTAGCTGCGCTATTCAACACGTTTTTGTTTCTTCTGGATGGTCGTTATCGAGATATTCCTACACTTGAATTTCTAATCCCAAGTATTGGAGTGTTGGCATATGCTCTAGCCATTCCTCCGGTTTTATCTTGGAAAAGTCTTTCGTTGTCTCGAATTTTTCCAAGAAGATCAACGTATGATCCTATTTCTCCAAAACGTGCTTCTATCTTATTGATTACCGCAATGGCTGTTGGCCCTCTCTCAGAATCTTGGGCATTGAGCCGAGGTGAGGATTTCTTACATTTACATCCGACTTGGCTTGATCGCATACCGTTGCTACTAGACGCGTTGGTTGCCAATCAAGAAATGTTGGGCTGGTCTGCCATGCTTGGATGTATGGCCATACCTTATTTGCTGGAATGGAATCCATTTCGGCGTGTGGTAGATAAGACTTATGTTTTCTGAATTTTCTTCTCCTGGTTGGTTTTTTTTATTATTTATTCCGATTTTACTAAAATCTTTACCAAAAATGCGTCGTCGTGCTCACGAAGAAGACCGAGTTCGTCAATATGCGGATCTGCATCTTTTGCCTTATTTACTTTTATCAGGTACCACTGCAAAAAAAAAGAAACATAAGAAAGTCTATTGGGGTTTTCTTTGGTCACTCGGAACATTGGCCATGGCTGGGCCACATTGGGGTTATACGGACTTAGAAATCAGACAACCGGGATCTGACCTAGTAATATTGCTAGACCTATCTCGTTCCATGGAAGTAAAGGATGTAAAACCCAGTCGCATTGTTCGTGCGCGCCAAGAAATAGATGATTTATTGCGGTTAAAATCTGGACTCCGAGTTGGTTTAATTGGTTATGCGTCAGTAGCCCATGTGTTGGCTCCCATTACAGAAGATGCAGAAACCTTGCGGAATCTGCTTCCGTCATTGTCTCCAGAATTAGTGCGGTTGCCCGGAAGTCGTTTGTCTTCTGCTTTAGATCGCGCTAGACGGTTATTTTCTTCTCAGTTGCCCGGTGCAACTCGTCATCTCCTTTTAATTAGCGATGGCGATTTTGACGAACCCGATCTTGAAACAATGGTTAGCAAATTACATCAAGACGGGATACGGTTGCACGTCTTGGGCATTGGCACAGAGCAAGGTGGGCAAGTACCACTTAAAGACGAGGTACTTCGCGATCCGAAGACTGGAAATGAAGTGATTTCAAAAATGGATGAACTATTGTTGCGCGGACTGGCGAGTGCCGGCGGCGGCGAATACCAACATGCCAGCTTCCAAGAAGAGGACACGCGCGCGCTTCTTCAGGCCATTTTTGGTGACGCTGGAACAACCCAAAACCACCACTATCGTGTTTGGCACGAGTGGTACTACCTTTTGGTTATCTTAATGTTGATGTTGATTTTGCCTTGGTTCCGTCGGAATGTTGCTATATTTACTTGATATTTCTCAAATGGAATTCCAAAGCTTTTAATAACAGTGTCTAAACACTCCTCAGGTTTTACATTGGTAGAGCTTGCGTTTTGGGTGTTCGATCCGAGTGTGCAGCCAAGAATCATCCCTCTTGGCTTGCCTCATTCCGCTACATGCAAACTCTGACCTTCAATGGGGAGGATTTCAAGCAATCAGCACCACAAAAGAAAAAAGCCCGGCTATCCCCCGTGTTTCATGTCTTCAAAAAAACGCTTAAGCCCATCAAACCAAGTATTGGCTCTAGGACTATGTTTCTCTTCGCTATTGCGTAGGTTGTCGTCAAACTCCTGAAGCAGTTCCTTTTGTCTTCGGCTTAAATTAACTGGGGTTTCAATCACCACACGGCATAACAAATCCCCCGGGGGGCCTCCGTGCACTGAACGAACTCCTTTACCGCGAAGACGAAATACTTTGCCACTCTGTGTTTCCGGGGGCACTTTTAGTTTTACTCGGCCATCGAGAGTAGGTACGTCAAGATCACCACCCAATGTTGCTACCACGAAACTGATAGGCACCTCACAATTCAAATCGTTCTCTTCTCGACTGAAAATCGCGTGTTCTTTGACTTGAATTTGAACATAGAGGTCTCCTGGAGGGCCTCCATGCTCTCCAGCTTCACCCTCGCCCGCGAGCCGAATGCGGTCCCCCGTGTCCACTCCAGAGGGTACCTTGACCGAAAGAGTTTTCTGGTCCTGAACGCGCCCACGTCCCGTACAAGTAGGACAAGGATCTTGGATGACTTGTCCTCTGCCGTGGCATCGTGGACAAGTTTGTTGCACTGAAAAGAAACCCTGCTGCATCCGAACTACACCACGACCATTGCAGGTGGGGCAAGGACTTGGTGCGGTGCCACGTTTTGCTCCGGTTCCACTGCATGCCTCGCACGAGAGTAGGGTAGGCACCCGGATCTTTACGGTGGTTCCGAAGACCGCTTCTTCCATCGAAAGGTCTAAGGTATAGCGTAAATCAGCACCACGATAGGATCGGTTGCTTCCAGTGTTTCCAGAGGCTCCTCCACCAGCACGATTAAAAATGTCCCCAAAGACGTCTCCAAAGATCTCCGAGAAGTTAGCCCCACCGAAGCCCGCTCCAGCAGGACCTGGCCCCGAAGAAGCAGAATCCACTCCAGCATGACCGAATTGATCATAGGCAGCCCGCTTTCTAGGATCAGTCAACATCTCGTAGGCTTCTTTGGTTTCCTTAAACTTGTCCTCTGAATCCTTGTCCCCAGGGTTGCGATCTGGGTGGAATTTCATGGCAAGCCGCCGGTACGCCTTTTTGATGTCGGCCTCAGAGGCGTTTTTTGGTAATCCTAAAACTTCGTAATAGTCTCGTTTGGCCATGAGCAGCTTGTAATCTCGCGAAAATCAGACGTCCTTGCCTATTGTAGCCTATCTCTTGTTGCCGCGACTCACCTCTTCAAACTCGGCATCGACTACATCACCTTTCTCTGGGTTGCCCTTGTTCTTCTCGGCACCGCCCTTGCTAGGGTTTTCAGCACCGGAGGTAGGACCCGCGCCAGGTGCTCCACCATTTTGTGAATACATGTGTTCGGCGAGTTTGCTCGCAGCCTCTGTTAGGATTCTAGCTTTGGCTTCGATTACGCCCTTGTCGTCACTCTTGAGCACCTGTTCGAGATCGCGTATGGCTGACTCGATCGAAGCGCGTTCGGTACTGCTCACCTTTTCACCAAGATCCGAGAGGGATTTTTTGGTGGCATGCGCCAACGCATCGGCTTGGTTTCGAGTACTGATCAACTCTTGGAATTTTTTATCTTCAGCGGCGTGCTGTTCGGCATCCTTGACCATGCGCTTGATCTCTTCTTCCGACAACCCACTAGAGGCCCGAATGACAATGGACTGCTCGCGGTTGGTTGCCTTGTCTTTTGCAGAAACGTTCAAGATTCCGTCTGCGTTGATGTCAAAAGTTACCTCGATTTGTGGAATACCCCTCTGAGCAGGTGGGATGCCACTCAAATCGAATCGACCCAATGACTTATTCGCAGCTGACATTTGACGTTCACCTTGGAGGACGTGAACGGTCACAGCAGTTTGGCCATCTTCTGCGGTAGAAAAGGTCTGTTGAGCACGAGTGGGAATGGTCGTATTTTTCTCGATCAATTTGGTCATTACCCCGCCCAAAGTCTCAATCCCGAGAGACAACGGCGTAACATCCAACAACAAAACGTCCTTGACCTCACCACCCAAAACCCCTGCTTGAATAGCAGCACCAACGGCAACGGCTTCGTCCGGATTAACGTCCTTCCTAGGCTCTCGGTTGAAGATTCGCTTAACAACTTCTTGCACCTTGGGCATTCGTGTCTGGCCACCAACGAGAATAACTTCGTCGATCGCAGAAGCTGAAAGCCCGGCATCCTTGAGAGCAATCCGGCAAGGGTCTGTGGTCTTTTCGATCAGATCTTCTACTAAGGATTCCAGTTTGGCGCGAGTAAGTTTGTAATTTAGGTGCTTTGGGCCGCTAGCATCTGCAGTGATGTAAGGAAGGTTAACATCAGTCTGCTGACTGGAAGACAACTCGATCTTGGATTTCTCGGCCGCTTCTTTCAGGCGTTGGAGTGCCAATGGATCATTGCGGAGGTTGATTCCGGTTTCCCGTTGGAACTGCTCGACTAAGTGATCGATGATCCGCTTGTCAAAGTCCTCACCCCCGAGGAAGGTGTCTCCATTCGTGGAGAGCACTTCAAATTGGTGTTCTCCCTCCACTTCGGCAATTTCGATGATCGAAACATCAAAAGTACCACCACCCAAGTCATATACTGCGATTTTGGAATCACCGCGCTTTTTGTCCATGCCATAAGCAAGGGCAGCAGCGGTAGGCTCATTGATGATACGTTTGACTTCAAGACCTGCAATTCGTCCTGCTGCTTTGGTAGCTTGCCGTTGAGAATCATTAAAATAGGCAGGAACAGTAATGACTGCTTCGGTGACCGGTTCTCCCAAATAGTCTTCGGCAGTCTTTTTCATCTTCATGAGGACACGGGCCGAAATTTCCGGCGGTGCCATCTTTTTGCCGTTGACCTCGATCCAAGCGTCCCCGTTGTCCGCTCGAGCGATGTTGTAAGGCACCATGCCTGCGTCTCGCCGTACTACCTCATCCTCAAAACGACGTCCAATCAGACGTTTTACGGCAAACAAAGTATTTTTTGGATTGGTAACTGCTTGCCGTTTCGCACTCTGGCCCACGAGCACTTCTGCATCCCCAGTGAAGGCGATGACAGAAGGAGTAGTCCGGTCCCCTTCACTGTTTTCAATAACCCGAGGTTTGTTACCTTCCATGACGGCAACGCAGGAATTGGTAGTACCCAGGTCAATACCAATAATTTTGCCCATGTTCTTTTCTCTAGTGGTGCGCCGATAGTCGGCGGTGAGTATTTAGGATATGGGGACGCAGCCCCTGAATTTCAAGAGGGTTGCGGAGGATTCGTCTGAGGAGCACTTTGAGACACGATGACCAGTGCGGGACGAATAAGCCGATCGTTTAACGTGTAGCCCTTCTGATACACCATGAGAATGGTATTCGGAGGCACTGTACTGTTGGGCTGGACTGTCATGGCTTGGTGTAACTCCGGATTGAACCGTTCATTGATGGGGTTCACTTCACGGATACCAAATTTACTCATGACACCGGTCAGTGCCTTTAGCGTAAGTTCCATACCTTCACGCAATTTGGCAACATCTATTGTTCCAGAAACAGCAGAAAGCCCAAGTTCTAAACTATCTCGGACAGGCAACAAATCTGAAGAAAACCGCTCTAAAGCAAATTTATGAGCACCCTCTAGGTCGCGTTCTGCTCGCCTCCTGCGGTTTTCTATTTCTGCACGAGCACGCAAGAGATCGTTCCAGTTTGCTTCTGCTTTGGCCTGAGATTCTTCTAACAAACGACGAAGTTCTACAATCTCCTCACTTTCCGTTGCATTAGCTGCTTCTACATTGTTGGTATTTGGATCATTGGGAACAGCTGTTTCCATTCAAACCTCCGAGCGCACACCCGACAAAGCGACGCTGACTAGGACTAGGAACCACAAGATATGGGGGTTCAATCGTGGCGATTCAAGGCAGCACCGAGGAGTTTGGCTGCTAAGTCGACGATGGGTAACACACGCTCGTAGGGCATCCGGGTAGGGCCAATCACTGCGACTACACCCAAAATCCGATCATCGGCGATGTATGGTGCACTGACTACGCTACACGGCTCCAAGAGGTTTTGTCCGGTTTCAGCACCAATAAAGACTTGTGTACCTTCTCCCGCTAAACATTGATCTAAAAGGTGAAGAATATCACGCCTGCGACTGAATGCTTCGAAAAGTCGGCGCATCTGCTCTCGACCTTCAATATCAAGGCACCCTAAAAGATTTTCTTCACCTGCCAAGACATAATCGTCTCTCGGGGTTTCGAAAGCCTCTGCGCCTACCGTCATTGCAGCAGAAAGTGCATTGTCCATACATTGTCGATCTTGCTGCATTTCTTTTAGCAGTTGGGTACGGATTCCCTCTAGTGTTTTTCCTGCGAAGGTTTCATTCAAGTAACGCGCGGCTCGATCTAACTCAGAAGTTGTGTAAGTCTTGTCGGTATGAATGACACGATTTCGTACTTCCCTCTCGTTCACTACTAAAATAGTGAGTACCCGTCGTTCAGAGAGAGAGAGAAAAGCCACCTGGCGCAATACAAGTGCACTTTGCCTAGGCACCATTACTAGGCCTGCAAATTGTGTCAAGGTAGACAAAAGAGCAGAAGTGGCCGTTACCAGTTCAGCAATGCTGCGATCCGGATCAAGATGGGTGCGCCACTTTTGCATCTCCTGACCTGCGAGGGGGCGCAAAGTAATCAGATGATCTATAAAGTAGCGGTATCCTAGCACCGTTGGGATGCGGCCTGCAGAAGTATGTGGAGAAAAAATCAGCCCAAATTCCTCTAGGTCTGCCATGACATTGCGAATAGTCGCAGGGCTAAGCTCTGGTTCTGCAACTCGCGCTAAAGTGCGAGACCCAACAGGCTTGCCATCCCGAATGTAACGTTCCACAATAACTCTGAGGAGACGGCTAGCCCGTTCGTTTAGTGTGACTTCAGGCACGAGGAAGTATCAATAGTTTTGAGTGGTTTTTAGGATAATATTCTCAAGAGTATACCTAATTTTTGAATTTGTGTCAAAATTGGGTGTGTTTTTTTTCGCGCACATTTTTTGAAGTGGTGTCCTGCGGGAAATCTATGAACCCTGCCCGATTTAACAACGTTGGATTGATTGCCCGATACGCAAGTGAAGCAGTTCGTGAGACGGTGCTCTCTCTAGCAGCTTCACTCAAAGCAAGAGGGTGTAATGTTTCTTTGGACGAGCGCGGTGCCCAGCTGACCGAAACCAACGGTGCACAAGTCAGCACATTGCGTGGCATTGGTGAAACCTGCGACTTAGTCATTGTGGTAGGTGGAGATGGTACCCTGTTGAATGCAGCCCGTGGTTTGGCTAGTTACAATGTCCCGCTATTAGGCATTAACCTAGGGAGTTTAGGTTTTTTAGCCGATGTAGCACCAGAAACCATAGAAAAAACACTTGACGAGATTTTAGGAGGGGAATACACATCCGAAGAACGTTGTCTTTTGCATGCCACAGTGCTTCGTGCAGGTGAAATGATCAGTGATAGTGACGCTTTTAATGACGTAGTATTTCACCGTTGGAGCGTTTGCAGGATGATTGAATTTGAAGCCTACATTGATGGCCAATTCGTTTATCACCTGCGTGCTGATGGCTTGATTATTTCGACTACCACAGGTTCGACTGCTCACTCTCTCTCAGCAGGTGGCCCTATTGTGCATCCTTCCGTACCTGCGATTATTTTATCTCCCATTTGCCCACATACAGTTAGTAGTCGACCCTTAATCGTACACAGTAATGCTCAAATCGAAATCATAATACGCGACGGAAACCAAAGACATGCTCAAATTGTTTGTGACGGTCAGATCAATTTAGGATTGTCCTCAGGAGATTTAGTAGTCATTCGAAAACGAGATGGTTGCATTCGATTGATTCATCCTTCGAACTACGATTACTACCGTATTCTGAGAGAAAAACTCCATTGGAGCAAAAAACTCACCGGAATTACGGCAGGACAATAGCTCGTGTATGTGCCGTGGAAGCAAAAGTGCGCATAGTGCGAAATGCTGTACGTGCTTACTCAGCTGCTCCTTTCTATACTCTGCATATGATTACGTAATTTTTGTTTTTTAAAATCCTGTTTTCTATTAAAACTTAATAAAATCAATGATTTATTGATTCAACTTACGTCAAACTCAGGTTGATGATCAATCCTAGAAAGGAATTTTCTATATTTACCTATCTTTTTCGAATGTTCTTTTTCCCCATGTTGTTCGGAATGAATCCGGTCTTTGCGGTTCTCAACCTAACAACGGAAGAACTAGAGTGGCTTCAAGAACATCCCATTGTACGTCTTGCACCCGATCCAGACTACGCCCCTTTTGAATTCCGCAACACCGATGGACAAATTGAAGGTATAGCTCCCGATACGCTACACATGATTTCCAAAATATTAGGAATTAGAGTTAAGACTCTGCATTCCGATTCGTGGGAAAAATCCTTGGAAATGGTAAAAAACGGGGAAGCCGATCTGGTGACTGTAGCCACACCTACGCCAGAACGAGAAGTTTTCCTTTCTTTCACTAAGCCCTACGCAATCTTTCCAGATTTGCTAATAGTGCGACAGGACGTAAAAAATTACCCGGACATGAGAGACCTGTCGGGAAAAACATTGGCGGGTATCAAAGGTTGGGCTATCAACGACGAAGTGCAACAGGAATACCCTGATGTCCGCTTTCGCTGGCTACCTGATGTCAAGGAGGCTCTAACTGCCGTCTCTCTAGGAGAGGTGGATGGTATTTTTCTGAATCGTGCTACGGCTGGTTATTGGGTGCAACGTTTGAACATTACTAATTTGCGCAACGTTGGAGAAACCCATTTTACTTATCGTTTGAGTTTTTCTATTCGCAAAGACTGGCCGCTGCTCCGTAGCATAATGGACAAAGCCCTCAGCGAAATCAGCATGGAAGAAAGACTTCGCATTCAAGCTCGTTGGATATCCCTGCCAGAGGAGAAGGACACCCTGTCTATACAGCTTTTGTGGGGCCTATTGATCGGCGTGTTGCTGATTTTGTCGGTAGTGGTGTTGTCGGTTCTGCATTTGCGATTGCATCAATCATTCGCCACTAGTGTGTTAGGTGGGAAAGAATCCATGATTATTGGGCAGCATGAAGTACGTATCAAATTCCTGATTGAATTGTTGCCTTGGTTGGCGTTGTTCACGGGGTTGGCTGCAACCTTCGTCTGGCATCAGGCCGCTGAAGGTGATTCCCGTGAAACGTTGAAGGTCAAATTCAACTATCAAGCCCAAGAAATCAGCTCTCGCGTCCAACAACGGATGCACACCTACGAGCAGATATTACGCGCGGTGCGCGGTTTGTTTGCTGCCTCCAAAAGCGTAGAACGCGACGAATTCCATGCCTTTGTGGGGTCCTTGCAACTGGAAAAACAATATACGGGCATTCAAGGCGTGGGGTTTTCCCTCCTCGTGGCCAAGGAAGAAAAAGATCAGCATGTCGACACCATCCGACGGGAGGGGTTTTCCAACTATTCCATTCGACCGCCAGGTAACCGTTCCCTGTATACCTCCATCATCTATTTGGAGCCTTTTGACGGTCGCAACCTAAGGGCTTTCGGCTACGACATGTATTCCGAGAACGTGCGCCGTATGGCCATGGAACGCGCGCGAGATTCTGATATGGCCTCCATGTCTGGTAAGGTCACATTGGTGCAAGAAGAAGGGCAGCGCGTCCAAGCTGGTTTTTTAATGTATGTGCCCATCTACCGCAATGGGTCTCCCCACGAAACCCTGGAAGAGCGTCGAATTAATCTCATGGGCTGGGCATATTCACCTTTTCGCATGGATGACCTGATGGAGGGTATTTTGGGCATGCATCCCACAGATGTTGATATGGAGATTTTCGATGGCGACGTTACCCAACCCAACACCTTGATGTACGACTCAGATGGTTTTCTGGCGTCTACGAAACCTGTTACAACATTGTACAAGGTGATCAAGCGCATGGATATCGCTGGTCACACATGGACTATTGTCCTTAGCTCCAAACCCTCTTTTGAATCTCAGATAGATTACCGACGATCCCAAATGATTCTATTTGGAGGTGTTTTGATTAGCATCTTCCTGTATGGGATTGTGTGGCTCTTAGTGTATGGCAGGCTGCGTGCGTCCCGCTTAGCGGAGAGAATGACGGACGAATTGCGGAATAACCAAGAACGCTTGGCACTAGCAACCGAGGCAGGCTTTATCGGTATTTGGGACTGGGATCTCGTGCATAACAGACTGTTTTGGGACGATGCTATGTATCGGCTATACGGTATTCGAAAAGAAGATTTCGGGAGTGTTTACGAAGCGTGGTTAACTTTGTTGCATCCGGAAGATAAAGCTTATGTAGAGGCCGAGATCAAGGCGGCCTTGAATGGTGAGCGTGAATGTGCGCCCGAGTTTAGGACCGTTTGGATGGACGGTTCGGTGCATTATCTCAAGGCCGCTTCGCGTACTATTTCTGATCACCAAGGCAAGAAGTTGCGCATGGTAGGCATCAACTATGACCTCACCGAACGTAAACAGGCTGAACAAGTTTTAGTATCTGCCAGAAAAGAATCAGAGCAAGCCAACCGTGCTAGAGGTGATTTCTTGGCCAATATGAGCCATGAAATTCGTACACCGATGAATGCCATCATTGGTATGAGCTACTTGACACTGCAAACAGAACTGACTGGTAAACAGAAAGACTATATCGAGAAAATTCATAAAGCCGCCAAATTACTCTTAGGTATCCTCAATGACATTCTCGATTTCTCCAAGATTGATGCCAACAAGGTCGAATTGGAGACAATCCCCTTCAGCCTAAGTGACGTGTTGGACAATCTAATTGACCTGACGACACTGAAAAGCATTGGGAAAGAACTGGAGCTTCTTATCGCTGTTAATCCGTTGGTTCCCAAGCGTTTGGAGGGAGATCCATTATGGTTGAGCCAGATTCTCATCAATCTGGTCAACAATGCTACCAAATTTACCGAATCAGGAGAAATTGTTGTCCGCGTGGAGCAGGTGATGACCCAAGAAGAATCGCTAGTCTTGCGATTTTCGATTACCGATAGCGGTATTGGCATGACCGAAGAACAGATAGAAAAACTGTTCCAACCCTTTAGCCAAGCGGACTCCTCTACCACGCGCAAATATGGAGGAAGTGGGCTCGGTTTAATCATCAGCAAGCGACTCGTGGAAATAATGGGGGGCAAGATCTGGGTAGAGAGCCGACCTGGTCAAGGCAGCACTTTCACCTTTACGGCAAGGTTTGGACTCTTAAAGGAAACGGAGGGTCAAGTCGAAAAAAAACCCAGCAGATCATCGGATACAGAAGTAATCGCAGCGATACGGGGTGCCCGCGTGTTGCTGGTAGAGGATAACGAATTTAACCAACAGGTTGCCACTGAATTATTAGAGATGGCCCACATGGTCGTGATAGTGGCTGAAAATGGCCAGATTGGAGTAGAAAAAATCAGATCCGAGACTTTTGACATTGTGTTTATGGATGTACAAATGCCGGTCATGGATGGGTATATGGCCACTAGGGAGATTCGAAAGGATACTGCTTACGCCGATCTGCCCATCATTGCCATGACTGCCAATGCCATGGCCAGTGATCGTGATAAGTGCCTAGGCGCGGGCATGAATGATCATATAAGCAAACCCATTGATCCAAAAAAACTGTATACCATTCTAACCAAGTGGATTCGTCCTGATTCAGCACGGAATTTTTCAACTGTAACTTCTAAAGTCACGTCAAAAATAACCCCCGTGACGATTGCGTCCTCTGTACCTAAAATACTTTTCCAGTTATCTGGCCTCGACATCCGCGCTGGCCTGAGTCACGTGGATAACAATGTGGCTTTATACTTAAAGATTTTGTCCACCTTTGTACGCGACCAGGAAAAAGTTTTTCATACCATGGTCAGCCTGCTTGAAGCACACGAGTTGTCCTCCTTAGAGCGTACCGCCCATACCCTAAAGGGGATAGCAGCTACCATTGGCGCCACAGGACTGAGCGAAGCAGCGAAGAAAGTTGAACAAGGAGCCAACGGTGGAATGAGTAAAGAGCAATTACGCCCTTTGCTGGCGGAAACCAGCAGAGAGTTGGAGGATCTACTCCCCACTATTGTTGCAGCCTTACCGGTACGGGAGACAAAATTTCCTACCATGGATAATGGGATTCTCGACTTAGAGGTATTGACCCCACTATTCAAGCAGGCAGAAACACTCCTGCAAAATTTCACTCCTGATGTAGAATTGGTCATAGCTGAGATAGAAAAAATAGTGGAAGGAAGTAGCCACCAAGATTATTTGTGTACCCTGAAACAGCTCCTAGAAGATTATGACTACGAAGAGTGCCTGAATGTATTGGGTAAATGGACAACCGACCTCGGTATAAAATTGCGAGATGATTTTTTACCCTAACAAACTTTAGCCAATTGCGTAACTTCTACTAAGGCTTTCCCCTATTTTTTGTCCTTGGTCTATGAACCAAGCCATAGACCCTGGTTTTTGGCCTTGGAACTCGACAGGGAAGTCGAGTGACCCCGCCGATTTAAGCCATGGAGGAGCGGGTGACCGGTCTCATCGGTCACAGAGGAATCGGATCTAGGGGATTTACCGATTCCGATAGCGAGGTCGGGCG
>Ga0268283_1001043_pt1 | contig 14303 bp, 9 predicted proteins | sample saktaG_13_FD_190140 | JGI IMG/M metagenome (GOLD analysis project Ga0268283, IMG submission 190140) | Saline water microbial communities from Sakinaw Lake, British Columbia, Canada - sak_2013_06_06_36m | ecosystem: Environmental > Aquatic > Non-marine Saline and Alkaline > Saline ... | reverse complement strand
AGAGCATTGACAATGGCAGTGGGAATCATTTTTTTTGTAGCCCGCCTCTTCCATGAGAGGCTGACGACCGCCATAGACATTAAACCATTTGATTGTCGCCGCTTTTACTCCGTGCTCGCGCCGATACATTTCCGTAAAACTTTCGGCTGCGATTTTGGTAATGGTATAGGTGTTGACCCAGCAGTTTGGTTTAGAAATTTCCACCAGTTTTACGCTGTGCAATCGGCAAGCTTCCAGAACATTCAGCGTACCAATAACATTAACCTGCGTTGCCTCGATGGCACAATCCACAAGCTCGTGCGTCCCCAGCATTCCTGCAAGGTGAAACACAAAATCACAACCGGCAATCGCCTTTTCCAACTTGTCTTTTTCAAGAACACTGCCGATGATGGTTTCAACTTCGTTGTACTTGGGATGGCAGAGGTCATATGAAATAACCTCATGTCCACGTTCTTGGAGTTCGTCAATCAAATGACTGCCGATAAAGCCATTACCGCCTGTTACGATGATTCTCATATGCACCTCCTTACAAAAATTAGTGGTTTACTAAATTTTAAAGATACAGCTCAATCTACGAGATTGACTGGTTATTATGGAACACATTTTTAAAAATGTCAAACGAGCGTAAGGCTATGTTCGAAGCACCATCCTCCCAATCGAAAAAGAGGCCCAAATTAAGCCTCTAAATCATCTGCGGGAAGGACAGTTATTAGCTGGGAACATTTTCGAGCGTTCGATTGAGGGAATATTGGCGAATTGGGAGGTGGTAGAAATGAAGGTTTCGAGGATGGAGGCGTTGATGAAAACTAATTGAGATATTGATTGCACTCATCTTTAGCAATCTGCAATTCGGCTTCGTGTTTTTTTACGCTTTCAGTAGCACTCGCAACATCTTTTTTCCTATATTGAATATTTTCATCATTGTTTTTCTTGCACGTATTCTTTTCATTTGAACCACAGCTCGATTCGCTGCAACCATATGATTTAAGGCAAGATTTATAACAATCAACACAATCACCGCTTTCAGCTTTTTTGAGAGTTTTCTGATCTTCCCCTAATTGCCTCTGGCTGGAAGCGAGAACATCCTGTTGCCTTTTTAGTCTTGCCTCGCAATCCGCTTTTTTGTTTTTAAAATCCTGCGCGGTTGCGTCCGCATTAGCTTGTTCCTGATCTGCTTTAAAACCCTGTAGTTCATTAAGTTTGGTCTGCTGTGAGTCAATTATGTCCTTTTGACTATCCAGTTTACCTTGCATTTCAGTCATTAAGCTTTCTGCTAGTACCCTATTTTTCTCTATCTTCCTATATCCATAATACAGCGCAGAGAAAAGTGAGACGCTGATTACTGTAACAAGGCTTATTATTATAATTCTTTTGCGCATAGATTTTTTTATTAATTAGAGATGAAAATAAATTGACTTCATTATAATTTTTGATTATTAGAAGAATTGACCCTATAGTAAAGACCCTATAGTAAAGACATTTTTATAATTTTATAATACCTCTAAATAGCCATAAAGTAAAGAAAACAAGCCCAAATAGGCTTGTTTTCGGAATCCTCCCCAGAAAGAGTGCGTTTCTGCGACACAACAAAAAAACAGCTCGAGTTACCGTCTTATTGTGCTCATATTTAACGACAACTGTCCCCGGTCACAAAGAGCGCCCTACATACCACCTATAAGCACGGTCAGATTAGGCGACATTCCTATCTTCCACAAACTTCTTTATCCGTTCCACCATTTCCTGCGGAGTGGTATTGGCTTTAATGATATAGTCATCGGCGCCCAGCTTTTTTGCTCGATCGCGGTATTCTTTTTTATCCGTATTGGTAAAGACAAAAAAAGGCACGCCTTCCACGCGAGAATCTTTCTTCAATTTTTCCATAATATCAAGGCCATTTTCATTGCGCAGTAGCACATCCAAAAGAACAATGTCCGGTTTGTCCCAAGAAATCACCTTAAACACTTCATCACCGGTAGTAGCCGGCATAGTGAGTAGGCCCCTAAGATCGAAAAATTTGCTAAACAGAAATACTTGCTCCGGATCATCTTCGACAAATAAAACTTTAATTTTATTGAACATATGTTTTGGCTAATAATTACAACTTAAGTTCCGCTCTTTCTTCAATATACTGCTTAATGTCTACCTTGCCTGTGGGTTTAATCGGCAACTGCACAAAAAATTCCGAGCCTTTGCCTAATTCCGATTTTACCCAAACCTTCCCGCCGTGACCCTCCACGATTTCTCTGACGATAAACAGCCCCAAGCCTGTGCCATCCGTATACATATCAACGGCATTTTTAGCTCGAGCGAATTTCTGGAATAAACCAGGAATCGCTTCCGTGGGAATACCAATTCCATTGTCTTTGACGGAAAAAATGACATCATCCTTTTCTTTTTTGCTAGAAATTGTGATGGTCGCCTTGCCATTTCGCGCATCACGCACATCCGGAGTTTGTTTCGGTGACGGGGTATATTTGATGGCGTTGGTGATCAGATTGGAAAAAACTTCCTCCAAATATTGCTTTTGCCCAAATATCTCTGGCACGGCTTCGTCCAGCTTTCCCAGCGACAGCTCAATTTCCCGCTCCATTGTTTCCGGCTTGAAGCCATCGATCATCTTCGTGAAAAATTCTTGGATGTTGATTTTTTCCACTTCCGTATCCATCGCATTGAATTTTTTATTTGTTAGCGAGGTAGCGCTCAAAATATCATTAATCACATCTTCTAGCTTCTTACACTTAAGACTGGCTCCTTCATAGAATTTCTTTTTTGTCTCAGCGTCAAATGAGTCCATTGTTCCGTCGATCAGCATTGCGATTGTGCCCTTGATCACCGTCACCGGCGTACGCAGTTGATGCGAAGCAATATTGATGAACTCATTTTTCACTTGATCCATCCGCTTCAACTCCTCATTGGCAAACTCCAGCGCTTCTTTTTGTTTGACCTCTTTTTTAACTGAATTCACCAGCCACCAGCCAAAGACCGCAGCAATAAATAAAGTTATTATTGTTAGAACGCGATTGATCGGATTGGTTATGAAAAATAGTTGCGAACCAATAAGAATCATCAAGGATACCACCAACATTTGAGCAGCGAGAATCTTAAGATTAAACGCTTGATATTTAACGATTGCGTAAGCGCAGAACCCAGCAAATATCACCACCGAAAAAGGAGCGAGTATAACTAAACTATAAGCCGCGTAAATTGCAGCCACAATAGCAAGAAACATTGCTAAGAATAAGAATATCGTCGTTCCCAAAATAAATAAAATTAACTGTTTTTTAAAATTTTCTTTTAACGTTTTAATCTTTTTAAAAAAAGTTATCACGATAAAAACAATATAATATAAAGTTAGGGCTGCAAGGTACCAATAAAAAATACCCGTAACTGTGTCGCACTCTGGCGCTGGGGTCATGGAACTGACAACGTATTTTGTTGGTAACGCCACAATAAATGGAACTATCGGTAAAAATAACATCGCCACTACTTTTTTATTTAACGGCCTGTCTTCGGGAAAAACATAAATAAACATTGCGACAAACATTGGTCCAAAAATTCCCAATGTGGCAATTCTTTCGATCAGCATTATATCAGCCGAACTCGTCGATGAAAAGCTAAGATAATCAGAAATCATCCAAATTAGAAATCCGACTATTGACAGAAAATAAAGTCGATTGGCTGTTTTCTTAAATCCGGAAAATAAAACAAAAAAACCCAACAGTAAAATAGTCACCGAAGGAGCGGCATAGCTATAATTAAGAAAATTAATGTAGGGATATACTTCGCACATTCTAAATATACTATACCATATCCTAAAAATAAAAAAAGGGGCAACTCATAAAGAGTCGCCCCGCACACTATCATACACATTTCCTATGCATTTTTCGTTGAGCTTTCTATAACGTCTATATTCTTAATAAACGGCATAGTCCTTTTTACATAGGATCCGGCAAATTCCGGCACAGCGATTCCTTCACTTATCAATCTTGAATTGTCGAATGTCTGACTAACATTGATGAACTTGAGATATTTGTCCAATCCATAAAGCAGAATTCGAAGCTTTCCAAAAGGCTGAAATTCTTTCCGCCAGTAGTCAAGATAGTTGGTGTAGTCATTGTTTAAAATGTTGCACCGTTCTATTCTTTTTCTGGAAAAGAAAGCGATTTCTTCAATGAGACCTTGATCTGTAAAGCAAAAGCTTGGTCTCACTATGTCATCACAATCCCTATAAACACTTAGAATATCCCACATTGTGCTCGCAGATGCACCCGAGCTGATGTGATAGCAACTAAAAGATCTATTAGAAAAAACCAAATCTATTATTGCTTTACTCGCATAGTCCACCGGAACAACATCTGCTTTGCATTTGGAATCAAATGGACAGAGTCGCAATATATTGAGCGCAGAAAAAATCCAAACGATATCAAACGCTCTTGGTTTCCATGGACGACTATCACCCAATATGGCCGAAGGTCTCACAATAAGCAATTTTTCTTTTGGGATTATCTCCCTAACTTTCATTTCCCCAATCATTTTCAAGTATGTATAATCCACGAGATGTTCGGAGTTAGGATTAGGAGATTCATCTTCAAATATATGCTTGCCGACCATATTCAGACCTGCACCGGCAATCATTGCCGTGCCTACATATGCGAAAGTTTCCAGCTTTTTCAAACCAGCCGCCCAAGTGGCAATCTGAACTGCTCCATTAACATTTGTCGCAGCTATGACATCTTTTTTTTGAGGAAGAAATGATGTGTTGGCTCCACTGTGAATAACAATGTTTATCTGATCTAATCCGGGATTTTCCGCCAGCTTAACAGCAAGCGAATCATCCATTAAATTTCCAGTGACAGCCACCACCTTGCTTTCGTCATAGAAATCATCATGAAAAGAAAAAACTTTCTTGAGTCTTTCTTGCGCAAGCAGTTGGTTGTCAGCTCTAACCAAACAGAAGATTTTTTCCACATGGGAAAGCTTTGAAAGTTCAATCAAAAGCTCTCCGCCCAGAAACCCCGTCACACCTGTTAAGAATATTTTCATATTTACCCCCTTTTTGGCCAAAAGCCATAAGCTATATATTAAGAAAGATTTTTGTATATTCCCAAATGAAAACAACAAGATCAATCACAATGCTCCAAAAAATGGCGCAGTAGATCGACCCTTCAACGATTTTGCTTAGCGCCCCTGAAGACCTATCCCCTTCAAGTCTAAAAAAAAGATAAGCATGCAAGGGACTCCACCAAGCTGAGATGGCAACAAAAGTCGCCTTGGGACTTTGGCGGATCATCCGCTTTGTCCGTTCGATTAACCTCCATGAGCTTTTCTTTTCCAGCCAAGGCCGAATCTTTCCGATAAAAAAAACATCTTCATCGAAAAAATTATACAGATACAATCCACCCCAGCAAGCTAAGAGAATAGAAAAGTAAAGCGGAATAGTCGCGAAGTATTGGAACTTAATTGCCAGCCACGGCATATAAATATAGTCAAAAGACCATACTATCGCCACAACCAGACAATAGACCGTTCCAAACTTGGAAAATCTTCTTAATTTTACAGCGTTCATATTTTCCCTCCCTAAGGTATAATAAAAGCGCAAAAATGCGCCTTTTGTTGTTAATGTGCCATCATATTCTGATTTAACACTCTACCGCTAAATGTCGATTTTGTCAAGCCTGCCTTACTTCTCTACCTCCCCCACTGCCTTGCGATAATTGCAAAAATCGCACTCGGGATTGGCTTTTGGCATTTTTCCGTTTAGGCACTTTTTGATGGCTTTTAGGGTTTTTTCAATCCATGAATCATCTCCGGTATAGGGAAGCAAATCAATATCAAATTCCAGCTTCGCATCAAAGGCTTTTCTGTCCCGCTTACCGTTGCAATAGACGAAGTAGCCCGTATTAGACACCTTGAGCCCATTTTGACGCAAGAGCCACTGATAGATCTCCATCTGCCGTTTGTAGCCATCTTGCCAGTCGGCATCGAGTGACACTTTTGATTCCTTGCTCGTCGCTTTATAGTCCACCACAATAATCTCGCCATTCTTGTCTTGCCACAAATCATCCACCGCGCCGGTGATGATGAAATTGGTCGGCTTGTGATGAAATTGCACGCCTTTGAAATTCTCCCGCCACTCATCCATCATTTCGTGCCGAAATGGCACGGCGTCCAAGCCATAGGCCTTCATCAGCGGATGGGCTTTTTGTTTCGTCCGATGCAAATCAAATTCTTTCTTGAGTAGTGCGTCCACAGCCGAGTTCAAATTGAACGGAAACCCACCCGGCTGTCCGATGCCCATTTTGCGGTTGAGATAGAAACATTTGGGACATTGCACAAAACTTTCAATCGCCGAGCGCGACAACTTGAAAGGATCCCGGCTTTTCGGATCGTAGAGATTACGTGTGCGATTGGCTTTGTAGAATTGGGACATAGATTATTTTATAGCAAAGTTGCCTAAACACTTTTTCATTTTTTTATGTAAGCAATTTATATAGTTTCATTATAACACAAAAAAACCAGCCCTCGCGGACTGGAAAAATTATTTTTATTATTTTGCGTATTTCAGTTTCTATTCATTTGCCTTAGTAATATTTCCATATTGCCCAGACTTTGTGAAATATATCCCAAATCGTTATCTATTTTGTTAATTTTTTCTTTTAACTCACTAATTTGTACGCTTGAATTATAGTATTCCTTAGAACTTATTGGACTACCACATCTAGAGCATTGAACGAACCATAATTTATAATTTGCGTTAGAAGGAGATTGCTCTACTACCTCAAAAAGGTGACTCCCGCATTTTGCACATGTTGATAACATAAGTTTTTAAAATTTAATTTTTAGTGTTATACTTTATTTGGAGAGAGGGCTCGCAAATCGCTTGAAGATTTACGAGCCTCTTTTTTATTTTCGCTTCTTTTCTCTTTGTGAGAGAGCGCTACCAGCAGCCGTCTTAGATGCCTTTCCAGCACTGCCACTTCGCAGAACTTTGGATGCGGCACGCGCAGCTCGCGGACTCGTAACTTTTCTTGCCATATATTTTTATTTTCTAGCCGGCCTTTAGGTCGGATTAAATTTTATTTCTATTTTAACTTAGCTTTAGGAAAATTTCGCCTCCCATTTTCCATGGCTTTTCTAAATTCTTAATTAACAAATAAAAAAAATTGATATCCCTATCAATTTCTACTCGAAAAAACAAAGCGCCTGTGCTTTTTCGTTTAGAAGATAGGGAGGGAATTCCGGTTCCATGGGTACCCGCTTTTCTTCTCAATATTCACTTTTCTACAATTTATAATAACATAAGTTGCCAAGTTATGTCAATGATGATATATCAACATCCTATGCACAGTTACACCTCAATAATGCAACCATTTTGTAAGTTTTTATACAACCTAAGTAAAAATTCCATACTCTACGCCGAAGGATTGAAAGATTTTTTACTATAAGTAAAATCAACCAGCAAGCCTACTATTTCAAAGACTACCCTTTAAATATATTTTCTCGATGATATTTCAAATATTCTTGCCTGCCGTCAATCTCAAATTTATATTTTACCCTTGGGGACAATCCGAGTTTTTTTTGATTCATCGGAGAAATCCAGGGGGAAATCAGAAGACTACCATCATCTTCAAAAGAAATAAATCCTCGATCAAAAAGCTTATCGCAGGTGGGAGTAAGCATGAAACCATTCTTGGAGTCAATCTTCTCTTTATTATTTGACCTAACCCAAGGTTTTATATGGGAAGCAATCAAAAGTCTTTCATCGCTAACCTGAGTCATTAAACAATATGGGAACTCTCTCAAGAGGCCCTCTCTATATCTGCCTTGTCCTATTCGTGCCCTAACTATTTGTTCCTTTTCTTTGTCTTCAACATGAATATCTTCTTCCACTTCAATTTTTTCTCGCTCCATTATCGATGGGTGATCTTCTCCTCCGAAATAATGATAATCAATAAATGGCTTGAAATAATAAAGCACCTCTCCGTCGCCAGATTTTAGCTTGAGCGCGGATAAATAAGAAATTTGCGGCAACGCTATTTTTCTTAAAAAATTATATATACCGTCTTTTGAATTTATATATATCCTCGGGGGTGCAACGTCAGCTCGAAATATATGGAATTCAATTACCTCATTTTTCATTAATTCTATTTCCTTTTCATACCTTTTCCAATCCCCCGAAAGCTCGCTCTTGTTTTTGTATTCTTGCTCTGGACTCACATACTCCACTTTCGCTTCTTTTATGTATTTTTTCAAATCTTCCTTTAGGAGCATACACTTTCTAGAGTAATCGTCAAAAAATCCTAGCGTTTCTAGATTTTCATTTCCAACGTAGAACTTGGCTTCGCCGTGCCCCGTTCCAATTTTATTTTTCAAAACAAAACAATCAGGAATTGTCATGTATTCCCTAGCATCCATTATCTCGTAATTTTTGCCAACAATTTTAATCTTCTGCATATTTATAGATATCTGCCTTTCCCAAGACATTCATAATAACATCTACAACGACCGAGTTACCGGCCTGTTTGTATGCTTGGGTATCGCTTACTACTATTTTGAAATTGTCACTAAATCCCATTAGGCGAAAACATTCCCTGGGTGTGAGCTTCCTGATTAGACTTCCTTTTGTAACATAGTTATCTACTCCAGCTCTATGCATCTTGGCCATAGTAGACAAGAGTGGCCTAGCCACAAGCAGATCCGTTTGTGGTTTACTGTAAAATTTTCCAGTTCCACTTGCCATCACGTATTTTCTGACTTTATCAGATAAATAATATTTATCTTCAATCTTTTTGGGGCCACTGAGAATAAAATCTCCATGCCAATTAAATTGCTGGTTTGCCTTTTGGCATAAAGCAATCTTTCCATTTATCTGCGTGTATTTTTTTTCCAAATTCTTAGTTTTAGTTACAAAATCAACACCCTTCTTTCCAAGATAATATTTGGAGTCAGGATTATCTTCCAATAAATCCTGCATGGCTATTCTTAGTTCCGCAGGTTCAGGGAACTCAAACTTTCTTTTTTTCTTAAAACCAATTAAAAAAACCCTTTCTCTGTTTTGCGGAACACCAAAATCTCTTGCGTTAAGAACCTTAAAATAATAGCTATAGCCAAGTAAATCAAACTTTTCAAGTATGTGATTCCATGTTCTTCCGCCATTATGATTAAGCAACCCCTTAACATTCTCAAAAATAAATACTTTTGGCTGTGCTTCCTTAACAACTCTTATAAACTCATACACCAGTAGCCCCCTTTCATCCCCCATGCCCTTTCTTTTTCCCACCATGGAAAACGACTGACAAGGGCTACCCCCCATAAGCAAATCAACCTTACCCTTAAACTTCTTACCATCTAGATCTTTTATGTCATAAAACCATCTATCCTCATCGATATTGTAATTTGCAAAATAACTTTTCTTCGCAAACTCATCCGTATCGCAAGCAAAAACAATGTCGTGATCTATTTTCATTCTGCTCAGCGCATGTTCAACTGCGCCCACACCACTAAAGAGTGTTGCTAATTTCAATTTACCTTGTTTTCTTTTTTTATTCATGAAAAGTTTATTCTTTTTATTTTTTACAAAAATTTTTAGCCCATGCCAATGTAGTGATATTTTATCATTTGAACGAATTATTAGCAAGCCTTACCCTTGTGGATAACTTTCATCGTTTCCATCTTCGTCAGATTGATAACCTCCAACTACCCGTTATCGACTACTCCCCCACAAGCCCTCCCAGCTCCTCAAAAACCCCATCTGTAAAATCAGCTGATTTTAAATTTAAAAATCACTTGGCCGTTTTTTGGTCATTTTTTAAGGTTTTTTCCTGCATTATTATCCTACCCCAAATCCCCGCTTTCGTAAAGAAAGCAAGCCAAAATAGTTTTAAATAATCTCCCCAGAAAGACCTACTTTCTAGGGATGTTTCTAAAAACAGTCGAATTTCGGCTGTTTTTCTTTACTTTTGAGGCGTTTGGCGGTAAAATAATACCATAATATAAAATTGTTATGAGTGAAATTACGATAGAAAAACTTGTAGAAAAATATGCTTCCGACAGGGATCACTATTTATCGTCTCGATATAATGAGACGCAGTTAAGGGCGGACTTTTTAGATCCTTTTTTTGATTTATTGGGTTGGGATATAAAAAATGCGAAAGGAAGGCCAACAAATGAAAGAGAAGTTTTATTGGAAGAGCCATTAAAACAAGATGTATCTGCTAATACGAAAAAACCCGATTATACTTTTCGGCTATTTTCTGAAAGGAAATTTTATGTAGAGGCAAAAAAGCCCAGTGTTAAAATTGATATTGATTCAGAACCGGCGAAACAAACGAGGCGTTACGGATTTACAGCAAAATTAAAAATTTCTGCCTTGTCCAATTTTGAATATTTGGCAATTTATGATTGTTCACAAAAAGTTGAAGTAACGGATCAGGCTTCTAAATCACGGATTAAAATATACCACTATACGGAGTATGTCGAGGCATTCGAAGAAATTAAAAAAGAGCTTGGCTATGAAAGCGTGTATAGCGGAAGTTTTGATAAAACTTGGGAACATATTGAAGAGCAACTGAAACTCTTTAGTGTGGATAGCTTATTTCTTGGTCAAATTAATGAATGGAGACTAACTTTGGGAAAAGAAATTTTTAAACATCGACCAGATTTTAATGAAGCTCAACTGAACGATATAGTGCAGAGGTATATTAACAGCATTATATTTTTAAGGGTTCTGGAAGATAGAAATTTGGAAGACTACAAAACACTATTAAGTATTGCTGATGCTGATAATTTTAAGGCATTAATTGAAAAATTTGGGCAGGCTGATAGGAAATATAATTCAGGACTTTTTAATCACGGTCTGGCGAAAGAAATAATTAGTGATAATAGTTCAGCTTTTTGGTCAATAATTAAACAACTTTACTATCCAGAGAGCACCTATTCATTTTCGGTCTTTGCTTCTGATATTTTGGGTGATATTTACGAAATATTTTTAGGTCAGCAGTTAGCCATTAGGCAGGGCGATATTGTGCTAGAGAAAAAACCTGATCATATTGACAGGGATATAATAACTACGCCAACCTACATCATTCAAGATATTCTTCGTCAAACTGTTCTCGAATACTGCAAGGATAAAACGGACGAACAGATTTTTAATTCCAGGTTTGCAGATATTGCTTGTGGGTCAGGAGCTTTTTTATTGGAAACTTACCAACTTCTTAATGATATTTTAATTGACTACTACTTAAATAAATTTCCAGAGAAGCTTGTTCAAACTGCTGTCAGTACCTACAGACTGCCTTTTGAGATAAAAAGAAAAGTGCTGGAAAATTGTTTGTTTGGGATAGATAAAGATTTTAATGCAGTTGAGGCTTGTAAGTTTGGACTTCTTTTGAAATTGCTAGAGGAAGAAAACAATGCAAGTATTCCAACTCCGGCGTTACCCGACATATCAAATACTATATGCTTTGGAAATAGTTTGGTGGAAAGTTTCGATATTGTAAATGCGAATCATTCTACTGTTAATCCGTTTGATTTTGGAGATACCAAATTTAATGTGATAGTGGGAAATCCGCCATATATGACAACAGAGGATATGAAGAAGTTAACTCCTCTGGAACTTCCTTTGTACAAAGAAAAATTTTCAACTGCATACAAACAATTTGATAAGTATTTCCTTTTTATTGAGAAAGCCTATCAACTTTTGGATGAAAACGGATATTTTGGCTATATTGTGCCAAGTAAATTTACCAAAGTTGGAGCTGCAAAGAAGTTGCGAGAACTATTGAAAAGCAGTAAAAATATTAAAAAAATAGTATCATTTGGCGCGAATCAAATTTTTCAAGACAAAACGACCTATACTTGTTTATTGATACTGCAAAAAAGGGAGCAAGATTCATTCGAATATTTGGAAGTGAGAAGTTTGCCTGATTGGAAAATTAGAAATATTAAGCAAGAAGAAGTTGATTTGATCGAATTCAATCAGCTAGAAGAAGATTGGGTATTAGTTGCTGGTCAATTAAAGGAAATTTATGAAAAAATAAATTCACAAAGCGTTAGTCTTTCAAACTTAATTGGTGAGGAAAATATCTACAATGGCATTCAAACTAGTGCTAATGATATTTATATACATACTGCTTTAAGAGAGGATGAAAAATATTTTTATTTTCAAAAGGACAAAAAAGATTGGATGATAGAAAAGAATTTAACAAAACCATACTTCAAGACATTGGGCGGGCTAGATAATCTAAATACTTATCGTCCTCTGAAACCAAACTCTTTTGTTATTTACCCATATCGGAAAATGTCTGATGGCAGCATTAAATTTGTAGAAATTGAAAAATTAAAAAATGAATTCCCCAAAGCTTATGCGTATTTATCTGCATATAAAAGTAAATTGCAGGCATCAACTAGAGATATAAAACCAGAACCTGTTACGGAAAACGAATGGTATAGGTATGGTAGGCATCAATCCTTGGATAAATGTGATGTTCCAGCAAAAATTATTGTAGGAGTTTTATCGCAGGGAAACAAATATGCCATTGATTATTCAGGCACGCTTATTTCATCTGGAGGCACAGCTGGTTATTGTATGATAACTCTGCCGCTGGATTGTAAATATTCCATTTATTATATTCAAGCACTTCTAAATTCAAAATATCTTGAGTGGTATTCTGCTTTATTTGGAGAAGTTTTTAGGGGCGGCTATATTGCAAGGGGGACAAAGGTGTTAAAAAAACTTCCAATAAAAGTAATTGATTTTACAAATTTAGCAGAAAAGGAAATGCACGACAAAGTATCTTTAATGGAAGAAAGCCTGATTAAAATACAAGATAAAATTGATCGAGGTTTTGGCAATGAACGAGAACTAACTCCATTGAAAAGAGAGTTTGATTTGATGAAAAAAGAAATGGAAACTTTATTGAAAGAACTGTATGGACTTGGAGAAAAAGATAGTCAAATTCCCCTGATTTCCAAAATATATGCGACTAATTGAGAATGCAACTAAAGAAAAACTTCGTGGTGGTTTTTATACGCCCAATGTTATTGCCTCATTCATATTAAAATGGGCTTTTAATGGCAACTCTAAAATGGATATTTTAGAGCCTAGTTGCGGAGACGGCGTTTTTCTAGAAGAAATTAGAAATGGTAAATATAAGTATAATTCTATTGTTGGCATAGAATTAGATAAACAGGAAGCAGAAGAATCCAGGAGAATTGGCGTTAAAAAAACAAAGATAATCAATTCTGATTTTCACAAATTTTGTCTTAACACAAAACAAAAATACGATTTAATCATAGGCAATCCGCCTTATATTAGATTTCAATATTTCAATAAAGAACAACAAAAATATGCATCAGAAGTGTTTAAAAAAGCAGGTTTAAAATATTCAAAACTAACTAATGCCTGGGTCTCTTTTGTTGTGGGATCAAGTTTATTGCTTAAAGAAAATGGAAAAATGGGATTTGTGCTTCCTGCGGAAATATTACAAGTATCATATGCTCAAACTCTTCGCGAGTTCTTATCCCATTTTTACAATAAAATCACCATAGTTTCTTTTGAGAAGCTTGTTTTTTCTGATATACAACAAGAAGTAGTGTTGGTTTTGTGTGAAAAAAATCAAACTAAAGATCATTTAATTGAACACGTAGAATTGAGGGATGCAGAAGCCCTGAATAAGGCTGATGTTTCAAAGTTTAAGACTCCTCAAAAAAGGATAGACTTTAAAACAAGCAAATGGACATTTTATTTTTTGGATCAGAAAGAGATAGATTTTTTGATCAAATTAAAAAATAAAAAAACAATTCCCATACTTGGAGAATATACTAAAGTCGAAGTGGGCATTACTACAGGGGCAAACCAATTTTTTACAGTGCCACTTTCTATTGTGCAGTCCTATAATTTAGAAAAATTTGCTTATCCTATGGTGGGGAGAAGTGTGCAAGCACCAAGCATAATTTTTACAAAAGAAGACTGGAATGAAAATAATAAAAAAGGCGCAAGGACACACCTGCTAGTATTTCCAAAAATGGCTGATCTAAAAAGAGAGAATGGAGCCAAAAAATACATAAACTATGGCGAGCAGCATAAGATACACGCGGGGTATAAAAATAGAATTAGGGAGGAATGGCAGATTGTGCCGTCTTTAAGAATATCTGACGCGCTGTTTATTCGTAGAAATAACTTATATCCGAAACTAATAATTAACAAAGCGGCTTCATATACAACAGATACAATGCATAGAGTAACTCTCAACAATGGAGTCGACATCAAATCATTAGTTGCAAGTTATTATAATTCTCTATCA
>Ga0268283_1001042_pt1 | contig 14324 bp, 14 predicted proteins | sample saktaG_13_FD_190140 | JGI IMG/M metagenome (GOLD analysis project Ga0268283, IMG submission 190140) | Saline water microbial communities from Sakinaw Lake, British Columbia, Canada - sak_2013_06_06_36m | ecosystem: Environmental > Aquatic > Non-marine Saline and Alkaline > Saline ... | reverse complement strand
ACAAAACTTACCTGAATCCCCACCAAGAAACATTTGATATCGTAACTGCATGTTTATAAACAAATATAATTAGAGTTAGGCGTGGTTTCTATAGCGAATGGTGAGTTGTTGGCTTCTAAAAACGTAAAATTTTTCGAATTTAAAGAAATTTTACGTTTTTTTTTTGAGAAATTATTGAGAATTTCCTTCAAAATTTTGAAAAGTTTCTCAGGAATTCTTGTTTTCTGCGTTCCCTACCGAGATGACAATCAGCTATCTTTTGTGTATAAATTAGGCATGAACACATTCTTTTTAGAAGCCAATCTTTTAGTGAGTTTTTGTGCGGAAAGTATCAATTCTATAGCGGTATAGTTTGTTGGATACATCACTTTATTCCTCCTTGTCTGTCTTGAAAGTAGTGTTGTAGCGCAAAAATACTGCCGACAGCGCGTGCCTCTCTTTTCAGTTACTGCGACGTTTTCGATGCATTTGTGCATGGTTGTACCCAGAAATAGGTATAAAGAATAGTCAGATTCGAGTAGTGCTTTCATGAAATATACAAATGTAAAATCATAGATGGTTCCATAAGCGTTCAATTTCTCACCTTGGAGTACATTACAGCCTTGTGTGAACTCTTGCTTGTGGCAATTATTCAGAGCTTATAACGATTGATTGCGATTCCTGAAAGAAAGCGCAATAGTAATTGTTGAGACTCTAAACACTGGAATTTGTAACGACCGGACAGAAAAATGAACATAAACGTGAAATCCTACAATCGTTCTGAAGACCGAAAAGGAAATACATTTCTTCGTCTGACTGCTAGTTCCAGCACACCTGGTGATCCGGATTCTCCCTATATCGCCATTGCAGAACTTAGATTTTATGACCTTTCTGGTGTCGATATCACATCAAATGCCATTTCGCTCAATATCTCTAGCGAGGATAGTGAGCATTCGGCTATGCAGGCTGTTGATGGTGAAACGAATACTTATTTCTCAACTGCGGGCAATAATCCTGGTGAAAAGTGGATCGAGTTAGTCTTTCCAGGTGACCAAAAGATTTCTGGTTATAAAGTAAGTGGACCAGTCAATCAAAATATCTCAGGTGCAGACCTTAAAAATTGGCGTGTCGAACGTCTGAAGGAAATGGATCCTGCGTGGCAGATACTTGATGCAAGAGTTACGGGGAATTACTACAGAGATTTTAGCGGTAAGTTACAAGCAATTTACGTTGACATCACAGGTAGATCCGTTCCGCCAGTGAATTACACACCGCCAGCGCCTGATTATGCCGGAACACTTCCTGCCATCCCAGCGAATATTCGGGCGACTGCGACCTCTGAGACCGCGATTACCGTTAGATGGATTGGTAACCCGGCAGATACTAGATCGACCAGCTTTTCCGTTTATCGTAAGCTCAAGGGTGAACCAGGCTATGGTAATGTGGTTGCTACGGTCAATCCGATCTATAGCGGTCAAATCCCCGGTAAGGCGAAGAATATCACTAGTTTTGCGGATAAGGTTCAGGAAAGTACCCCTCCAGCTACCTACGTGTATTCTATCGTCGCGCATAACAACGTTGGCGACAGTGATTACAGCAAGGAGGTAGATGTCACTCTACTTACGAAAGAGGAAGTTTATCTTTCGGATATCGAGGATAAGATCTACGCAGGGGTACCCATTCACCTCGATCAAGCATTTAGCCATGTGCTTGGAGATAGTGCTAGGGGTTCTCGTGCTGCGGCTATGGCTGCGAATGGCCAAGGGACCGTTAACGCGTACAAGGCCTCTGGTTTTACAACCGGTGAGGCGATTCAGATGGCTAGGATTAGCCTAACGCAGCCAAATACCAGTGCGATGTTGGTTCGACGGTATGATGATGCGATTAGGATGATTACCAGTAATTCTGCGATATCGGCCGCATTCATGGCATGGGCGGTACCGTTGGCTTCGGGTGGCCGTATTAATCTGGCACCGGCTGATATTCTCAAGGCTGCTGATACAGCGGTTGAACAGCAGGAAATCGTCGATTGGGCGGTTGCAAACGGTTACTTGCCGAAGATTTAGTGATATACTCAGTACCTTTATCCGATGTCTAGGCAGACGTATTGTGCTTGTTTGCCCTACGTATTGGGGTGTATCTATGCCAAGTTTGTCCCGCCTTAGGTGTAAAACCGTCTTTATCTATTTCATTTAACAACCACCGTTTTATTGAGGAGATACGTTATGTTGGAAAGTCATTTCACAAAGATCGTTGCCACAATTACGTTCACGCTTGCTATGTTATTGACGGAAGGCGTTATGGCGGAGGAGGCACAACCCCTCCAAACCAGTGGTGAGGAAGCATTCACAGCATTCCCTCGTATTGTAGATTTTGATTTTGTCGCACATCACGTCTTAGTACAGCAATACAAAGATGTAACCCTCGTTGATTCTCGCCCTCCCAGAAAATTCAAGGAAGGATCTATCGTCAACTCGATTAACATTCCGGAAAGTTCATTTGACGAAATGGTCGATCGTCTTCCAAAAGATAAGAATAGCCTCCTTATTTTTTACTGTGGCGGACTCAAGTGTCCATTGAGCCACAAGTCGGCATTTGCTGCAGAGAAGCTTGGATATACCAACGCTGCTGTTTACGCCGCAGGTTATCCGGATTGGGCTGCACATGGCAATCCTCATGAACCCATGGAATCCGGAAGATAGGCACTGATTATCATTTCGTCAGACTGCCGCCACTATTACGAACAATCGTTCTCATGCTCTGGTGTGGGAACGATAAACGAATAATGAGTCCATAAGTCTCTGATAGATTATATGCTTCTCTGTTATTTCAATCAGTTGTGTAATTATTTGGAGCCAAGAGTCATGATCCGTATGTTTGTCATATTCTCAGCCTTGCTGCTCTCTACTGCTGGTATCATTGGGATGGAAACCGAAGTGGCGTATGCCGATTCCATTCTTATCGAAACAGCCGGAGAGGAAGGAAAAATTAGTGTCAATTCGTTTCTGAAACTCATGAGGGAGGGGAAAGATTCCGTATATTGGATTGACAACCGCGATTCTTCAGAGATAAACGCAGACGGTACTTTTGCTAACACAAAGGCAATGACTGTGCGCGACTTGAAGAAAGAAATAGCCAATTTACCAATTGATAAGCCAATTATATTCTTTTGTTCGACGGGGGCGCGGGCGGGCGAGGCCTATGATCTCGTGAGGCTCAAACGACCGGAACTGCAAGTTTATTTCTTGGATGCTAGTGTCGAATTTCGTAAGCAGACGATACCGACGATTTCTCCCCCGAAGTGATTAATTGAATAGGTCGGTAGGCGGAAACTTTCAGTTGGTGGAGAGTGATTATTCCTATGAGAGATTCGATACGATCCTTCATCTACCTATTTTCTGTTTCCGTATTAATGCTGACGGCTATTCCACTCTCTACGTTTGGTTCGACGGCAGATCATAGCCGTTTTGAGCCATTGGAAGGTCCATTCGCCGACGGACCTGACATTACTCGAGCTTGCCTTTCCTGTCACACAGAAGCTGCAAAACAGATTCAGGCGACGAAACACTGGACTTGGTCGTTTACTAACCCATTGACCGGCCAGATACTAGGAAAGGCGCACGTTGTTAATAATTATTGCCTTTCCGCCACCCCAAATATCCAAAGCTGTGCCCTCTGCCACATTGGTTATGGCTGGACAAAGCCAGGAACAACACTCGCTACCTACGATTTCAAACGTGAAGAAAATGTTGACTGCTTGGTCTGCCACGACACAACCGCGACTTATTCTCGAGAAGATTTCTTCACACCAGGAAAACGCAAGCCGGATTTGGCGAGTATGGCGCAACAGGTAGGACCGACATCGCGACGAACGTGTGGGACATGCCATTTCGCCGGCGGCGGTGACAAGGGTGTTAAACACGGCGACATTGACCCAACCCTTGAATATCCTGATGTCTTCATCGATGTACATATGTCGCCGCAAGGATCAGGCTTCACCTGTTCCATTTGCCACGCAGGGTCGGCGCATGACATTCGCGGTAGTCGCTACTCTCCGACAGGTGTTGTAACGGGCAATGTGGTAGTCCCCGGGCGTAGTCACGGCAATCGGACTGCCTGCACCGATTGCCACAGTGAGGTACCGCATCGCGTGATCCTACTAAATGGCCATGTCCGTAAGCTGGCTTGTGAAACGTGTCATATACCAACCTATGCTCGTGGCGATTATGGGACCAAAATGTGGTGGGATTGGTCCGAGGCTGGCCGGCGAGGTACTGATGGTAAGCTTGTTGAGGAGAAAGACGGAAAAGGGCGTGATGTTTACAACGCCAAGAAGGGTCGATTCATTTGGGCCGAGGATGTCGTACCAGAATATCGTTGGTTTAACGGTATGATTCGTTACACGCTGCTCGGGGATGTTATCGACCCAACAAGGGTTGTTCCCATCAATGCGATTAGCGGCCGCAGCGATGACCCAAAGTCAAGAATTGGTCCTTTCAAGGTAATGCGGGGTCGGCAGCCCTATGATATTGAAATGCGTACCCTGCTCGCTCCACTGACCGCAACTGAACAGGGCTATTGGAAGACTTTCGATTGGACAAAGTCGATCCAACTTGGAATGGAGGCCGTCAACCGTCCGTTCAGCGGTCATCATGGTTTTGTGGATACCGAGATGTATTGGCCGATCAATCATATGGTGGCACCAAAAGATGATTCCCTTGGCTGTACTGACTGTCACAGCCCTGTTAGCCGCTTGGTTAATTTGCCTGGTATCTACATGCCAGGATACAGCCGATCAGGTCTGGTAGAGATTGTGGGGTTGATACTTATCGTAGTCACAGGCATCGCCGTGCTGATCCATGGAACCATTCGAGTCGCCACTCGATCACGTCACCGGAGAAACGGGAACACCATCAGGGATGATCATTCTCCAACGTTGCCAGTATTTTCCCACTTTGAGCGAGTGTGGCACTGGTCCCAAGCTGCCTTGGTAATTGGGATGATGTGGACCGGGTTTAATGTTCATGGTTCTATACATCTGCTTGACTTCGACACAGCAGTAACTGTCCACCAGGTTCTAGCGTGGGCACTTCTGGGGGTGTGGGGACTGGCCTTTTTCTGGCACACCGTGACCAACGAATGGCACCAGTACCTACCCAGTGCCGCAGTTCACGATACCTTGCATTATTACTTTAGTGGGATATTTAAGGGTGCGATCCACCCGTTCCGGGTCTCTCTGGAGAAGAAACACAATCCACTGCAAAGAATAACCTATCTGTTGATTCTTCTTGTGATTATGCCTCTCTTGTGGGTAAGTGGCCTATTCTACCTGTTTCACGGCAACATCGAGGTGATACTAGGGCGCTGGCCCGATTTTCTGGAGATTGTAGCTGTTTCTCACACCCTCTTTAGTTACGTAATGACTGCGTTTGTGGTCGGACACCTTTATATGATTACTACCTCGCAACCATGGTATTCAAGTATTCGGGCCATGATCACAGGTCGCCACATAGGACATTAAGGGGGTTAAACCGATGTCTGATTTCTTCGTGGATGGACTGTCATTATCGCGTCGCCAGTTCGTGGTGGCGACTTGTTTGCTATTGGCTGGCATTGTGCCGGAACGCCGTGCTCACGGTGCACCTGAGGACGCAGCTCGGTTTCTTGAACAGATGACCGGCACAAAAACTTGGAGGGCCGAAAGGATGAGAATCATTCTTCCGCCGATCACGGACCAATGGAGGTTTGTGCCGATTACGGTGGAGGTCGATGGTCCTTGGGACGAGATGCATATGGTACGTTCAATCCATCTGGTCGCCGAACGTAATCCGACTCCGCATGTAGTTTCCTTTCATCTCTCGCCAGAATGTTGGCCACCGCGAATATCAACACGATTACGTCTAGTTAGAACACAGGTAGTTGTGGCCGCCGCTATTCTTTGTGATGGAAGCGTTCTGGTTGGTAAGGAGATATGCAAAGTTGTGGTGCCTGGAAAGGGATGCGGCTGATGGCAAGAAATAAGACTGGCTTGGTCTATTTACGGTTGCCTGCGTTCGCACAAGCGGGGGACATAGTACCAGTACAGGTAAAGATGAAGCACCCCATGGATGTTGGTTGGAGCGAGGAAGGGAATAGGCTAAACCCACTCAACCCTGTTGGCCGATTGCAGACGCTGAAGTGCTTGTTCAATGGTCGTGAGGTATTATATGCCGACATTGGCGATGGTTTGTCGGCCGATCCTTATGTTTCGTTCACCCTACGGTTACACGAGAGTGGAACCCTGGAGGCAAGGTGGGAAGATGAAAATGGAATTGTTGGAGTGATCAGTCGATTCATTAGAATAATTCCTACCCCATACCGTACCCCGTCAGCCGCAACCAGAGAGCCACTATCTTAACCAGCGAATTCAGTTTCCTTCTCAGGAAAAACTTACACCGGCATGTCAGTTCTTTTGGAGGAATTTCATATGGTACTGAGTGCTGTACCAACATTGAATGTGATTAAGTACGTTTTTGTGTTGCAACTCCCCTAGTGAGATCGCCGTGAGAGACTATGAATCAACTTTCTTCCCTCCTGCTGTTTTCGGTTCTGATCTTTTACAGCCAGAGTAACCTTGCCAGAGAGCCAGTTGACTACGGCCACTACGTCCCTAGCGCGTATTCCGATATGGTAGTTCTGCTCAATTGGAATACGCAGGATGGTCTATCACGACTTACACACGCCAGTTATTCAACCGATTTCTATCAGCTTGCACATCATTACCAGCCGCAACAGAACGGACTTTACTGCGGAATTGCTTCGTCGGTAATCGTGCTCAACGCGCTACGTGCTGGCCGCCGCAAGATTCCAAGCCAGCAAACACAGGAAATTTCGATTCCACCCACCTTCGGTGGCGGCTCAATTCCTTACACATTGTACGCGCAAGCTAGTTTTCTTGGTGAACGCACTGAACGCGTGAAATCACGCGCAGTCATTGAATTTCGTGCTAACGCAGCTAACGGAAAACCTGACCCTGGTCTGACATTGCAGGAACTCCGAGACATGCTCGAAGTGTACGGTGCTAATGCTGTGGCGCAGCATGCAGATGCCAATGGAGCAGCGTTCTTCCGCGAAGCACTACGCTCGACCCTGGGAGAATCAGAACATTTTTTGTTGATCAATTACGACAGCAGGAAAATTGGCCAATCTGGTGGCGGCCATATCTCGCCTCTTGGTGCCTACGACAACGAAAGCGATTCTGTCCTGATCCTCGACGTTTCTGGTCAGTTCAATCCCTGGGTATGGGCTCCTGTCCGCGACCTTTACATGGCCATGCACACCAAGGATGGAGAAAAATATCGTGGCTGGATAATCGTCGGCGAAGGATTGGAACCCGAGTAGGATGCGGTTCGTTCATCGCATCCTATACGAGCTATGGTCTAAACCGTTGGGTGATGGGGCTTAACATTCGGCGCAATACGCTTTGCTATTGCGCTCTACGCGAGGCGGAATTATTCTGGCCTTGGTCATCCTTTCGTCAGGGAGCGGATCGACCATGTGTCGTCAGTTTTGGCCAAGTTGGGTAAATAAGACCGTGATAATAAGTCCGCATAGTCAATGGATTGCCGACTCTTTTGTCCACCTTGAACACTCCTACGAACGTTTCACCACAGAGATTGCCTGTTAATAACTTCTGGTTTCTGACGAAACGATGGTCAAGGCCACTCTGGTAGAGAAATATGTTAATATGGTACTGAATGACAAATCAGAGATTATTCAAACAGGAACAGATGGTGATTTATAATGAGAACTCAATCACAAACAGATATGGTAAGAGCAATTACTGAAATCGCCACATCAATCCCGTGGCCACGAGTAACGCAGCTCTATGATTTTGCTATTTTCCTCAAGACGCACCCGTTACCCACTGAAGAAACAACCGAAGAAATTACAACAGATGAAGAACGGTGGAGTTCACAATTCGCTGCTACCGACAATAACAAGTTAGATGCATTAGTAGCATCAGTCGAAGCGGAAATCGACACAGGTAAGACACTACCGATGTTTGACAAGCATGGCGAATTCGTTGAACAATACGCTCACTAAATGAAATCGCACACTACTCAATCCTTCTGGAAATGTTATCGAGCTTTGCCACCAGAAATTCGCCAAAGGGCTCGCCAGGCCTACAAGCGATGGCGTGACAACCCGGTGCATCCGGGGCTTTTCTTCAAGCGAGTAAAAGAAAGCTACCCACTTTACTCTGTTAGAATTAGTTTAGACTATAGAGCACTAGGATTGCTCAAAGGAGATTCAATTACTTGGTTCTGGATTGGGAACCACAAAGAATACGACCGTCTCATCAAGTAACTTGACTCCATCACTGTTATTAAACTCGACCAATTCTTTCCGTCCTGCATTATTTTTATAGTGATCTCTGACATAACCACTGCAGGTGAAGATCATCATGAATCATGATGATTCGTTCCTCACCACAATTCTACAAAAGCCGCTAACGATTCTGTAGAACGGCCAGTTTTGCCGCTGCTCCACGTCGTGCGGATAGTTTTTCGCTATACCGTGCGACCATGACCGGTGTTTTCCAACCACCAGACTGCATGACCTCGCCGATCTCTAATCCAGCGGCCACCATATCCTGTGCAGCACCTACCCGGCAGGAATGACCTGAGACACACTTGGCATCTGCACCCGCTCGTTTGGCGAGTCGTTTGAAGGCCCGATTAATGCCTTTTTCACTAATATGCTCCCCAAGCTGACCAGAATTATTAACCCCTCGGAACATCGCTAGTTTCGGGTCTTGCGGGTTCCCTGCCGCACGCAGCCAATTTTTAACCGTCACTACGGTATCATGGGCAAGGTATCGTACCGATCCGGCCCCTTCTTGATCGGTCTTGCTACGTCGAACCAATACCGTTCCGCTACCATCTTCTGAAAAAGAAAAATCACCCACGGTAAAAGAAGCAATCTCCGAACGTCGGCAAAGGGTATCGTAGGCTACGGCCAATAGGGCTAGGTCCCGCTTGTCTCGTAACGTTCCTTCGTGAGCGAGTAGCATTCTCTCCACCAGAGGACGATTGAGCGGCCCTGCTTGGCGCTGTCGAGTCCCTTTGGCACGGGTGTGGCGTTTCATCGCCATCCTGACTTCCATGGAATGGGTTGGACTCTCCAGACCGGCGGCCTTATGGAAGGTGGCAATGCTGGAGAGAAATCGTCGAATTGAGGCGGTGGCGTGGGTCTCGGTTAATGAGGTCAAGAAGGCCACCAGGGCCTCAGGAGTGGTGGGCAGGCTTGGGTAGCCCTGCTCTGTGCAAAACTCGGTAAAGCGGGCCACGTCGGATTTTAGGGCACGTTCAGTGTTCTTGGAAAAGGCACCTGAGGCGTGGCGGGAGTAATGCGCGAGTTGAGCCAGGACACCAGCATCGATAGGTTCTGCGCCTGGGATGATGGCGATCGGGTAGTTTTTTTCGAGCATGGTCATTCCTCTTTGTGAGCATTTCCGGTCGTAAAGGGATCGGAATCCTGCGCGTTTTCGGGTCGATTTTGTAGGCGGTAGGTGTGTCCGCTAAGTGAAATTATCGGACATATCCATCAAAAAAACTTATGACCTATTCCCACACCTAGGACAGGTCTGCACGCCCCAGAAAATCACGCCAGAACCACAGGAAAATCGACGGGAAAGTACCCAGAAACCACACGCAAATGACCCTCCGGTACAACCAAGAATTATCAGGAGAGCAAGGCCCCACGCAACCTAGGTGCGCAGCGGAGTAAAAGACACGGTGGCAATCTCAGGTATTTGCTGTCGAAGTTCAGGCCACAGTAAAGGGCTTGACGTGGAGATAACACTCATGTTATTAATAATCTCATGAAGTACATCATTGAATTCCTCGATGAAAGCGTACAACAGACCATACTGTCATGGCCTGCTGGAATTAACGCAAACTTCACACGCATTGCGCTACGTATGGAGGAACATGGAGCAAATCTTGGATTACCCTACATGCAGGCCATAGGAAACGGATTATTCGAAATACGCGCAAAAGGGCAAGAAGGCATTGGACGAGCATTCTTCTGCACTTTAATCGGACAACGTATAATCATCCTGCACAGCTTTATCAAAAAGACAAAGAAGACCCCAAAGCGAGAGCTAGACATCGCCAATCAACGTATGAAAGAGATAAAATATGCCAAAACAACATAAAACCATTCCGTTTGATCCAATGATACATCTTACCAAGTCGCTTAAAAACCCTGCGTTCAAATCCGCCTACGATGCACTGGAAGATGAGTTTTCCGCGTTAGATATGCTGTTGCGGGCACGCACGAAAGCTGGGTTGACACAATCCGAAGTAGCCACACGAATGGGTATCGCCCAATCATCATTGGCACGCATAGAAAGTTCACTTAGCAGCAGGAAACACTCTCCTTCGCTGTCTACTTTACGCCGCTACGCCGAAGCGTGTGGAAAAAAACTAACGATACAAATTAATTAGAGAATTTTACAGAATTCTTGCCCTCTCCCTTCGTGGCTCGCTCATTGGACGAGCAGCCACAAACAGCGAAAGGGTCCCTACACACTGATACCGTTGATAATTACACAAGTATTTCCTGTGTCTATTCCAACTACCATTCTTATGACTACCTCGTATTCGTTATTAGTTCCATCTCAGGCAGCCTCTCTTATAAATTTAGCCTTGTCTTGCAGCATCTCAGGCTATCACTCTTATCATTTTGCGTATTTCAGGCCACAGCTATCTTATAAAACACGACAGGAATGTTGCAAAAATTGGGAAGACGAGAATAGCTGCCAGAATACTCGCTGCGAATTCGTCCGAATTGTAGAACAGTAGTACTATGTAATTCACGGAACTATCAAATCAAGATGCCTATATCGTATTCGTGGAAATTCAACCGCGTGTATCTGATACAGGATAAACCGATCTAGAGCAGGAGATCAATATGGCTTTGGATATTATGGCAGCATTTGCCAACGAGCCACCAGAACTTGATTTTATCTGGCCTGGTTTTTTGGCTGGAACCGTGGGCGCACTTGTTGCACCCGGTGCGACGGGTAAGAGCTTTTTTGCACTCGAAGCAGCTATGTCAGTAGCTTGCAATGTACAAGGTGGCGATCTTGTGGGGTTAAGCCCTAAATACAATGGTCGAGTGACTTATTTCGCCGGAGAGGACCCGCCATCAGCACTTATCAATCGCCTTCATGCCATCGGACAACACCTGAACCAACCCGCACGAGAAGCCATCGCGGAAAATCTGATACTCGAACCGATTTTGGGCGAACGTTGGGATGTAATGGAAAATGAGTGGTTAAAGCATGTCATCGAGTATGCCGCTGGATCACGATTAATCGTGATTGATACCATTAGCCGTATTCATCATCTCGATGAAAACAGTAATGGCGATATGATCAGCCTTATCGCCACACTTGAATATATCGCCGTTACAACCGGTGCGGCGGTTTTATTCTTGCACCATGTCAGTAAGGGCAGCACCCGTAATGGACAGGCCGACCAGCAACAGGCGGCACGGGGAGCCTCTGCATTAATCGATAACGCCCGTTGGTGTGGGTATGTTGCTAAGATGGGCAAACAGGAAGCCGAGCGATTGTATATTCCTGGCAGTCATGCGCCTATCGGCGATGGCCATAGCGAGTTTGTACGTTTTGGTATCAGCAAGCAAAACTATAGTCTAACCCCATCTGACCGTTGGTATAAACGTCATAGTGGTGGCGTATTACTCCCAATTGAGATAAAAGAAACAAGCAAGCGTGAAAACGATAGCGAAGAATCAGACCAAGATAGAGAAAAAACCGCTCGTGAGCGGAAAGATAGTATTTGATTTAACACATGCCCGTCACGATCCCGCGCACTGCCTAGCACCTGGCCTGTTTCGCAGTTTGAAACGTGGCGACCGAAAAAAACTCAAGCTTGACGTGACTTATCACTACGGTAAAGATGATCAGATCCGCTTTATCGGTTTTGAGCCACTTGGTGCGGACGATATGCGTCTGTTACAAGGTTTGATCGCATTTTGTGGGCCAAAGGGTATCATCCTTCGTTCAGAACCAAAAACAGATATGGGAAAACAATTACGTACTTTCCTTGAACCAAAGTGGGATGCCATTGAAAAAGACGCACTTGTAGTGCGTGAAAGCATAGGAAAGCTGCTTACCGAAATTGGTCTTACCGATGGTGGTGATAATATCGACGGAATTAAATCCAGTTTACTGCGAATGTCAAATGTTACTGTGCAGGTAATTCGTGGAACACAACAATCATCATTTCACTTGATGAGCTATGCATTTGACGAGGCAGACGGAAAACTATTTGTGGCATTAAATCCACGTATTGCTGAAGCCATTATGGGTCGTCGGTCTCATACCCATATCGAAATGAGTGAAGTTAGAGCATTAGATACAGACCCCGCCCGTCTAATACATCAACGACTATGTGGATGGATTGACCCCGGTAAGTTTGGGAGAGTTGAGATCGAGACACTTTGCAGCTATGTGTGGCCTAACGAGACCACGAATGCAAATACCATGAAAACAAGAAAGCAAACAATTAACAGGGCACTTGCCGAACTTGCCACGGTTGGTTGGAGTATAAAATTGTATGTAAAAGGAAAATTTGATATTGGCAGACCAAAAACTACCCGTAGTAACGCCACCATTTCACCGCAGTAACGCCACCCCTCGACCGTAGTAACGCCACCTATAGCCCGTAGTAACGCCACCCGACGGATTCCGAATAATTCATAAAAATCAACTAGTTAGCTACCTTTTCGAAAATCCATCCAGGATTATCTTTTGACTCTTCCAAGATAATCCACTAGGCGCGGCAAAAAAGCCGCAGCCGCTTGGGGCGGCTGTGGCTTTTTTCCTTGCCTTTTAAAAAAAAGAAAAAGACAAAAGACGGGTGCTAGGAGGGGGAGGGATGTACTGCGGAAAGTATGGAATCATCGAATCGATTCTAAACGCCGTAGGAAGACCCTGGAGCGTTTTTTGTCCCATCAACGTAGGTAGATGTCGGTTAGGTGGTTAGCGGTCGTTTAAGAGGGCTTCTGAGCGATTTTAGAGGCTATCCAGATGGGGGGTTGTGGAAAGAGAACGACAGAATCCATCCAACACCTTATAAAACCTCCTAGAAATGTTCATTTATCCAAGAAAATAACCTTTTGACTTTAAACCATTAGTTTTCTGACTTTAAACCATCTTTGACTTTTAAAAAGAATAGTTTTTTGACTTTGAATTATCTTTTGATTTTTAGGAAAATCGTGTTTCAATTTTTCTGTTACCCGTGAGAAGTTATATGCGTTTTTGTTTACTAGGAGTGCGTGGGATTTTTTCTTAGCCTTTCGATCAATTGTGTGTTTTCTCCTTCGGTAGCCGCACAATCTGCGTGCAGGCTCCCGGCGCGTCGGCGGCTAATAGCGTTCGTCTGCCACGCGGCGAGGTATGAGCGCCGCCTCCATGCCATCCATGGCATATTCCAAAAAGAGTCCCTAAAAAAGTCATCAGAATTTTATTCAACGTATTTACATATTTCGTCAATAAACAAGAACGTGGCTTGACTTTTGTTTAGGAATTATTCAGTGCCTAGTTACTTGTTCTAGTAAAAAATATAATGTAATAAACAAATATTTTTGTTCTAAAGTCAAAACATATTTCCACAGGGAAAGAGGTGTAGAAACCTTTCTTTCAAACGAAAATACTCCATTGTGTTCAGGTGCGATCGCTTATTGTCCTAACGAAACAATGAGGCAATGTTGATGGGACTCTTTTTGGAATATGCCATGGATGGCATGGAGGCGGCGCTCATACCTCGCCGCGTGGCAGACGAACGCTATTAGCCGCCGACGCGCCGGGAGCCTGCACGCAGATTGTGCGGCTACCGAAGGAGAAAACACACGATTGATCGAGAGGCTAAGAAAAATCCCCTACGCGTTCCTAGTGACAATCTTTCAACGTTTGTCGTTAAACCAATGTTGAGAAAAAGATCAGGGATAAGTAGAAAAGCAAACCCTCTTTCTCTGTGGACATATCTTTAACCGTGAGAAGAAGACTCATACTATGGAATATTGACGGAGGCATGCTCAGCAAAGAAGTGTATTACTCCGCTCTTAAAATATGATTTTCTGTGAGTAAAAAGCCAACCTTCCATGTGTGATAGTTAGCAAAACTAGTCTGATTGCTAGTCTGATTGTTCTCACCATTCGCTATAGAAAACCGTGAATGCTCTAATTATTTTGTTAATTTAATCATAAGGTTGCACTATTAAATGTTTTCCGTATGGTATCCAGGCCGGTTAATGAACGTCCAAGAGCAT
>Ga0268283_1001041_pt1 | contig 14331 bp, 18 predicted proteins | sample saktaG_13_FD_190140 | JGI IMG/M metagenome (GOLD analysis project Ga0268283, IMG submission 190140) | Saline water microbial communities from Sakinaw Lake, British Columbia, Canada - sak_2013_06_06_36m | ecosystem: Environmental > Aquatic > Non-marine Saline and Alkaline > Saline ... | reverse complement strand
ATATAAATAAATTATATATACCAACGTTTACAAGTTTTTTACGGAAATCTTCGACAAAGAACTTTTCTTGTAACTACTTGTACTTATTGTAAAATATGGGTTAAAAATGGTTTCCGACCCGGCACTAACTAGCTACACCAGGCCACTTGACAGTAATTTTTGTCCCGATTGTTACCGTTGGCTCAGTTTCGACCACATCCAAGACGGGCCTTTGTGCGATCTCGTCCAGGGTAACCGTGATCTCAAAATGTCCCTCGGGCGCGTCAACGGTTACCTTCCCCCGGTGCCCGTCAAGAACGAACGGCGCAGCCCACAAGCACTTCAGGGCATTGCCCAGCGCCCCCCGGCTGGGTGCCACACGCTTGGCCTTATCGCTGACACGGATGGAATAGTCCAAGCTCCCCAGCAGTGTCTCCCGGGGAAGGCCTGGGCCATTATCTTTAAGAACTAAAGTGTTGGCCTCGGTGCTGATGTTGACGTCAATCGCCGGAGACACCCCGGCAGCCTCGCATGCGTCCAAAGAGTTATCAATGAGTTCTTTAAGAATGACCTTGGGCCATTCTGAAGGCGGTGCGCCTATCTGTTGGGATAATTCTTTGGTGGTAAAGAACTCCATTGCGCGATCCATTCGGAATGCGGCCTTGGAAAGAGTGGCGGGCATGGCCCCGCCATCAAGGCCAGACGGCCTCGAATTTTCGAGAATAGTCATTTTCGATTAGTCCTAAAAAATTGTTTAGGACATCGCCAAACGCGAAATTAGGTTATAATCACCCGGTGTTCTTCAGGCAAAAATCCCGGCTCGCGGTCAGGCGAAGTCCGGGATTTTTATTTATCGGCCTTGGGCGCAGTGCTGGTGCGTTCGGCAATGGAAGATGAGGGAATGCCAGGGATGGCCTTGGCGGCCTTGGTGGTGGTCTGGGTGTTAGGCGTGGTCATTACGACACCTCCGCATTGGGGCGGTTGGGTGTAGCCTTACGACCAGAGGACAGCCATTGCTCGAAGGCAACCTCGTCTATTAAGACGCGGCGTCCTGATCGAATGAGCGCGCCCGATTTGGCTAGACCGTTTTGATGCTCGCGGGTGATAAGGCCACGAATAGCGGATTCTGAGAATGGAACTCGGCTTGCGAGTTGCGGGATTGATAGTAGGATTTTCATAAATCACCTTAAAAATGCTTTACGTTGTGTAAAACTCTAAGGTGAGTATGAATGACCTTTTAGCGGTGGGTCTAGGGTAATAAAGTCGGTCAGACTTTATTGTCCGGGTAATAAAGTGTCTCGACTTTATTACCCGTATATGATTGCCTTCGTTTTATTCCGGCCTTTGGTAATTAACCATAATTCGACAAAATTTTGCGAGCTTGTCGCCTGGGAACCATAGCCATCCGTTTTCGTCGATTGAAATATGATTTTCTGAGTAGTCGAAGGTCGCCGGGTCGCCGGGGATCAACATTGCACCAGCGCCCGTTTTTTTATTTCGGCGGTTGACGATCCCCGATGAAACCAAAAGAAGTCCTTTCCCGTGGGTCGCTCTTTTGGCGTTCGTCCAGGCCCTCCGTGCGGCCGATGCGTCCGAGTAGTGCAGCGTTTTTGCGACGTAATCCTCTGCGATGGAAATTATTGGGTGAAATTTTTTGGCCCAAAGCATGGCCAGAACCACGGCATATTGCTTCCCAAGGACACCCCCTGGCGGTCGGCCCATTTTGGTCTTGGGGATGGCTTCAACGTAAAAAATCGGGCCGGATAACATTTTGTCGGCGGCCTCCGGGGTGACGGTTCCGGCCGCTACAGCGGTCAAAATTTCGAGGGAGGTCATACGTCCGCCGCCGGTGCCGGAAATCCGAACAGAATCGCTCTGAGTGACCCAGGAACGTATTTGGAGGGCTTGGAGGGCTCTGTCGGCGCATCTACCACTGGCGGTGGTGGTGGCGCGTCGATCCGGGCCTGGTGGGCCAGTTTTGCCTGTCTTGCGCGAACTAAGTCGGCCCCATACTTCGGCACGAACCTTCCGGCTTTGGCCTCGCGCAGTAAAAACCTGAAATAACTGATCGGGCTGTCGATGGCCTTCAGGGTCTGGCAGCTCATCCGGCCAGCCAGCTCATCTAACAAGGCCTGGGCAAGATCCGGGGCGATCCCGATCAACGCGATCAAGATCGGCAGCAGCACAAGCGGGTTGATCTGGGCGGGTGTCTCCAGTGCGCGGATCTCGGCTGGCAGGCTGTCCAGGGTCAGATACTCGATAACCTCTTCCTCAACCTGATAGACCGGCAGGGGTTCGGGGCTGATCGCGATCGGCTCCGGGTTGATCGGGATCGGGGTCACCGCTATCGGTTCTGGATTCGGATTCGGATTCCGAAAATCCCCCTCCTCCTTCGGGCTGGCCGTTGGCGAGGGGGTCGGAGGAGTGGGATTCTTTTTTTCCGACTTGTTTCTTTGGCGCGCCCTAGGGTTAAGGGTGGGCGTAATTCCAGGGTTAAGGGTCACCGTCGCAGCCCTGGGGCTTGCAGGGCCAGGGGTAGGGGCAGGGGTCGGTTTAGGGCTGGAAGGGGTCGGGTTGATGTCATAGGGCGAGGGTATGGCGATCATGTTGGTCTGGCCAGGGCGGGGGTTGATGGTGATGTAACCACAGTCGGCGAGACGGCCCATGCTTCGGGACACTGACCCAACATGACCACCAACGATGGTGGCAAGGGTGGTTCGGGCTGGCCATGCAAAGCCGGTCTCGGAGTTTCGGTAGCTGGCGGCAGCATTGAACACCCGGACATCAAAATCTGTCAGGTTGCGGTCGGCAGTGATGGTGCGGGATGTTTGGGAGAATGGGATGGTCATATGAGTCTCCTGAGAGACCCGTGTGCAAGTCATGCCGGAATCGGCTAAAATGTGACTATGCCCGGGCATCTCGTAGTGTTTGACGAGGGGTCTGCCTGGAAGGAGCTTAAGCCTTCCAGGGTTCGGAACCATTATAAGCCGATTTGCTAACGATCGGCTTTTTTGGTTTCTAATACCCACACAACATCCATGGGTTACTGCGTAACGGTGTTTTTACTTATGGGTGCTATAGGTGGGATTGATAACGTCGAAGGGTAGTGCAAGTGTAGTAATCTGCGCTACACCTATGGTTAACGTAACACTTCAACTTCTAGCGTGCCCCCCGCGTAACCCCGTGAGATATGTCGCAAGGCGCAAAGCCTAGCGGCACTAAGGCGCAAGGCCTACCCGACAATGGGATACCAAATCCCATGTGAATTTTTACGCGGGGTGTCGGGTATCAAATCCTCAAGCCGGTACCCGTGGGCCTCGCACCATAGCCGACACTTGCGCAGCGCTCTGGCGTATATCTGCCTGGTGCGTACTTCAGACAGTCCAAGCTCATCAGCGATCTCATAAAATTCGCAGTACATTACAGCAAAAAACAGTCCGATACCCGTTCATTCCTGAGCTTCCACGCAATGTACTCAACGTCGGCCTTAACTCGGTGATAACGGGTGTGTACCTCGGCAACATCCGCTCCTCGAGTGCGCGTGGCTTGATGCAGTTCAGCGTCAAGTTTGTGCAGGGATAACTGTAGGTTTCTCAGCGTGTGCCGGGTGTCTGTATTCATCAAAAAACCTTGAAGACTTTACTGTCCCTCGTGCGAGTGTAGTCGGCAAGGATATCCTGAGCATGTTCCCACTCTTTCTGGGCCGATTTGACGGCCTCCTGGGCCTCAGCAGCAAGACGGGCAGATACAGTGCAGTTCGGGTGCCTGACGGCGGTGTGCCTCGCGTTGCGGGCATTAGCGCACGCTGAATACACCGCACGGCCACAGTGCGCGGCGGTGTCCCGCAAATAGTTCTCGTTAGGGTCAAACTGTTGGGTGTTAACGTACATAAATTTCCTCAGTGTGCCAGCGCGAACCATTCCGGCATGATGACGGTGTCCCCATCTGCCAGGTCGTCGAAGTGTCTGGGACATGCACCTATCCGATTCAAAATCTTGCGTATTTTTTCCAGCAGTTCCGGGCTTGATCCGCTGGATTCCAGCGGCTCAGTAAGGCCACACTTCAGCGCCGCCGTGGCGTAGTCGCCGTCGTGGGTATTCGTCGGAAAAGCGAAGTGCAGTAATTCGTGCAGCAATGTACCAAGCATGGCTTGGGCGTCGAAAACGGGCATCACGAATATAGTGTTTCCTCTGGAGAAGCCAAGATAAAAACTTCCGTCCTCGTTCTTGGCCCAGGGGGCGGCTATAGCAAAATCCAGGGTGTGCAGGGGGGCCAGTTCGACGCCAGCAGGTATTAGAACCTCATCCCTCAGACAGTAGGCGGCACGCCTAAGCCAGGCGGACGCCATAGGTACCGGCCTTTTCAGGCGGTACCCGTCACGACACGACGAACAGCAAAAACGGCCTCGCTGGGTAAGAAAGAATCCACCGCAATGATCGCAAGGGTGGAGTTTCCAGTTCATGCCGCCAGGCCTGCCAGGAGGTGCGCTTTGACGGTCTCCCGGCTGGTGCCTCGTGGGGACTTAGCTAGCACTTGGGCGGTGAGCGCATCAACCCGAGCCGGGCTGATCGTCTCAGCAGTCACCGGCGGCAAGTGGCCGTGGCTTTTATCGGATATCCACTGGCTTCTTGCAGACTGCGCGGCTTGCCAGGCTGTCTGCGCTTTATCCAGCGCAGCCCGCAGCGCGGGAACATTATCAGCGCGTGCCTTGATGGCGGCTTTGAGCTTGGCATCGGCGGACGCCATGACAGTAAATGCCGCATTGATCTTTGTCTGAAGATGATTTTCGTGTAATTGATTAGCATCGTTGTACATAATAGTTATGTCCTATTGTTAACCGAATTGAGGGCCTCGTCGGCCCATGATTTACCATAAAAGCCCTCGAGTATGCTTTTCTGCATTGCTTCGCGGCCTGACCCGCTCGAGTCGAAGCCCATGACCCTGGCAATGTCCAGATGACCTTCTCGTATTAGGTGATGGGCCACGGCCATGATTGCGGGCGGTGCAACATGCTTGCGGAAACTGTGACCCGCAATGGTTGCAGTCTCTATCCTGTTAGCTACCTCTGCAATACACGCTTGCGCGTATTCATTGGCGGCTTTATCGAAGGATTCAAGAAACTTCATCCTCGCACCTATTGCGGCTTGGATTTTTGCTCTACGAGCATTATGCTCTGCTGAACTAGCAGCAGCCTCAGCCTCGACAAGGTAACGCTCTGCGGCGTGTATCGAAGATACCAGGCTGTCGACGGATTCCTGAAGATCGGCTATTTTTTTGGCCGATGTTTTGAATAGCTTGGCAGCATCAGAGTCCCCCAGGTTGGCCTTCAGTGCGTAGGATTCGTGCGCTACCAGCGCCGTGCTTAACTCGTATCGAACGGCAGACAGTTTTTGATTCAGGGTGTAGATGGCGGATTGCCATTCTTGTGGGTTGCTCGGTGTCATGGGCGGCCTATAAAAATATTTGAACTTGAATATTAGAATATACGGGAAAACACTTGCGTTGTCAATGGAAAAGTCGTATAATTTTGCTGGGGTAGCGGCTTCACATACCGACAACTCGCACCCGCTGTTTTTTTCTTTCCGGCGGGTGCGTCCCCACTAATTTTTGAATCGTGTGTGGCTTTACGCCGCTATTTAATGCGAATAGCGGCGTTTTTTGTGGGTGGTAGCAAGAGCTCAAATGAGCTTTTGCTCTGAAGGCAGTCAGCACAAAACGCATTATCTTTTATAGCTGTATTGCAGACTGTTATCGTACAGTCTAGTCTATTATCTGCCTATTAAGAATCACACAGTTAAATCTTAATAGATACTCACTCGAATAGTCTGATAACCATAGAGATTACAACATCTTGCGCTTGTACGCACGCACAGTTTATTGATTGAAAACTGTGGGCTTATCTATTAGAAAGCAGTTAAGAATTAAGACAGTTTTTTAATAGATATATCTATTGAGTCGTATTATTGTTTGCGTATGTCTTTCAATAGATAATTTAATAGGATTTTCTATTAATACGTTTTTCACGGACACGGGGGTATGGGTGAGAATGGTGTGGGGGCTGTGTTTTTGCGCATGGGATGGAACCTCTGAAGATAATCTACAGAGGGCGACAGATATGGACTGGTGCGCGGCGGGTCGAAGTTCAGGCCGGGTTGGGGCTGTCCCTTGTGTTTGTCCTTTTATCACTAATTAGCTATATTTACCGGCATGGGTGCCAATACTTGGGCGGTTGTTTTCACTAGCGACGCAAGACAAGAGTTCTTTGCCTTGCCCGCAGATATGCAGGCACAAGGTTTGCGCATTGTTGACATGCTGGAAACCTTGGGGCCGCAACAGGTTCGGAAACCCTATGTGAAACACCTAGAAGGGAAGTTATGGGAAATGCGATTGAAGGGTCGCGACGGTATCGCCCGTGCCCTTTACTTTGCCCAGGTTGGGCGTCGGTTATGTGTGGTTCGCGTGTTCGTGAAGAAAACCCAAAGAACCCCACGCCGTGAAATTACCTTGGCCTTGCGTCGTCTTGCAGAGGAACTAAGCAGTGACACTGATACCATTTAGAAAAATAAAGGCTGAATTGCTGCAAAACCCTGAAGTCAGGGCCGCCTATGATGCCCTTTCTCCTGAGTTTGAGCTTGCTCATACCGTCATTGCCGCCAGGGTTGCCCAGGGTTTGACGCAAGCCGAACTAGCCGCCCGCATGAATACCACCCAGTCTTATATCGCCCGTCTGGAAAGTGGCCGTGTGTTGCCTTCCATGCGAACGTGGTTAAGGCTGGCTGCCGCAACAGGAACCCGCGCGAAGGTTACCCTGGAACCTGTTACGGGTTGACGGGCATAAGCCAAACTTGAATGTGATCAAGTTTTCTTATATCTGAAAATCCGCGAAAACCGGGCCGTCGGGCGAAATTCCCCCGGTGGACGCCGGGAGTACCTTGAAACGCTAATATTAGCGAGTCCGAATATATGATAAGTCATATATACAGAAAGTCGAATATTAGCGAGTCCGAATATATGATAAGTCATATATACAGAAAGTCGAATATTAGCGAGTCACAACCCCCACTGGGGATGACGGGAATCCTTACAGGTTCGCGTGGCGCGAAAATGGCCAACGCCGGGCTTGGCTGTCCCAAGAGCAAAAGGCTCTCGTTGGCATCGATAGCATCGATCTCGCTGGATTCTGGGATGCCGAAAAGGCTCGGGTTATGGATCAGGCTAACCAGGCGCGAAGTGAGGCCGCAAAAGGCAACCAGAACGCATCAAAAACAGTCCCGCCTCAACTTGAGGCGGGACTGTTTGACCGAGACCATAAAGCCGAAGAATCCCGGCGCACCAGTACCGCCATTGCTGTGGATCTAGGCTAGGTTGCCCACCATGATGTTGCTTTTCAGCAGGTATCGGTCGCCGGTAAAGAATCCAGCTTTTGCCGGTGGCCGTGTAGCTAGATACAAAGATTTTCGGAGTCCCCGGTTTTTACCGGGCCATGCTATCGGCAACCTGCCCAGCCCCAAGAGCAAGAGCGGGCACCTATCGCCCTGCCCTTGAGCATGTCCGACTTTTTTGGCATGTCCGACTTTTATTTGAAAAGTCGGACATCCGGAGACGTTGCGGCAGTAAGCGTTGTCCGACTTGTCCGACTTGTCCGGGTTTTTTCTGGGAAAAAAGTTTCCTGCCGTTTTTCTGGAAATCTCCGTCAAATTGTCCACCATTTTTGCATTTCCCTTTTTCTCAAAAAAAAGTCGGACAAGTCGGACAAGTCGGACAACCTGTTGCGGCACTAGGCCTACAGGTGTCCGACTTTTATAAAAAATTTTATAAAAAGTCGGACAAGTCGGACAAGTCTTTAAGAATCGAATTTACCGCCCAGGAGTTTTTCGGCGATCCCCCTCATGGCGGGCAATCGGTCAACGCGCATCCCCCTACGTCGTCCCGATCCGGATAGCCTGATGTTATCGCCGGCAGCCACACCAAACTTCTTTAGTCCTTGAGTCCATGCGGTCATGGATTCAGAGCGCGCATTGTGCAGACGGCACCATGCGGCGTAGGCCTCGTAGACCTCCGTCTTGTCCAGGGTGCCCCCCTGGGCATCCCAATCCCCCGGATATGTGTGGGTCACCATCCGGCCAGCTCCCTCAGACTCCTCCGCCTCATAAACAAAACCGGCCTCCAGGCAGTACCACCACCATTTGATGATGCTGTTCGCTGTTCTCAGTTTCTGATCGGCATGAGTACGGCTGGCACACGCCAGGCCTCGCGGGATAGCCCTTGGGTCGAAGCCGGTGATGTCATAGTTCAGTAGGTGGTGGACGAAGGCGGCGTCCCCTCCGTTCGCAATCTCATTGGCTAGTTCCCGAAAGTAGGCGAAGTCACCAACCCGGCCCTCATTCACATCCAGGATAAAGAATCGGCGATCATCAACCCCCACGGGCACACACCAATCGTTATTGCTTCCGATCAGAAGGTGGGTGCAATTCCTTACCTCGAACCGGGGGATATATTTGCGCTCAACTTCCAGGGTGGTATCTGTGACTAATCGCTTTAGCGCTCCCTCGTGTGACCGGTCGCCACCCCATAAGGCTTCATTCAAATAAATCAATACGGATGTTGATAGGTGGTCATTGAATTGACCCACGACCTTTACAGGGTCGCTGACAATGATCCCGTGGCGGCCCCAAGACTCACATAACATATCGGCAACAATATTCTTTCCACTGCCCTCTCCAGACTTAACAACGATGGCGCTATGCCCCTGCTCGCCAGGCCTTTGGTACATTCGGGCCAGCCAGCCGATGACGTATGCAAATGCGGTCTTATCTCCGCTGCACCATGTGTAAAAGACGTGATCCAATATCCTCGCGCATCCCCCAGCCTTTGGCGCTATGGCTAGGCCGGTATAAAGATCCAGGATATCCCCTCGGGGTAAATCCGGCGTCTTGCAATTCACCTTCCCAGCCACAGGACGAAATGAAAAGTCATCGAAGGTGTGGCGGTTCCTTAAACTGTCCCACATCGGATATATCCGCTTCCATTCGACAATGGCTGTGCCATCCTCGTTTTCTTTTAGTACGGGCACCTGTTGCGGTTTCTTTATCGTACCGGCGGCCTCGGGTGATGAGAACCTGAACTCCCATCGGTCGAATACCTGAGAAGGCACCTTCTCCACGAATACCGCCTTTCCTTCAATATTGGCGATTGCCCATCTGGCGTTGACATCCTTTAATGATCTATTCCTCTGAAGGTCAATCAGCTCCGCTCCCTCGGGGTCAACAGGCAAGTCCCCCTTCCATCCATAGGCCTGTCCGGCCAGCTTGAACAAGGCACCTGGGCGGCGCGGTTTGACTGGATTCACGGGCACCTCGCCGGGTAACCCGCTACCAGCCCACCATTCCGCCAACAGGCCTTGCCCCTCGGCACAGCAGGCCATAACGCCCTGGACGATAGCGATATGATCCGCTGGTATTTCGCCCTTGATGGCAAACAGTGCGGCCCTTACCTCTGCAATCCGGACGAACTCCCCGGCCCTAACCTCGCCCAACAAGGTGACCGACATGGGTTTCCCCCCTGCACCTGGTGCCGCCCTCTTTGCCGGGTTAACCCAGCCAGCCTCCTGGGCCACAGCAAAGATATTTCTCCAGTGCGTGTTGTCTGGTCTGAAGGAGTCCCATACCCGGGCGGCGTCGGCTGGATCATATAGGGATGATGTTTGGCTCCACTCGATCCACAGTCCCCTGCCCATCTCTCCGGCGGTCGCCAGAGCGAGACCCATTCTTACCCATAGTTCTCGATCATCGGATCGCATCGACGCCAGTGCTGATCGAAGATCCCGCACCTGGGCCTCGGTCGGCGCGTCGGCAAAGCCGTCCACCGCACCATCTCCCGCAGCGCGGGCGGGTTTACCGGCCTCGTGCAGCGGTGCCAGGGTGCATGTAACGAATGGCGCAAGATCCTCGAGTTGTCCCCGGATCACCTGCCCGGTACAGGTGAAGAATCTTCCGTGGCTATAGGCCTCGATCCCGCTCTTGTTGCTCCCCAGTGTTTGAAAGTCGGCACCTATTCCCAGGGCATGCAGTCCTTTACCCGAGGGGCTAACCTCTACCAAACCGGGCAGGGTACTGGCCAGGCTTTGCAGCCCCTTTTCCTCGATCCCGTCCATGTCAATGCCTTGCAGGTGGTCGAAGGTATCCAAGCCCAGTGCGATCCCCGGCCCCTCATGCCGTCCAGGCTTGGCCTCGAATGCGGCCTTGACGGTGGCAAAATCCACCAGCCTGGCAGCATCCTCTGGGGTGTCGGTCGTGGTGCGGTGCCCTCCGTCCGCATAGTGCGGCACCTTCCTCGGTTTCTTCTCCGGGTTGATGTCTGGCAGGTATTGCCATAGCAGCCATCGGTCGGCCTCCAGCAGGGTGGCGGGGTAGTTTTGTTCGATCAGGGTGAAGGTGTTGGCGGCGGTGGTCATGGTTGATCTCCAGTTGTGTGGATGATCCGACCAGACACAGGCGGGCAGGGCGTGACGCAGCCAGCCAGCGAGGCTAAACTATGGTCATACCGCGTCCAGTCCAGTTGTGTGGTCGGGACTAATTTGGCGACGCTGCAAACGTCACCAGACGGACATGATACGCCACCTTCAACCGGTGGCGTTCGTGTTTGTGGGTCTTGATACTCGCAACCCAGGCACTCATTGCAGAATTCCGGACAAAAGGCGCAAGGGTGGTTCATGTTTTTCATGCCGCACCCCCTACCCTGTTCACCCTGCCGACCCATAACGGCATTGCCCCCGTGCAATATGCTGTTGATCTGGGTCTGGTGATCCCCACATAAAGCAGTCTGGCCAGGTCGGTTGGGCTATTGCATTGCCCTATGTTTGCCAGTTGGATGAACACGTTCTTGTAGGTGCTTCCCTGACTTTTGTGGACGGTTGAAGCGTACGGCGGTCGAAGATCACAGAACTGTTTTCTGACTCTGAAGTATTCGCACCATGCGACCCTTCGGTCGATGTCCAGTGCATTGGGTATCGGCTTATCCGCCATCCTCAAGGCGTTGACTTTGCCCTGGAAAACCCTGGCTTTTCCAGCGAGTACAGACAGAATCTGTCGTACCATATCCCACGAATCCGGACAGAAAACGCGTACCACGCCGTTCTCCACACCATTGACTTTCAGTCTCCACCCGGACACACCATCAAGATCATCGGGGTAGGCCTCCAACACCTGGACAGCCTCATCAGTCCCAAGGACGATCTGGCTACCCTCCTCCAGGGCGGTGTTATTGACCATTTGCTCACCGGGAAGGTAGGGAAGACTGTCGGCCTGTGGCCCCACAACATGTCGGCGTATTCTGGTATTGGCCTCCCTCACAAAACTGTTAGTCCAGCCCAACATCCGGCAGTGATCCGGATCGGCGGCATAGTCTGATGACGCAAACATTTCCAATGCCGCATCCCGCCATGCTTCTCGATCCTGAACAACAATCCCACCGGTCACCCCATGGGCGTCCTCGATTTCCGGGAATGGCCTACCGTCCAGCACTCCCCTGATCTCGGTGGCGGTCGCTATCAGGGGGTTTTCAAGGGCCTGTCGGTGTACGGTTATCAAGTGTGACTGCCCGCTCACCCGCTCGAATACAGGCGAAGAGACTTCACCTACAGGCGGCAACTGGTACGCATCGCCGACGTATAACACCTTGGCACCGGCGTCGTTCGCAGCCTCCCGGATATGATCCAGCAGGTCACGCGAGACCATGCTGGCCTCGTCGATCAAGATGAGACTTTCGTCGCGCACCTGGTGCGGCTTGTTCCTCTCCAGGGTAACCCTGCCCGTCCGATGATCCTCAGTAGGCTTCAGTCCGAGTAAAGAATGGATCGTCTTTCGCTCCTGTCCCGCCATACTAGCCGCCACCCGTGCGGCCTTGTTGGTAGTCGCGGTCAGGGTGTAGGGCATCCCGATGGCGTCCAGGTGTCGCACCACCTGCCCGGTTAACAGTGTCTTGCCAGTACCGGCCGCACCTCCAAGGGCGTGTTCGGTCTGGTCGTTATTTAGAAACCTGGTGACATCATCCCAGGCGGTTTGCTGGTCTGCGGATAGGGTGATGTTGCTCATACCGCGTCCCCCGCTAACTGTGCCACGGCTTCATCCCATGGCATCAAGGGATTGTTGGCCAGTAGATCCCGGACACTTTTCAGAATATTTCCTGTATGACTCACCTCGGGCAGGTGTGCCAGGATCTTACTCATCTCCTTCTCTGCCCTGCCGATCTGGACAAATCGGGTAAAGGCGTCATTCAGCACTGACTCGTTTGGGATAACCTTCTGAACACCAGCGCCTATCAATTTTCCTTCAAGCCAGGTGATGAACTGTCCGCTCGGGATTGCATTTAACTCAATTCGCTTGCCTACCCAATCACCAGGCCTTCCGTGAGAACACAGGAAGTTAACTTCATCCTCGGGAAGTCCGTACTCGCGCATCAGGATGCGTGGATCCTTGTCATCCTTGAATCCCACGTCCTCAGACTCTAGTCCCATCTCCATCGCATCAGCCAGGTTCAGACCAAAGTCGATTACCTTTGGCGCGGTTTTCCACTTCCAGCGCCTATTGGACTCGCGCAAACCCTGAAGGATTCCATATCCTGATTTGTCGAAGTCATGAGCCACAAATATCGGGATGCCTTCATTACTCAGGCTTTCTACCAACAGCCTCGCGGCGGTCGTGCTATGGCCTTTGGTGGACATGATGCCGATGTCGAAACGCTCGGCTATACCGGCTCTTTCCAGCAGCGGATTAAAGCCCTCCTTCTCTAAAAACAGCACACCATTAAATCGTCCGGACGGACCTTTTGTCTGGGTTGAACGATCCAATTTAATGAAAAGGCTTTTATCAACAACTGGCTTATGCCAGCCGTTTATATACGATCTAACTGCCAGAGTGCCTATTCCCAGGCTCCGGCCAGTGTGTGGTTCGTGCATATGGCCACGGTCATCAAATACTACGTCCCAGTCTTTCGTAAGCTCGGGATTTTCTGATATAAAGTCAGGTAGTAGCCCCTGGGTGAATCGTGCGGATGTTGTCCAGATATCGGGCTTACCCACCAGCTCGATAATGAGTGGTCTGGCCGCATACATGATCTGTCTAGCGTTAGCAGGTAACGCACCATTATCACTGGCCTTCAAATAGGCCTGGGTCATCACCCTATATGCGGCGTCTTTCACTGTAACCGGCTTTACTTTAGGCCTATACATCTCCCTTAATTCGCGTTGGGATACCTTTTCCCCACGGTTTTTATGCTTTACCTTCGTTGCCCATTCACTAGCGGCGGATACGATGGCGGCATGGATAGCCTCTTCAACCTCGTCTGGTAATACGGCGTGGCGCTTTGCTCGATCAGTGAAGTTGACCCTGGGCGTTGTCAGGTGAATCAATACCGCAACAGGATCATTTTCACCTACCATCGCCTTATCTAAGGCGGCATATATTATTTCAAACGGCACTCCTTCGATGGGAGAAAAGTTAAGGCCTACCCATACAGTTCTCTCATCAAAATCAGGAAACACCCCAACCGACACTTCGACAACAAACGGCAGTTTCCCATCTTTGTCTCCTTCACCCTTAATACACTTATACTTCGAGCACTCATTGCCTCGAAGAAAATGATCTTGGCCTATGACCCCCAGGCGGTCGGGCTTTACTCTTTTAGAGAACACAACCATCGCGGCTTGAATCAGACTGACTTTGCTCTGATTCATCTTGCCGTCGATAACAAGATCATTCAGAGTTTTCCCGGTAAGCCCCAGTGCCTCGAGGGCCTTGGCACGAACCTTCGTCCCGGACATCCCGGAGAACTCCGCCAGGAACTCGCGGATCGGTACAACGCCATCTCCGGCGGTGATATGTGCGGCGATCAGTTCAGACAAGGTGCTGTCGCTATACCACGCCCCGTCGGGCTTATCCGTTGGCGTCCATTTCGGAGACGCGAAGGGCGTAACGTATTCCGAACTGATCTCCCGACCGTTCAGAATAAAAAAAGCGTGGGGATTGAATAGGGCAAATTTTGTCAGGAGGTTTTCCGCCCCCCGGTAAAAATTGCCGTTTCCGTCTTCGCTGATGTAACTAGTGCCTGGCTGTAATCTACTATTCTTTAACAAATACAAGTTGTTGAGACTTTTTTTATTAAACGAAGATTTGGTGGGAACACTGTAATACACTTTAAGCACTTTTAAGTAACATTATGATTTTAATATATAAATAAATTATATATACCAACGTTTACAAGTTTTTTACGGAAATCTTCGACAAAGAACTTTTCTTGTAACTACTTGTACTTATTGTAAAATATGGGTTAAAAATGGTTTCCGACCCGGCACTA
>Ga0268283_1001040_pt1 | contig 14347 bp, 9 predicted proteins | sample saktaG_13_FD_190140 | JGI IMG/M metagenome (GOLD analysis project Ga0268283, IMG submission 190140) | Saline water microbial communities from Sakinaw Lake, British Columbia, Canada - sak_2013_06_06_36m | ecosystem: Environmental > Aquatic > Non-marine Saline and Alkaline > Saline ... | reverse complement strand
TTACCGCCCTGGTATCCGCCGTGTCCGCCCTCATGCAGACGGCCTTTCCGCCTGCCAAACTAGAATTCATTCCAGATTGTCGAGGAATTTTTCCGCATCCAAGGCAGCCATGCAGCCCGAACCGGCGGACGTGACGGCTTGGCGGTATACCGAATCGGCCACGTCACCGGCGGCGAACACGCCGGGAATGCTGGTGGCGGTGGCATTGCCTTCAGAACCTCCCTGCACGGTGATGTAGCCTTTCTTCATCGCCAATTGACCGGCAAAGATTTCGGTATTCGGCGAATGGCCGATGGCAATGAACACGCCGTCCACGGCAATGTCCTTGGTGGAACCGTCTTGCACATTTTTGAGCCTGGCTCCGGTGACACCCATGTCGTCACCCAACACTTCATCCAGCACATAGTTCCACTCGATGGCCACGTTGCCAGTCTTGGAACGTTCGATGAGCTTGTCGGACAATATCTTTTCGGAGCGGAATTTGTCACGTCGATGCACCACGGTGACTTTCGACGCGATATTGGAGAGGTAAAGCGCTTCCTCCACCGCCGTATTGCCTCCGCCGATCACCGTCACCGGCTTGCCGCGATAGAAAAAACCGTCGCAGGTGGCGCAAGCGGAAACTCCGCGACCTTTGAAGGCTTCCTCCGAATCCAGCCCCAAGTAGCGCGCCGAGGCTCCCGTGGCAATGACCAAGGCATCGCAGGTATGGATGCCGTCGTCGCCGGTCAGGGTAAACGGGCGCGAGGAAAGGTCTGCCGTGTGGATGTGGTCGAATATCACCTCGGTGTTGAACCGCTCGGCATGCTTTAACATGCGATCCATCAATTCCGGGCCTTGGACCCCTCCGGCATCGCCGGGCCAATTATCGACATCGGTGGTCGTGGTCAACTGCCCGCCTTGTTGAATGCCGGTGACCAGCACCGGGTTTAAGTTGGCGCGGGCGGCGTAAACCGCTGCGGTGTAACCGGCAGGGCCGGAACCTAAGATTAGCAATTTTGAATGTTTAATTTCGCTCACGTAAACCTCTGTGGAAAAATAGCGGATAATAATGGGTTAGTATGACCAGTCGGCGTTGCCCCGTAAAGCCCGACGGCACTTGATTAAACCGCGGTTATTCTTAAGAATGACCGGCATTACTTATTTTCTTTGATTTGGTGAGAATTTTGTCACAAATAGACAAGAAAGTTCCAGTCGCCGCCGACATCGGCGCAAGTCTTAACCGAGGGTTCCGCGAGCTGGTGTTCCTAGTTCTTGCGGTCATCTCTTTGTTTTACCTAATATCCTTGGTCACATTCAACTTGGAGGATGCCGGTTGGTCCCATACCGGCCCGGTTAGTGGCATCAGCAACGCCGCAGGGTCGGTGGGTGCTTGGGTCGCTGACTTCAGCTTTACCATGGTCGGCGTGGTTGCGTTTATGTTTCCCCTAATGCTGGCAATTCATGGACACTCCATTTACAAAAACGAACGCCCTTGGTCATTCAATCCGTTTGCCTGTCTTTTCCGACTGATCGGCCTAGTGGCGACCGTTGCATCGGGGGCTGCATTGGCGGACATCCACTTGAAGGGCTTGCCTTTGGATCTGCCCCAAACTGAAGGTGGCATCCTCGGCCAGGAAATCACCCATCGGCTGTTGGTCAATTTTGGCTTAACCGGAACCTCGGTATTGCTGGCGGCATCCCTGTTGGTCGGCATTTCCCTTTGCACCGGCATTTCCTGGCTGAGCATGGTCGATGCCATGGGGAAGTATACACTGCTGGTAGTCAACGGATTTTTCGCGGTGTTCCGGGGCATGGGGGGTGGCGCCGCAGTGGAAGAATCGGCAACACCTGCCAAAAAAGACAAGGCCAAGCCTGTCAAAGCCGATGCAGTTGCCAAATCACCTTCCGATGCCAAGGCCGGCACACTTGGGAAAAACGGACCAGCCAAGCCCGCCGCTGCCAAAAGCAAGCTGGGCGAACTGCCGCCCGCCCAACCCGGCGAGTTGCCGCCGTTGGATTTATTGAACCAGAAGGCAGCCAAGACCAAGGGCTACTCCAAAGAAAACTTGGACAAAATGTCGCGCCTGCTGGAGAGCATTCTTGACGACTTTGGCGTGGAAGCCGAAGTGGTGGACGTGCTGCCCGGCCCGGTCATCACCCGTTTCGAGGTTCAGCCTGCCCCTGGCGTCAAGGCCAGCCGCATCAGCGGCTTGGCGAAGGACCTGGCCCGTGCCCTTTCGCTCAAGAGCGTCCGGGTGGTGGAAATCATCCCCGGCAAATCCGTCATCGGCCTGGAAATCCCCAACGAGGAGCGGGAAATCGTCCTGCTCCATTCGGTGCTGGCTTCCGATCTCTACCAACAGTCCGAATCCCCTTTGACCATGGTGCTGGGCAAGGACATCAGCGGCGATCCGGTGGTGGCGAACTTGGCCAAGATGCCCCATCTGCTGGTGGCTGGCACCACCGGCTCCGGCAAGTCGGTGGCGGTCAACGTCATGATTCTGAGCATGCTGTTCAAAGCCGGGCCGGACCAAGTGCGGATGATTATGATCGACCCGAAGATGCTGGAATTGTCCATTTACGAGGGCATTCCGCATTTGCTGACACCCGTGGTCACCGACATGAAGGAGGCCGCCAACGCGCTGCGCTGGTCGGTGGCGGAAATGGAACGGCGCTACAAGCTCATGTCCATGCTCGGGGTAAGGAACTTGGCCGGCTACAATCAAAAAATCCGCGACGGCCTGGAAGCCAATGACCCCATCCTCGATCCGCTATGGAACCCGAACATGGCGGTGTCCGAGGACGAAGGCCCGCCACCCTTGGGCCACTTGCCCTTCGTGGTCATCATCATCGACGAGTTGGCGGACATGATGATGATCGTCGGCAAGAAAGTGGAGGAACTGATCGCCCGCTTGGCGCAGAAGGCACGCGCCGCCGGCATCCACTTGGTTTTGGCGACGCAACGGCCTTCCGTGGACGTGTTGACCGGCCTAATCAAAGCCAACATCCCCACCCGCCTGTCCTTCCAAGTGTCGTCACGCATCGACTCGCGCACCATCATCGACCAAGGCGGGGCGGAAACCCTGCTGGGCAATGGCGACATGCTGTTCCTGCCGCCGGGTTCGGGCATTCCCATGCGCGCCCATGGTGCCTTCGTGTCCGACCAAGAGGTCCACAATGTGGTGGAATTCCTCAAACGCACCGGCAAGCCGGATTACATCGAGGAAATCACCCGCTTCAGCGAAGACGGGCCGGATTTTGGCGGCGGTTCCAAAGGGAATGGCGGTGGTGGCGATGGCGGGGAGGAGTCGGACGCGCTGTATGACGAAGCGGTGCGTTTCGTCACGGAAAGTCGCAAGGCATCCATCTCCAGTGTGCAACGGCGTTTCAAAGTGGGCTATAACCGGGCTGCGCGAATGATTGAAGAGATGGAAAAGGCGGGCATTGTCAGTCCCGCCGATAATAATGGTTCGCGGTCGGTGCTGGCATCGCCGCCGCCGGAGATGTGATTTCAGATGAGTGCTGGCAGGATTGCGCGCAAGCTGGTCAACGCCATAGGATAGTCAAAGTCATCGATCTGCCGCCCCAGTGCTGCCACGGCATCGTCGCCCAGCGACGCGGCCAGCGGCGGTTGCAGTTCGCGCCACGTCCCGCTGGCCTTCATGTCGTCTTGTTCCAGCAGCGTTTCCAGCCTTGCCGCCATTTCCTTGACCTGCGCCCTATCCACAGCCCCCCGCGCCGACGTGTTGCCGCCTAAGTGCATCGCCTTTATTTCCGCGCATACCGCCGCCAGCGTTTTGCCCATCGCGGCGATAGTTTCCGCCAGCCCGGCCTCGTCCGCGCCGTCACGGATGTCGCGTTCCAGCTCCCCTGCCATCTGGCCCAGCCCTTTCGCGCCCAGCGTGGCGGACAGGCCCTTGAGCGAGTGGGCGAGGCGTCCCGCCGTGGCACGGTCGCCGGCATCAAGCGCGGCTTGCAGCTTGGCAACATCTTCGCCGTGCCGGTCGGCAAACTTGCCCAGCATGCGCTGGTACATGGGCAGCTTGCCGCCAAAGTATTTCAGCCCGGCGTCCCTATCGATAGGGCTGCCCCCGTCGGTTTTTGCGGAGGAGGCCGGAGCGGCAGCCGGCTGTGTCCCGACATCGGCAGCCGACGCCGTTGTGGTTGCCCCGCCCGCGTCATTGTCCGGCAGCCAACGCGCCAACGTCGCATACAGCAGTCCGGGTTCGACCGGCTTGGCTACATAGCCGTCCATGCCAGCCTCCAGGCAGTGCTTGCGGTCTTCCTCGAAGGCGTTGGCGGTCATGGCGAGGATGGGGATGGCCTTGCCCATTGCCCTGATCTTGCGCGTTGCCTCCAGCCCGTCCATCACCGGCATCTGCATGTCCATCAGAATCAGGTCATAGGCCCCGGCCTGTACCTTATCCAGCGCCTTGCCGCCGTGATCAGCCACGTCAACCACGAGGCCGGCACTTTCCAGCAGTTGCTGCGCCACCTCCTGATTGATCTCGTTGTCTTCCACCAGCAGGATGTGCGCCCCTTTGCGGATGGGTCCGCCGGCTTCGGCGGCCTCTTTCTGCGGCAGGGCGCTGCCGCGTTTCAAGCGGGCGGTAAACCAGAAGGTGCTGCCCCGGACGGGTGTGCTGGCGACGCCGGCATCGCCGCCCATCATGTGCGCCAGCCTTTTGGTAATGGCAAGCCCCAGCCCGGTGCCGCCGTACAGCCGCGTGGTGGAGCTTTGCGCCTGTTCGAACGCCTCGAACACCCGCAATAGCTTCTCCTCGCTGATGCCGATGCCAGTGTCCTGCACCTCAAAGCGCAGTTCGACGGTTTCATCCTGCCCGGCCAGCAGCAAGGCGCGCAGGGTGATGCGGCCCTGCTCGGTGAACTTGACCGCATTGCCGAGGTAGTTGATCAATATCTGACCGATGCGCAAAGGGTCGCCGATTAGCGGCCAGCCGGCCAGCCGTGGATCGATCTCCTCGACCAGTTGCAGTTGCTTCGATTCGACGCGCTCGACCATCATGCTGCGCACATGGTCAAGGATGGCGACCACGTTGATTGCGGTCTCCTCCAATATCAGGCGGCCGGCTTCGATTTTGGACAGGTCGAGGATGTCGTCGATGATGCCCAGCAAATGCTTGGCGGCACCGGCCACCTTGTCCAGCCTCGCCGCTTGTGTGGGTTCGGTAATGTCCCGTTGCAGCAGATAGGTCAGGCCGATGATGGCGTTCATCGGTGTGCGGATTTCATGGCTCATGTTGGCAAGGAAGGCGCTCTTGGCTTGGTTGGCGGCATCCGCTTCGATCCGCGCCGATTTCAGTTCGGTTTCGGCCCACTTGCGGTCAGTGATGTCGGTATGGGTACCCACAGCACGGATCGGCAGACCGTTTTCATCACGCTCCACGACCTTGCCACGGCTCAGTATCCATTTGTAGCGGCCATCCTTAGCCCTCATGCGGAATTCGATTTCGTAGACACCCTCTTGCTCAAGCCGTTGCTGGGCCGTTGCCACAACGCCCTCCCTTTCCTCGGGATGCAGCAAATCGACCCAGATGGTTTTGGCGTCCTGCCCAAGTTCACCCGGTTGATAACCCAACATTTTGCAATAAGCAGGATTGCAATACGTGGCGTCGGTTTTGATATTCCAGTCCCACAGGCCGTCATTGGTGGCTTCCAGCGCAAAGCCATAGCGCTCCTCGTTGATTTTGATTTTTTCCAGCGCCGCCGCGAGTTCACCGGTTCTCTTTTCAACCAGTTTTTCCAGATTTTGGCGGTATTCCTCCAGTTCGCCAGCCACGCGCCTGCGCTCGGTGATGTCCTCCTGGATGGAGAGGTAATGGGTGATGCTGCCGTCAGCCTGGCGGACTGGCGCGATGCGGGCAAGCTCGACGTACTCGTTGCCGTCCTTGCTTCGGTTGCAAAACTCACCCTCCCAAACTTCGCCCCGCTTCAGGGTGGCCCATAGGGCTGCATAATCCACCTTCGCGGTATGGCCGGATTGATGTAGGCGTGGGTTCTGGCCGAGGACTTCCTCGCGGCGGTATCCTGTGATTTCGCAATAGTGCCGGTTGACGTACTCGATTTCGGCCTTGAGGTTGGTGATAATGATGCTGTTCGGGCTTTGCTCCACTGCCAGCCACAGCTTGCGCAGCTCTTCTTCGTCCCGTTTGCGTTGGGTGATGTCCAACCAGATGCTGGATAAATAGTCCCGGCCTTGCATGCGGATGGCTTTTATTCTGACATGGACGTTGCGCAAAGACCCGTCTTTGTGGCAGCGCAGAGTGTCAAGCTGCGCCGACCCGGCATCCAGAAGCTTGCGCGTCATCTGCTGCAAGGCGGAGGCATCGAACTCCCCCTGGATATCGGGTAGGCGCAAGCGGGCGAATTCTTCCCGGCTGTAGCCCAGTCCCTCGCAGGCGGCATCGTTGAACTCGACAAATTGCAGGGTTTCCGCATCAATCAGGGTGATGGCGTCCGACGCACGGGAGACGATGGTTGCGAAAATCTCCTCGCGTTTTCTGGCATTTTCCTCCATCGTCCGGCGCTGGATGATGCTGCCCAGCCGCTCGGCCACGGCATCAAGCAGGATGCGTTCTTCCTTGAGGAACGGCCCTTCCTGCTGTGCCGGGCGCGGTCCCAGATAGGCCACCGTCACGCTGCCGCGAGGTTCATCGGCAAACCAGATCGGTGCGGTTTGCTGCATGGCCGTCTCGCGAAAATTGGCCGTGCCATGGCGCTGGCCTTCCCATTCGATGCTGGCTGCGGCAATCTCCGGGCATAACCAGCCCGGCGGCAGCAATTCCGCCACCGCCGACAGCACCTCATGCAGCGGTTGGTGCAAATCCTCGGTGGCACGGAAGACGTTGTGCAGGCACTTCTGCTCCTTGATCCGTTCGCCCAACGCCACCTGTGCTTCGCGCAATTGGGTGATGTCGTGTGCCATGCCCAGTAAGCCAATCAGCCTGCCTTGCTCATTCAGTAGCGGTATCTTGGTGGTCTGGAAAAGCACTAGGTGGCCGCCGTCCTTATAGCCTACCCATTCCCATTCATCGGTAGTGGTCGGTTGGCCGGCTTGCGCGGCGATGCGGTCGTGCTCGCGGAAGTAGTCGGCCTGGCACTTGTCGAAGAAGTCGTAATCGGTCTTGCCGATGATGTTTTCCCCGGTCGTCCCGAACACGGACGCGAAAGTCGGGTTGCAGAACAGGTAAACCCCGCCGGCATCCTTCAGCCACACCATGTAGGGCATGGTCCGCAGCAGGGGGCGCAGCAGTGCGATTTCCTGTTCCAGCCGTCCTGCTCTCTGTTCGATCTCCTGACGCGTCCGTCGCAGGCGGGCGGCATAGGCCGCCACCAGCAACAGCAAGGCCAGTGTAAGCACCAGCAAAAAAAGCGGCAGGGCGGTCACTTTCCTTTAACTCTCATTGGCATGCCGTGCTGCGATGGCTCGGAAATCGTCCAGCCGTGCCACAAAGGCATCCACCACGTCGGGGTCGAAGTACTTGCCACGGCCTCCGAGGATGATTTCCGTCGTCTTTTCGATGGTGAACGCCAACTTGTAGACGCGCTCGACAAGCAGCGCGTCGAACGCGTCCGCCAAAGCCATCAGGCGTGCGGAGAGCGGGATGGCCTCTCCCCGCAAACCTTCAGGATACCCGCTGCCGTCCCATTTTTCGTGGTGGTGGCGGGCAACATCCATCGCGATGTGCAGAAATTCCAGACTAGCATGGTCTTTCTCGTCCTGAATGGCCCGCCAGATGGCATCAGCGCCGACTTTGGCGTGGGTTTTCATGATTTCCCATTCCTCATGCGTGTGCTTGCCGGACTTGAGCAACACACAGTCGGGGATGCCGACTTTGCCGATGTCGTGCAGCGCCGCCGCCTTGGTATAAGTTTCAATGACCTCATGAGTTAGCGTCATGGCATATTTTGGCAGTTTGGCCAGCTCCCGGGCGAGCACATTGACATAGCCCTGGGTGCGCAGGATGTGTTTGCCGGTCGCGATGTCGCGCGCTTCGGCAAGGCTGGCCAGGGCACGCATGCTGACATCCTGGATTAACTGGTTCTGGCGCATGCGACGCTTGACCTCGGCCTCAAGCCATGCGTTCTGGTCGGCCATGCGATCACGCGCCTCCTTCAAATCAATCTGGCCGCGCACACGCGCCAACACGATGGCCGGGTTCACCGGCTTGGTGATGTAGTCGGCGGCACCGAGTGCGAGTCCGCGTGCCTCACCCTCGGAGGCATCCAACACGGTGATGAAAATGACCGGAATGTCGCGGGTGTCTGGATGGGCGTGCAGACGGGCGATGACCTCGTAGCCGTCCATCCCCGGCATCATCACATCCAGCAGGATCAGATCCGGGCGTGGCTCGGAGGCCGCCGCCGCCAGCGCCCTCGCACCGGAGTTGACCGCCCGCACCCGGTAATGGGGCATCAGTATGTCGCCCAGCACGGTGAGGCTTTCCGGGGTGTCATCCACCAGCAGCAGGGTTTTTTGCTGCTCGTTGACGGCTGTGGATTGTCGGTCTGTCAATTGATTACCCTCCCGCTTGCGGTGGTTGTGTTGAGTCCTGTGCCAATAGTCACATCTAGGTTAACCATCGGCATGCCAATTGGCTAGTATCTCACGGTTCGCCCATTCCATTCTAAGGCCGCAGCAGTTTTGCCACTTCCTCAGCCAGCATGGCCAAATCCTCATCCAAAAACCGGTCTGCGTCGCGGCTCAACGGCTTGCCCTCGATAGGCCGCACCTGCGCTTTTCGCAGCCATTCCACGGTTTTCCAGGCACAAGGGCGGGCGACGACCGGCAGCAACAGCAAACCTTCCTCCTGCCTACGGCGCATCAGTTCGGGGATTTCCTTAGAGCGGATGAAAGCCGAATTCAGCGCGTCCGCGCTAATCAGAAAAATAGCCACTTGCGCCCTCGCCATGGCCTGCCCGATCTGCGTTTCCCAATCCTCCCCGGCGGCAATGAGTGAGTCATCCCATACCTGCTCCACCAGTTCGGCGCTTTGCAACACCCGCAGATGCTGCACCAATGCGTCCTTGTACTTGCGGTCTTGGTGGCTGTAGCTGATGAATATGGCCGGGGCTTTCGGCTTGGGCGGCTGGGCTGGCTTGACCGGCGCGGCGGTTTCCGGCGGCAGATAGGCATACTCCACCAACCATTGCCCGTGGCCCTTATCCTTAGCCCAGCGTTTGAACCCGTCATCCACCAAGCGATAGTCATTATCCAGCAGCCATTGCCGGAACACTTCCGAAAACAAGCGCAAGCTTTGGTTTTCGATTTCCTCGATCAGCCCGCGCAAATACAAAGACTCCCGTTCATGCGCCCAACGCACCAGCCAGTCCGTAGCCGCTGCATCGTCCAAAGCCAAGGCCAGCAACAGCAGCTTTTCACGCGGGGCGGACCAGCGCCACAAGTCCTCGTACTGATGCTCGACCAAACTGGAAAATTGCTCGCGGATGCTTGCCAGGTCAGGCGAATCCCCATCGGCCGCTTTTGCATTGAACAGGCAAAAAGCCGCCGCTTGCAACAGCAAAGGATGCCTTCCGGCTAACGTATACAGGAACGCCCGCTCATCGGCAGTGAATGCGATGGACGTGCCTTCCAATCTCTGCGCCAGCAAACGCTCGGCCTCGGCGGGTTGGAACGGGCGCAGATGGACATAGACAAAGCCGTTGTAAAACGGTGAGCCCATGAAACGGATGTCTTGGCAAAGCTCATGCAGTGGCTGGCGGGTGGCGACAATCAGCGAAAGCACACGCGGCACATGGTTCATCAATGCCCGCAAACCGCCGAGCAAATCGCGGGTGGTTGACTCATTTTCCGCATCCAAGCGGATCAGCCATTCAAATTCATCCAGGGATAATATCCAAACCACACCTAATTCATCCAAATCGTCCAACAAGAATTCAATATCTTGGGTGACGATGGTCGGGGCTTGAATAAGTGTGGCAAGGGTGATCCGTATATTTTTGGCATCCGCCATGGGTTTTAAAAGGCGATCTAGTTTGCGCAAGACGGTTTTCCAGAACTGGGCTATGGAAAACCCCGGTATGCTGCCGCAATCCAAATGCAAGAATACAGATTTCTCCGCATTCATATTCCAACGGCTTATAACATCCGGGCTGGCGATATAATGCAGTAGCGAGGTTTTGCCGATGCGCCGCTCGCCCACCAGTGCAATACTGCCGCGTTCGTCTTGACTGATCCTGTCCAGCACCAAATTGACTTCGCGCTCGCGTCCGATGAAATGCGGGCCAGTCACGGGGCTTTCAAAGATAAAGGGATTGCGTGGGGGCATGTGTGGGTTCCTCTTTCAAATCTTCGACAGTAATTTGATATGACCAAGCTGGCTGGCCTTGCGGTAATAACGAGCATCGGCGGTAACCAGAGTCAGGCCAGTTTGCAGAGCAACCGCATGATAAAGCGTATCGAACAAATGATGGTCTAGTTTAATCGCGATTTCGCAAGCGGATTGAAAGATCATTGGGTTTTCGGCAACCGGTATCTCCAATGATCTCAACAAGTGAACTTTGCGGCTTAGTGTCGGCGCACTGGTACGGCATAGCACCGCAGCCACTTCGCAAAGCCAGTGGAAGGGTTGCAAGAGGCCAATCTTTCCATGCTCATAATCAGCAAGCAACTCTAAGGCTTTGTCGGTATTTTCTTCATCATTTTCCGGCACAGCCCATTTTACCAACACACTGGCATCCAATACATAGTCACTCATGGACGTCCCAACTCGCGAGCTTTCTGGATTTCCTTTGAACTAACTGGCGGTGTTTCCTTGCGTAACGCCAGCAATTCTTCGACGGCTTTTGATCGTTTCTCACGTTGGTTTAAGTTGTTTTGCTCCAAGGCATCGCGCATCAATCGTCCAATCAGCCCATTGATATCCTGTCCGGGAAAAGTTTGCTCAAATTGGGCTTTGAGTTCGTCAGGTATGTTTACTTGCAATAAAGCCATAATAATGCCTCATATCGGGAAAGCTGTCAGGAACTTGATGAACAGTTTGGAATGTACTAATCGGGCAAGGATGAACAGGAAGTACGTTTGATCCACGAATAACTAAGTTTACCTAAATATGCGTATTAAGGACAATCAACGTATCGCCTCCCAATCACTTCCCGGTACTATCGGTGAAATAATATCACCTAAAATCTTACCCTTACCCGCGATTTTCTTCAAGATTTGCCGAAATTGCGGCTGGGCATCAGAAGTCAAGCCAACAGGCTGTTGCATGTGATTATTTAGGGGTTGATCCAAAAATAAAAAGATCACCTCAAATTTTCTATTAGGTGGCAGTTTGGGTATTCCGGCGATATTGCCTTCGGCATCGGTTTCTATTGTCACACGTTCGGCAAGCATAGTTGTTCCTGAATTAAAATTAAATAACCATTTTTTAATGAGGCGTTGGAACGATACAAATTCAAAGTTGCTTAGCTATTCCCAGCCTATCCAAGTCTTCTCTTATTCTCAAATTCGTTAACGCCTTCACTACAATTTTCCAAAAATGGAGATAAGTGTTAAAATAATGCATAAAACCAAAACTGTTGCTAGACATAGTCTTAACAAAAAAACAATAAATTTACCGACGAAAATAATAATTTTACCAAAAAAAGAAGGTTCGCTATTAGTGATGATTGAGGCTGTTTCTTTATCTTTGGCTATGGCATTGTCAGACAACAGAGACTTTGCAAACTCTGATTGGGCATAATCCATCAATAGAGGAAGTTCGGGTAATAATTCACCTAATTTTTTTTGATCCAAAGTTTGCCAATGGTTGATTGCCTTGCTCCAATCGCCTAGATCATATGCTTGCTTACCTAGTATATATTTATGTTGATAATTTAGCATTTTTTGGCGAATAGCCACTAGCATCTCTGGAATATCGGTTTTTTGCCACTCCAAACAATCCCGCTTGATAAGTTCTATACAATTCTGTTCTGCAACAGACCAATCACTACTGCTTTGTGCGGAAACAGCATCGTTAAATAAACGATCTAATTCCCTCTCTTTAGCCTTTAAAGATTCTAGCTTGTCAAATAGTGTATGCGCATAGGCATCCTCAGGTGCAAGTTCCAATGCCTTTTGAAAGGCTTGCAGTGCTTCATCCTTATACCCATTGTTTAGTAACGTTTCCCCAAATCTAGTCCAAGTTTGAGGGAGGGTATGCACAGGCAAAGAACTATTAGCCATCAATTCTTGCAATGCTGACATGAGAGTGAATGCTAAGGATGTTTTTCCAGCGGTTAATTTATCAAATATTAAATGTTCTAATACTCGATATATCGGATTGACAATACCTTCGCTGTCATTAGGTGCAAGTTTTAAACTCATTTTATAGGCTTGCAGGGCTTCTGCCTCATGCCCTTTGCTCTGTAAGGCTTCGCCTAATTTAGTACAGATAATGGCTAATTGATTAGAATATGTTGTTAAGGAAATATCAGCCGTCAATTCTTGTAAAGCGGTCATGACTGCGATAGCACCAGAAGGATCGCCATTGGTTGCATTTTCCATCATCAAGCGTTCCAATCCGACATAGACATGTTGGACCGTCGCGTTGACAGGGTTTAGCCTTAGTGCTTCAGCATAAAGCTTATACGCTGCTTCTAAATCCCCCTTTGCCATGTCCCTATCGGCTCGCGAAAGCGTTATTGCCGATACAAGGTATCGTGCTTCTTCATGATTGGGTGCCAGTTTGAGCGCAGCGTTGAAATCACGCAGGGCATCCTCGTCTTGACCTTCCGATAATACCTTATTTCCTCGCTCCAACAAAGCCCGCACCAAGCCATCGCGTGCGCTTACTTCATCAATCCGATAGGCTTTTTCATATTCCGTGATCGCAGCGTCCAAATTGCCCAATTCATATTCGACTTGGGCCAAGCCAAGTTGCGCCCCGCTGTGATTGGGGTTGACCTTCAAGGCACTGCGGTAATCGGCACGGGCATCTTCCAAATTGTTTTGTTCTTGCGCCTCCCGTCCATTTTCATATAATCGCACGGCACGCTGGCTGATATAGTCCACGTCGCGGCGCACACTGTCTAGCGGGTGCTGCTTGCGTATCCACAGGCGCAACAATTCGATTTTGAAACGGAAACCATCGGGTGAATCCGGCAGACGTTCCAAGATGTCCCAATCCACCAGCCGGTCCGGGGCGTCTTTGAGTTCAAGGCCGGTTAAAACAATGCGGCGGCCTTCGAGAATTTGACGGATTGCATCTTGGTGGGCAATACCGTCTTCTTCGGCAACATGGGCGAGGGCTGACATGATGAAACGCTCGGCTCGGGGAAGTCCGTCCCAAAACCAATTGAGCGCACCGTGACCGCTTTCCATCGCCGCATCAATACGGGAACGCACCAAGTCAGGCGTGATGTTGCGTGTCTGAGTGGCTTTGGCTTGATTGTAAACCTCGTAACCAATCAATTGTGTCAGGTAAGGATGTCCGGCGGTCAAAGCCAGGATCGCAGCAAGGGCGGCGTCAGAATAGTCGAGGACCCCCTGTGCTGGCAGGGCAATCAATTCCCGTGCTTCTTCGGATCTCAGTAAGCCGATGCGCTGGTACATGGCTTGTTTGAAGATCGAAAGGTAGCGAGTGGTCAGTTCTTCAATGCGCCGACCGACGACGAACAGGAAGACCAGTTGGCTTTCGTGGTGAATGAGTTCGTTGAGGAAGGGAAACAAAGTATGGGAGGATGCGTCTTCGCTAGATTGCTGGTCGTCGCCCAGCACATCGAACTCGTCGAAGAGCAACAACAACCTCCGGCCTTGGAGAGGTTCGGTCAAACCGGGCAGGAAGCTTTCCCTGAACCAGACTTGTAGCTTGGGGATGTCCTGTGGCGGCGCAGCGGATTTCAACGCCCTGGCGATGACACGGGCCAATTGATGTAGGACTTCGTCCAGCGCCAGCCCCGACTTGCCTTGTAAATCAAAATAAACCGGCACCACGGGCAGCCGGTCGCGGACCCGGCGGGCAATTTGATGCAATAGGGAGGTCTTGCCCACCCGACGCTGGCCGAACAGCACGATGACGTTTTGCTGCGCGGCCTCCAAGGCGTTTTCCACCGCCGCGAAGGTTTCGCCGCGTCCGTAGAAACCGAGTTTCCCCGTCAGTGGGGCGCCAATGACGTAAGGATTGGGCGGGAAGGGATTGGGGTCGGCAGCGGAAGTCGGTGGCTTGTTCATGATAATTTCTCAAAGGTTCTTTGTTGGGCTTCGCACCGTTATCAGAAAGCCAACCCAGTCCAAACCTCACCCATGCCCCGCCTGCGTGGTCAACAGGGAAATGTCGATGCCCATCAACTCCGCCGCCGCTTTCCAGCGTTGGGCGGAGGCCACGTCAAACAGGATGGATTT
>Ga0268283_1001039_pt1 | contig 14359 bp, 11 predicted proteins | sample saktaG_13_FD_190140 | JGI IMG/M metagenome (GOLD analysis project Ga0268283, IMG submission 190140) | Saline water microbial communities from Sakinaw Lake, British Columbia, Canada - sak_2013_06_06_36m | ecosystem: Environmental > Aquatic > Non-marine Saline and Alkaline > Saline ... | reverse complement strand
GGGATATTACACTTACTCATTTGCAATTCAATTCAGTAGCTTATCTGGGAGATGATTTTCCAGTAGAAATGGTGGTTAACGCATCTAAGTGCAAAGGACTTAATACCACACTTAGCGTGACGCATGGCAGCGAGAAGCTATTCAGTAAAGCAATAAGCATTAATACAGATAATTTCTCACTGCCTTTTTCTATCCGCCTTAATGCTACAAAAAGTGGTTCGCAACATTATCGCATAGCGCTTACAACTGTCGAAAATGAGATAAGCCGTGTGAATAATACTGCTGATATTTTTATTGATGTACTTGATGGGCGTCAGAAGGTGCTCATTGTTGCGGCATCCCCGCATCCTGATATTTCGGCAATGCAACAGGCTATTGCTATTAACCGCAATTATGAAGCTACGGAGGTACTGCTCGACAAACTTACTGAGTCAATTGCCCGTTATAATCTTATTATCCTTCACCAGGTGCCATCAAACACTGATGCTGCCAGCAAACTGTTACAGGAAATTAAAGCTGCCGGTATTCCGGTATTATATATTCTGGGTGCTCAATCTTCACTTCCATTGTTTAATGGATTAAAATCAGGGGTTTCCCTGCTGGCAGGTAATAGCAGCGCTAATGAAGCCTTACCTGCAATTGCTCCCGGTTTTGCCCTGTTTACACTTTCAGAAGATTTGCGCCGTACAATTCCGGAATTCCCTCCTTTGTGGAGCCCCTTTGGCCAGTACCGTATTGCAACTTCTGCCACACCAATGCTTTTTCAGCGAATTGGGTCAGTAACAACTAACATGCCTTTGTTGCTTTTTAATCAGGGGGCCGAAAATAAAGATGCCGTTCTTGCCGGGGAAGGTATCTGGCGCTGGCGGATGAACGACTTTTATCGCAATGGAAATCATCTTCTTTTTGATGAAATGATGAATAAGATTGTTCAGTACCTTTCGGTGAAAGTAGATAAAAGCCTTTTCAGGATAATCATGAAAAATCATTTTTCGGAAAATGAAACAGTTGAAGCAAATGCCGAAGTCTATAATGATAGCTACGAGTTGGTGAACGATGCTGATGTATCTTTTGATATTACGGATGAAAATGGCAAGAAATTCCCATATTCGTTTGGTCGTACAACAAATGCCTATCATCTCTCAATGGGTAATTTTACGCCCGGAGTTTATAAGTATTCTGCTAAGGTGATTTTTGGCGGGAAAACTTTCAATCGTACCGGGGAGTTTGTGGTTACAGCTATTAATATTGAGTCAGCAGTTACGGTTGCCAATCATCATCTGCTCTTCAACCTGGCTTCAAGGCACAACGGGGCAATGCTTTACCCAAAAAATATGCAGACAATTGTTGATTTGCTTAACAAACGCGATGATATAAAGACCATAGCTTACTCTGAAAGGCGCTATACCGATCTTGTGAATCTTTTTTGGGTATTTCTTTTAATTGTCGCATTGCTCGGCACGGAATGGCTGCTGAGGAAGAGGGCAGGAGGATATTGATTTTAATGGGGCAGGGGAAAAGGGACAAGGGAATGTACAGGAAACAAAAATAAAGATTAAAATTAATGACAGCATACGGTATACTGATACTTGTAACAGCAATTATCGTTTTCAGTTTTCTATTTGAACAGATATTGGGTTTTCTGAATTATTCAAAGATGAACGATCCGATTCCTTCACTCCTGAGCGATGTTTATGAGAAAGAGCGTTATCTGAAATCGCAGGAATACAACAGGACTAATTACCGGTTCAGCATTGTAAAAGAAACATTTAGTTTCATATTAATTCTACTGATGCTTTGGATGGACGGTTTTGCCTGGGTTAATGATTTTGTTTGTCAATTAACCGGCAGCGCTGTGCTTCAGGGACTTCTTTTCTTCGGAATGCTTGGATTTGCTTCCAGTTTGCTCACTCTTCCTTTTAGTGTTTACCATACATTCGTTATAGAGGAAAAATTCGGTTTTAACCGCACCACGCCTGCTACTTTCATATTGGATTTATTGAAAGGATGGCTGTTGGCGGCTATCCTTGGTGGAGGCATTCTGGCAGCGATTATTGCATTGTACCTGGCCACAGGTTCGGTATTCTGGATAGTTGCCTGGGGATTAATGACTGCATTTATGCTTCTGATTACATTCTTTTATTCATCAGTAATTGTTCCTCTTTTCAACAAACAAAAACCATTGGAAAGCGGTCAACTTCGAGATTCTATCGAGGACTTTGCCCGTAAAACAGGTTTCAGTTTAGCTGGAATCTTTGTTATTGATGGTTCAAAACGCTCTGCCAAAGCCAATGCTTATTTCAGCGGGTTTGGATCCCGTAAACGCATAGTTCTCTTTGATACGCTTATTAAGGATCATTCTGTAGAAGAACTCGTTGCCATATTGGCGCACGAAATCGGGCACTACAAACATAAACATGTACTAAAGGGGATGCTGGCAGGCACCTTTCAGACAGGTGTAATGTTTTGGTTGTTTTCTCTGTTTGTCGGAAACCCGGTTCTTTCGGAAGCGTTGGGTGCTTCGCAACATGGATTTCACCTTGCGCTGCTCGCATTTGGATTATTATACAGCCCCGTTTCGCAGGTTACCGGCCTGGTAATGAATATTTACTCGCGCAAACATGAATACCAGGCTGATGCTTATGCCGCAATGCAGTATAATGTTGGTCATCTGCTCACTGCGCTAAAGAAACTTTCTGGGAATAGCCTTAGTAATTTAACGCCTCACCCGGCTTATGTGTTTGTGAATTATTCCCATCCTCCTTTGCTCAATAGGATAAATGCACTGCTCAAATTTATAACCTGAGGTTTATTGACCTAATACTGATCCGAAAAGATCCTTGGCCACATGCGAAAAAGTGCCTAATGCATCAAGCCTTCGGGCCTGGTTGTATTCGTTGAGGGCGGCAACATTACTTCCTGTCTTCTGCAAACAATTTGCTTTATATAAATGAGCTTCCACATGTTCCGGGTTTAATTTGAGCGTAACATTAAAATCGCGGAGGGCTCCCGTAAAATCACTAAGCAGGTACTTGTAATATCCTCTCCTGAAATAGGCCTCATCATAAACAGCATTAAGGACTAGTGCTTTTGTGCAAAATTCAATAGCTTCAGTATAGTTTTTATTATTTTCTGAGATTGAAGCCTGCCGCATACATGCGATCACATCTTCACTTTGTGCCCTGACAAAACAGGAGAGAAAAATTAATATTAGAAGAATATAGGTTCTGGTTGCGATCATGATTGTTAGCAGATATGACGAAGTTACAAAAATAATGAATTGATAGCGTCAGGATACTTATTATTGACGTGTATTCTTCCTAAAAGTTACTCAAATGCCATTGTTTAGAACGACGGTCAGCAAATTGTTTTACCTTTGCTTCACCAAGGCATAACAACGAAGCTGGTTCATTTAGCATAATTGATGGTACCAATAAAAGAGCTAATCACCAATTTGGCAACCCGGATGAAGGGTTGGAAAGGTTTTACGGTGGTTAAACAATCAGCAAAAGGTATATTCCACATCCCGCGCGAAGCCGCCTGGTGGCTCAAAATTATTCTGGCAGGTATTTATAGCATTTCTCTCCTGCTGATTGTAATGTTACTTGTTGATATTAATTTTTTATGGCTGTTTGGCAGTTCTCCACGTATCGGAGAATTGAAGAATCCCCAGATGAATATTGTATCTGAACTTTATTCAGCAGATGGGAAACGCATTGGCTCCTATTTTGTAGAAAACCGTATGCCGGTGGAATTCAAGGAGATATCCCCCAACCTCATTAATGCTTTAATTGCTACAGAAGATGTGAGATTTTACCATCATCACGGCATCGATTTTAAGGCTACACTAGCGGTTTTATGGGATATGGTTCATGGCCAGAGACGGGGAGGAAGTACCATTACCCAGCAACTTGTAAAGAATCTTTTCAAAACTCGGCAACACTATTCTACCGGTTTGTTAGGCATGATTCCAGGTGTCAGCACCCTGATCAGTAAAACAAAAGAATGGGTGAACGCAGTAAAAATTGAGCTCTACTATTCCAAAGATGATATCCTGACTATGTATTTTAATACTGTTGATTTTGGAAATCATGCCTTTGGCATCAAATCAGCGGCGGCTATTTATTTCAATTCGACACCTTACCAGCTTTCGGAGGACCAGTCTGCAATGCTTGTTGGGTTGCTTAAAGCCCCAACCTACTACAGCCCTGTGTTCAACCCACTTAATTCGATCAAGCGGCGAAACGATGTACTTGATCAACTTGTAAAATACAATTACATCAGCAAGGGAACCTGTGATTCACTTAGTTTGCTGCCTTTGGGTCTAAAGCTGAAATCTACCAGGAACAAGGTGCAGGGAGCATCCTATTTCAGGGATGCTGTTGCCCGCAGCCTGCAGAAATGGTGCAAAGAAAACGATTATGATATCTACAGCGATGGGCTTAAGATATACACTACTATTGACAGCCGTATGCAGGCCTACGCCGAAGAATCGATGAAAGAACACATGAAGCGATTGCAGGCCCGTTTCGACCAGGGAAATTCTGTAGTACTGCCATGGCTGGATAAAGAAAACAAGGAAATCCCCGGTTACTTCGAAGGCCTGGCTAAATCAACTTCTGCATACCGCAGGCTGGTAAAGCGATTCGCAGATAATAAGGACTCGATAAATTACTACCTCGGGAAACCTCATAAAATGAGAGTTTTTACTTGGAAAGGTGAGCGCGACACACTTATGAGTACTCTGGATTCCATAAGACATTACAAGATGTTTCTGCAATCCGGATTCCTGTCAATGGATCCGTGTAACGGATTTGTGAAGGCCTGGGTAGGAGGGATTGACTTTAATTATTTTCAGTTCGACCATGTTAGCCAGTCGCGTCGGCAACCAGGTTCTTTGTTTAAAGCATTTGTTTATGCAGCAGCTATCGACAATGGTTATGGTCCTTGCGACGAGATGACTGATCAGCCGGTATCAATAAATTACATAGAGAAAGGCGAAAAGAAAACCTGGGCGCCCCACAACGTTGATTGGTCGCATACCGGTATGCCTATGACACTGAAACATGCTTTTGCTAAATCGGTAAATTCGATTGCTGTGCAGGTGACACAAAAGATAGGATGGGAAAAAGTGATTGAGTATGCACATAGGCTGGGCATACATTCCAACCTCGAAAATGTTCCTTCCGTTTGTCTTGGCTCAAGCGATGTTAATCTGCTTGAGATGATAAATGCCTACAGTTGCTTCGTTAATGATGGTTATCTGATAAGCCCTGTGCTGGTAACACGTATTGAAGACAAGGAGGGACGTATAATCTATGAATATAAACCTGAGAAGAAGCGTGTACTTAGCTACGAAACGGCTTTCCTGATGGGAATTATGCTGCGTTCGGGGCTTACTGAACCAGGAGGTACTACACAGGGATTGTGGGAATATGACTTGTGGCACTGCGATACCGAGTTTGGTGGCAAAACAGGGACTTCCTCCAATTTTGCTGATGGTTGGTTTATCGGGGTTACGCCTAAATTAGTATCCGGAGCCTGGGTAGGAAATGACGACCGTAGTATTCATTTCCGTACATCAACAGTCGGCGAAGGGCTTCGAACAGCATTGCCTGTAGTAGGCAAATACATGGAGAAAGTACTTAAAGATAAAACCTTATCCGAATGGAAGGGCAAATTTGATAAGCCTAAGGAAAAAATAAGTAAACCCTACGGCTGCCAAACTTATCTGCCAAAAAGCGATAGCCTCGCTGTAGCAGGAGACTCGTTGGTAGCTGAACAATAAGGCTATTAGACTGTTTGGCTATCAGGAAGAAAGCTATAAATATCATATATTTGTTAATAAAATCTCGATCTATAATTCATAAGAAAAATCAAACTAACAGTCTAATAGCCCATTAGTCTAAATTTCCTAATCTATAACTCATATTACAACACAGATGAAAATTGAAAAAAACAAAGTCGTTGCTCTCACCTACAAGCTTAAGTACGACAACGCAAGTGGTGAAACTATTGAGGTAGCTGATGAGCGCGATCCCCTGGTATTTTTGTTCGGTAGCGGTGGAATGCTTCCAAAATTTGAAGAAAATCTCCACGAACTTAAAGCCGGCGATAAATTCGAGTTTGTCCTCGAAAAGAATGATGCTTATGGTGATTTTACTGAAGAAGCAATCGTTGAATTAAGCAAGGATATTTTCCGCATTGAAGGCGAAATTGACCATGAGATGATCAAAATTGGCAGTTTTATTCCTATGCAGGATCAGGATGGCCATCCGCTTCAGGGTAAAGTACTTTCAGTGAGCGATACCCATGTACGCATGGACTTTAATCATCCTATGGCCGGTAAGAACCTCCATTTTACAGGTGCAATTGTTGAAGTACGCGACGCTTCCGATGAAGAGAAGAGCCATGGCCACGTTCACGGGCATGGTGGACATCAGCACTAAGGGAGTAGAAAGTTCATCAAGTAGAAAGTTTATCAAGTACAAAAAAAAGTTAAAAGATAGAATTTCAGTGTAAACTTAAAATCCGGTGCTCACAGTTGAATATGTGGATGACGGATTATTTTTGTTTTCTATTCACGTGGCGACATGGAGTCACCCTATGTGTATTAGCAGAATGCATTATTTTTGATCGCTATTTGTAATTATACTAAATTAGCAAGTATGCGATGCAAACGCAAAAAGTTACTTTATCTTTGGTAGCCTATAGTGCATCCTGCTATAACAAATTCCTGCCAAGGCTCTTGCTGCTGCCAGTACTCGTATATATTTGTTTAAAAAGCAACCAATTGAGGTACCTATACTTGCACTTATAGCGGAATTATACGCCACTATGGCGTTTAGTCATTTGTTAGCGGCATTTATAAACGACTGACGACAATGAAAAATAAAAAATCCATTTTCTACATTTCGGCACTAATTATTGGCATCGTAGCAATACATGCATGTAAAACATATTATTTCCGTTCCAATTACCAAGATGTTAATAAACTTTTACACGACACGAGAAACATACAGGTAAAACCCTTTTTGAAAGCTCATCTCAAAAATGGGGACATATGTATCCTTCAGGATGCTTGGAAGGTTGACACTGTTCAAAATGTAGTTTTTGGAAAAGGCACGCGATATGACTTTAATAGAATACTAACTTTTGCTGGGGACATTATAATTCAAATTGACAGTGTTGCAATTTTTGAAACAAACAAGAAAATATTAAACCCGGAGGCAGGAAGGATTTCCGCTCTGAGTATTCTAGCAGGAGTTGATGTTGTCGTTGGATTAATTTGCCTTACAAATCCCAAAGCTTGTTTTGGTTCTTGTCCCACATTTTACATAAATGAAAGTGACAATTTTCATTATGCAGACGCAGAAGGATTTTCAAATGCGATTACTCCATCAATGGAATACTACGACATTGACGCTTTAAATAACAAACCTATTTCAAATAAATTATTTTCAATAACAATGAAAAATGAGGCATTAGAAACTCATTGCGTAAATGATGTTAAACTTTTAGCATATCCGAGAAAAAAAGGCGAACACATTTATCAGTCACCAAAAAATGATTTTTATTTATGTGAAAACAACTATGTAATCAACAATGCAAAAGGAAATGAAGGTGACGTAACCTCATTGCTTAAAAATGAAGACAAACAAGAACGATTTAGTCTTTCTGATGAAACTAATTTAAGCAGAAAAGAAGAAATTTATGTGGACTTTGACAACGTTAAAAGCTATGCTAACTTAGGTCTTATTGTAAATTTCCGTCAAACTTTAATGACTACATATTTATTCTACTCTTCTATGGGCTATATGGGCAATAATGTTGGAGATGTTTTTTCAATATTAGAAACTGATAAAAAAATGAGAAATAAATTTGATGCAACAACAAAGGAGCTTGGAAATATTATTGTCTTTTTATGGAATGAGCAAAAAAATATTTGGGAATTACAAAATGAGTTATTCGAAACAGGTCCGATTGCAATTAACCGACAAATTCTTCCTCTCAAAAGTACTTCTGCAATTTCAAAAATCAGATTAAAACTTGTTATGAACAAAGGACTCTGGCGTATTGATTATTTAGCGCTTACAAATATTAAAGAAAAAATTGAACCTTTTGAGATTTCACCATGTAGTATATTAAATAAGGGTAAAGTTGATAATACAGCATTGACTGCAATAAATAATCCTGACAAATATTTGATTTCTATGCCCGGTAGCGAATATAAGTTCAACTTTGTTCTTCCGGACAAGAATTGCGATTATGAATTATTTCTTTATTCAAAAGGATACTACTTGGAATGGATGCGTAAGCATTGGATAAAGGATCAAGATTTAATGAAACTGAAACAAATGGTTTATAATCCGAGAGGATATTTAAAAGAAGAAGCCAAAGATTATAAACGGTATGAAAGCACAATGGAGCAAGATTTTTGGAATTCAAAAATTGATACTAAAACATTTTCATACTATGAGAACTAATATATTCTTAATGGGATTATTAGCAGTTATTATCAGCAGCTGCACATCACCTCGTTACTTACCTTTTTCTGACAAAATAGACGTCAATCCATACGGCTCCTTTATAAAAATAGATAGAAAGACAGACATAATTATTACTGGCGAGTTAATAACTATCGACAGCAATACAATTGTAGTATTAACTAAATCTGAAAACAAATGTATAACAGTTCTGATAAAAGATGTTGAACGGTTTAAATTGCGTTATGCCAAACCAAAACATTATGGATGGACGATGCCGTTAGGAATAGTGTTACCTTTCATTCATGGAGTTTATTCACTTCTTACACTTCCATTGCACCTCATCGTAACAATATCTGTGACAGCAAGTGGCGAAAGTGCCTTTCAATACAGTGCCAAAGACATGAATTACGACAAATTAAAAATGTTTGCAAGGTTTCCGCAAGGCATTCCGAAGAACATAGACATCGCAAAAATAAAATAAAATGTACCGCAACAGCATTTTTCTTTTATGGTGGGGGGCATTGGGAAAATAAACATTTGAGCAATTGATAAACAGTATGCGTTTAGACAAGTTATTACATCTGATTCGACTAAACGTAAAGCTACCATCCGCTATGAGCAAGCATTAAATAGACAACAGCACCGATAGAAAGACATAACAATTCCTGAAAATATCTTTAATCATAAAAGTGAAGTGTAGAAAACACTATGAAAATGGAGTAACGAGAAAATCCAGAAATATATGACGATTTAAAATGAATATTAACTCTAAAATGCATCAACATGAAAAAAGCAATTTACGCTATCACATTGCTCGTTATTTTCGGCTTGAGCAGCACAACAAATGCACAGCCTCTTGCAGGAGGGAGAGCGTTTACTATTGCAGTTTGCGATAATAACTCTGCACGGGCCTTTGGTTACAATAACCTTGGTCAGTTGGGGAATGGGGCCAATACTGACAGTCATGTTCCCGTTGCAGTGAGTTCCCTCATTGGTATCACCTCTGTGGCCTGTGGAGACCGGCATTCCCTTGCCCTCAAAAATGATGGTACAATATGGGCATGGGGCTCTAATGACAATGGAGCACTGGGAAATGGAACCAACACCAATAGCAATGTTCCTGTTGCCATTACTTCTCTCACGGGTATCAAAGCCATTGCAGGAGGAAGATATCATTCACTAGCACTAAGAAATGACAGCACAGTATGGGCCTGGGGATTTAATGGTGAAGGGGCTCTTGGAAACGGAACAAATACCAGTAGCCTAGTCCCAATTCATATAACTTCTCTCAGTGGCATCATTGCCATTGCAGCAGGTACAAATTTCTCGCTTGCCATTAAAAAGGATGGCACTGTCTGGGCCTGGGGGTTCAATGATGATGGTGAACTTGGAAATGGAACCAACACAGCTAGCAATGTTCCTGTTCCTGTAAGTTCTCTAACAGGTATTATCGCTATCTCAGGTGGATATTTTCATGCCCTTGCCCTCAAAAATGATGGTACTGTGTGGGCATGGGGTTACAATAACAGCGGCCAGCTTGGAAATGGAAGTACGACTGATAGCAATGTTCCGGTTCCTTTAACTTCAATAACCGGCATCACCTCCATTGCAGCAGCAAGGAGCCATTCTATTGCCAGGCAAAATGATGGCACTATTTGGACCTGGGGAGGAAATCAATATGGTCAACTTGGAAATGGAAATACCACATTTAGCGCTGTTCCCGTTCATTTAACTTCAATTACTGGCATTACTGACATTGCTACAGGAGAATCTCATTCTCTTGCCAGGAAAAATGACGGCACGGCCTGGGCCTGGGGAAGCAATGGCAATGGTGAACTTGGAGATGGAACTATAATAAACAGCAATGTTCCTTTGCAGGTGACCGGGATGTGCCAGGTGTATTCTTCAATTGAAATCACAGATCATCTTTCCGTATCCGTTTATCCAAACCCGGCAACTGATAAAATTACTGTTGTTCTGCCACAAAAAGCTACCATTGAGATTTTGAATATTCAAGGCCAGATTTGTAAAACTGTAAAAAGCCACCTAAACGAAACCTCAATTGATATAGGAAATTTGCCTGCCGGAATTTATCTTATAAAAGCAACAACTGAGAAAGGTATTGCTCTGAAAAAAATAGTAAAACAATAGATAAGGAAGTAGAAAGTTCATCAAGTAGAAAGTTCATAAAGTTCATAAAGCAGCAAGTTCATCAGGAAGTATTCTATTGAGCGGGTGGGCAAAAAAACTGTTATCCCCCACCACCACGATAAACGCAGCAAAGCCCTCGCCCTCGCCATTGCTACCTGCACCGCCAACGGGTTTATGGACGAGAAATCTGGGAAGGCTTCACAGGTAAGTTTTGATGCACTTCTGAAAAATGCCTCGGTAACCGCCGGTACCGTTTCACAAAAGGTAGGCGCAAAAAACGAACTGCGAAAAAGCATCGTGAAAACGCACAATGCCCTTATCAACGTGCTCAAAGGCAACTACCCCGACGAGTGGAAAAGTGTTATCCGCGAATGGGGATTTCAGAAAGAGAATTATTAGGAAATAAACCGCAGAATTCGCAGAGGAGACGCGGAGAACCGCTGAGAAAAAAGAAAGAATAAGTAATTGAATGGGTTTGCAGGAATATCCTCCGCGAATTTTCTCTGCGTTCTCTGCGGTTAAGTTTAAAAACCTAATACCCTTCCGCCAACAAAAACACCGCCGGCCGCTTACCCAAAACAGGTAAATTTTTCTTCCATTCAGCCACGGTGCGTGTGGCTATAAATTCTGTTTCCAGTGTAAGGTCGCAGGCAATGCAGAGCAGGGTGGAGGGCTGGCAATGCTGAAGGATAGATTCAAGCATTGACATATTGCGGTAGGGTGTTTCAATAAACAGTTGTGTTGCATGCTGCGAGCAGGCATCTTTCTCAATCATCTTCAACTTTCTTGCGCGTTCGTCTGTTTTGGCAGGAAGGTAGCCATGGAATGTGAAGTGCTGCCCGTTCATTCCGGATGCCATCAGCGCCAGCAGGAGTGAGGACGGACCTACAAGCGGAACAACAGTTATCCCGGCAAGGTGAGCCTGCCGCACAATAGTAGCTCCCGGATCAGCGATACATGGTACGCCTGCTTCCGATAGCAAGCCAATATCGAGCCCTTCTCTGGCCGATTTTAAGTAAGGTGACGTATCGTCGGTTTTGGTATGCTCGTTGAGCACGTGCAGCCTAACTTCATCAAAGGACCTGGTGTAACCTATGCTCCGCATAAAACGACGGGCGGTACGTTCTTCCTCCACAATAAATTCATTCAGCCGCAAGATAATCTGCATATTAAATTCAGGCAGGGAACGGATTGAATCACCTGGCCCGAGAAGTGAGGGTATGAGGTATAGTTTTCCTTTTAGTAGCATATGATTTAATAAGTGCCTAAAGTACTTGGAGTTTGGAGTACTTAGAGTTAAAAGTGTCTATAATTTCAGTTTCCTTCCAATTGAAGTAAATATTGCAAGCAATTCATTCGCCTCGGTATAAACCGTTTTAATATTCTGAGATTCAACCCAATCTAAATCTGCAATGAGTTCTAACCAATAAACAGTTTATTCATGTATTAATAATTTTTAGAGGCATTCATGATTGCTTCGCAATTCACTCGCCTCACTTTCGCATATCTTAATTTTATTCAAGAAATCTGCTTTGCTTCTAGCTCTGTTGGCTTCCCTGTAATTTGCACCTATGCTGGTACCTGATTTTGCAATTTGATATTTAATTACCTTACCTTCCGGAATATTAGGTAGAGAAGCAGATAATCTGATAACCGTCAAAGCAAATGCTTTAGTTCTGTTCTCTAACTGCTTACTAAACTCCTTGTTATCCATAATTCCATACTTTAGGCACTCCAAACTCCAAACTCGATACACTATTTCTTAGCAAAAGGCAACTCATCCAAATCCACATTACCTCCCGACAAAATAATTCCAATACGTAAATCCTTATGCTCAAAAGCGTTTTCGAGTAATGCGGCAAGCGGCACAGCCGATGATGGTTCAATGATAATCTTCATCCGTTCCCATATAATCCGCATGGCCCATACAATAGCTTCTTCTGATACCCTAACTATCTGATGAACATATTCCTGAATAATCGGATAGGTTAATGTTCCCAGTGAAGTACGCAGTCCGTCGGCTATTGTATTAGGGTTTATTGATGGTACGAAACGCTTCTGGTAAAACGACTGGTATGCGTCATCTGCTTGCATAGGCTCAGAAGCAATTACCCGTGTGTATGGCGAAAAATAATGCACAGAAAGAGCAGTTCCGCTCAACAGGCCTCCTCCGCCAACAGGGGCCATAATAATATCGAACTGTCCGCCTTCTTCTATCAATTCTTTTGCAGCAGTGGCTTGCCCGGCAATTATCCTGTAATCGTTGTATGGATGTATTTCGATTGCATTTGTTCTTAGCAGCACTTCTGCCAGCGTATCTTCCCTTGCCTGAAGGGATGGTTCGCAAAAAGTGATGACTCCTTTATAGAGTTCTACAGCAGCTATTTTAACTTTTGACGAATTGGAAGGCATCACAATATATGCATTAATTCCCCTTAAGCTTGCTGCCAGAGCCAGGGCAGCAGCATGATTGCCGGAGGAATGAGTTGCTACGCCATTTTGCATTTCGCCTTCCGAAAGGCTGAATACAGTATTGGTTGCTCCCCTGAACTTGAATGCACCTGCTTTTTGAAAGTTTTCGCATTTAAACACTAGTTCGGCTCCGGTCATTTCATTAATAGCCCGGCTTGTAAGCAGAGGCGTTCGATGCATGTATGGGTGTATCCGCCGGTGAGCTGCTTCAATTATTTCCGGGGTTGGAAACATGTGTTAATACTTGAGGGTTAAGTTTGCGAGTTATTCTTTTTGTAAATCAGCCAATACGAAATTTCGAAAATGGTTTATTCCGGAGTTAATTATTCCTGAAAAGTTTAATAGTGAATCCCGGTTCATTAGCCTTTCTGAAGTTCTTTTGCAATGGCTTCAGAGCACTGGTTAAGTAAATCGAATACCTCTTCAAAATGGCGAAATCCACCGTAATATGGGTCAGGAATAACTCCATTTCTTTCGTGATGTATCGTATTGAGGATATAATCGACTTTCATTCTGTCAGCTTCATTTCGGGCTTTTCGCATCACGTCGTTGTGGTTGTTGTCATCCATAACATATATTCGATCGAAGCGCTCGAAGTCTGATAGTTGAAACATACGTGCGCGATGTCCCGAAATATCAATTCCGTTGTTATGGCCAATTTTTATAGCGCGCTCATCAGGCGGATCTCCGGTATGAAAAGGTTCAAAGCCAGCCGACTCCACTTCGGCGTTAATTCCGTAAAAATCAATTTTTTGCTGTAGAATACCCTCTGCCAGTGGAGAACGGCAGATATTACCCAGGCAAACCATGAGTATTTTCATTTGAATCAGTTTGAAGCAAAGTTAAAAAAAACCGCCAGCAAACTATGCGGCGGTTTTATCTTTAAAAGAGGCTCAAACTTAGATTTTGATCTTCTTCTCAATTTCATCTACGTAAAGTCTGAACTGTTTATCAGTCTCAATCAGGTTATTTACAGTACGGCAGGCATGAAGCACCGTGGCATGGTCCTTATTGCCGCAATGCAGGCCTATGGTAGCCAATGATGATTTTGTGTGTTTTTTTGAAAAGAACATGGCTAACTGTCGCGCCTGGACTATGTCGCGTTTGCGGGTTTTTGAGTTTATTTGGTCCACCGGGATGTTAAAATAGTCGCAGATAATCTTCTGAATAAAATCAATAGAAATTTCGCGGGTAGTATTTTTAACGAATTTATCTATCATCTGCCTTGCCAGATCAATTGTGATAGC
>Ga0268283_1001038_pt1 | contig 14392 bp, 12 predicted proteins | sample saktaG_13_FD_190140 | JGI IMG/M metagenome (GOLD analysis project Ga0268283, IMG submission 190140) | Saline water microbial communities from Sakinaw Lake, British Columbia, Canada - sak_2013_06_06_36m | ecosystem: Environmental > Aquatic > Non-marine Saline and Alkaline > Saline ... | reverse complement strand
TGCTCCAGTTCATGAATGCCGGGCGTAAAATCACAGCAGTTCCTACCACTGTTCACTGCGACCATCTGATACAAGCAGATACAGGCGCTGCAAGCGACCTGAGCACTGCTGTTAAGCAAAACAAGGAAGTTTATGACTTCCTTCAAACAGTTTCCGCCAAATACAACATTGGTTTCTGGAAACCTGGCGCAGGGATAATCCATCAGGTCATCCTCGAAAATTATGCTTTTCCCGGGGGAATGATGATAGGTACGGATTCGCACACAGTTAATGCAGGAGGCCTTGGTATGATTGCCATAGGTGTTGGTGGTGCCGATGCCGTTGATGTTATGTCGGGTATGAGTTGGGAACTCAAGATGCCCAAACTAATTGGAGTGAGGCTTACAGGAAAAATGAGTGGATGGACATCTGCAAAAGATGTTATTCTTAAAGTTGCCGGTATCCTTACTGTTAAAGGAGGTACCGGAGCCATTGTAGAATATTTTGGACCCGGGGCCGACAGCATTTCAGCAACGGGCAAAGGTACGATCTGCAATATGGGAGCCGAGGTTGGAGCAACCACTTCTGTTTTTGGTTATGATAAAAAGATGAGCAATTATCTTCGCCAGACCGGTAGAGCTGATATTGCTGACCTTGCAGATGAAATTATGCCTTACCTGTGTGCCGATGAAGATGTAGCCCTCCACCCTCTCAAATACTACGATCAGGTTATTGATATTGACCTTTCCGGACTTGAACCTTACATTAACGGACCTTACACGCCTGATGCGGCTGTTCCTGTTTCCGAATTTGCAAGGGTTGTCCGCGAAAATAACTACCCGGTTAAACTGGAAGTTGGGCTAATCGGGTCCTGCACCAATTCATCCTATGAAGATCTTACGCGCGCTGCATCCATTGCACGTCAGGCTAAGTCAAAAAAACTCAAAACTAAAGCAGATTTTATAGTTACTCCCGGATCAGAACTCATCAGGTTCACTACTGAACGCGATGGTTTGCTGGCTGATTTCGAAGCAATAGGCGGACAAATAATGGCAAATGCCTGTGGCCCATGCATCGGCCAGTGGAAGAGGCATACAGATGATCCTGAGCGGAAAAATTCAATTATCACTTCTTTTAACCGCAATTTTGCCAAACGCACCGATGGCAATCCCAATACACATGGCTTTGTTGCTTCACCTGAAATTGTTACTGCCTTTTCTATTGCCGGTGATCTTACATTCAACCCACTCACCGATACCCTACTCAATGAAGATGGAGAATATGTGAAACTTGATTTACCCGAAGGGCTGGAACTACCTCCACGCGGGTTCGATGTAGATGATCCCGGATTCCTGTCGCCTCCTGCAAATAGTTCTGAAATAGAGGTAACTGTTGCTGAAAACAGTGAGAGACTACAATTGCTACAACCTTTTAAGGCATGGGATGGCAAAGAAATGGAAGGTCTTATTCTGCTAATAAAAGCCAAAGGCAAATGCACCACCGATCATATTTCAATGGCCGGCCCCTGGTTGCGCTTCCGTGGGCATCTGGACAACATCTCGAACAATATGCTGATCGGGGCAGTGAACATGTTCAACGAAAAGTCTAATCTTGTTATGAACCAAATTACCGGGCAATATATGGCAGTGCCTGATGCAGCCCGTTCTTATAAGGCAGCCGGTTTAAGTTCTATAGTAGTAGGCGACGAAAACTATGGCGAAGGTTCCTCACGCGAGCACGCTGCCATGGAACCGCGCCATCTTGGAGTAAAAGCTTTGCTGGTAAAATCATTTGCCCGTATTCATGAAACTAACCTGAAAAAACAGGGAATGCTTGCACTTACGTTTGCTGACAAATCGGACTATAACCACATACAAGAAAACGACCGTATCGACATACTTGGCCTTACTACATTTGCGCCGGGCAAGCAACTTTCGCTAGTGCTTCATCATGCAGATGGAAAAAGTGAAACTATTAAAGTGAATCACTCCTATAATCAATCGCAGATTGAATGGTTCCATGCAGGAAGTGCTCTTAATCTGATAAGACTTCAAAGTAGTAAACCTTAGACTTACCATGATAAACTCTTAATAAGCAGAAAGTTAGATTGTTAATCAAAGCATTTACTAATCCATTAAGCATATGAAAAAACCGAAAGTAATTCTGATGCTTCCTGCAATTGTTTTAGCATCATTTATACTTACATCCTGCATGGATTGCATCCATGGAAAAGGCGAAGTGAAAACACGTACTTTGCCACCCGAAACATTCACGGGAATAAGGTTGAATGCGGAAGCGAATGTTTACCTTGTGTCCGATTCCTCAAAAGAAATTGTTGTTGAAGCTCAGGATAACATTGCTGATAATCTGGAAATGAAAGTCAGGAATGGTTCTCTGCGTATAAGTTTTAAAAGATGCATCGACACTCAGGAACCGGTAAAAATCTACATTCCGGTTAAATTGATTGATGATCTGCAGATTAATGGTTCAGGGAATATCGAAACCAAAAATAGTATATTGGCTCAGACACTTTCACTCAAAATCAATGGCTCCGGCAATTTAAAGCTCAATTTAAGTGCAGAAACCATTTTCAGCGAAATAAATGGGTCAGGAAGCATTTACCTTAAAGGCTCGGCTAAAAGTCATGAAACCCTCATTAACGGATCAGGAAATGTTGAAGCTGAAAATATGGCAACTGAAAGAACTGAAATTACTGTGAACGGATCAGGAAGTTGCAAAGTATTTGCTATAAGCAAGCTAAAGGTGTTGGTGCGAGGCAGCGGTGGTGTTGAATACAAAGGCACACCTGATGTAGCAACAACTATAAAAGGTTCAGGATCAGTAAATAAGATCGGTAACTGACACTCATTTAACATTGATCTCATTTCTTTTTCGCCTGGCAGAAAACAGGAACATTCCTTTGCAACGGCTCTCTTAGTCTTATTAGTTTAACTCAATTTTACCACCCATATACTAAACCTTTCAAAGCTACGTTTCAATGCATAGAACGATCGCCGATTTAAGCAATTAAGCCATATTCTTAAACCAACATCCTGCTACGTGAAAGCTGTATTACACGCCATTACTTTAACTTTATTCTTTCTAATGTCTCTTTGCGCTGCTCAGGCACAGATTGGAGGGAACGGCACTTTTAAGTTTTTAGACCTGATTAATCCTGCCCGTACAGCGGCTCTTGGCAGCACTAACTTCCTGGCAATAAAGGATAATGATATTTCGCTGATGCTGGCCAATCCATCACTTATCACATCTGAGGTGAACAACCGGATGGCATTAACATTTACAGATGGATATGCTGACATCAATTACGGTATTGCCATGTATGGCAAGGATTTCACTAAAGTCGGAACATTTGTAGGTTCATTGCAGTTTGTGAATTATGGCAAATTTAAATACGCAGATGCTGGCGGAAACACCGGTGGTGATTTTAATGCTGGTGAATATGCTTTCAATATTGGATGGGGACGTAAACTGGATTCAGCATTCTCTATCGGTGCTAATATCAAAGCTATTTATTCCTCACTTGAATCCTGCAAGTCCTACGGTTTAGCTGTTGATGTGGCCGGAACTTATTCGTTAAAAAGAAATTTCACAGTATCTATAGCTGCACGCAACATTGGCAGCCAGTTGAAATCATATAATTCAGGTGATCCTGAGCCTCTTCCTTTTGAATTACAACTTGGGCTGTCGAAACGATTGCCTCACCTCCCTTTCAGATATTCTATAGTTGTGAATCATCTTGAAAAGTGGAATATCTCTAATGTTGACACTTTAAGTTTTCTTGATAAAGGCATGCGTCACTTCGTTCTTGGAGGGGAATTTATTCCAACAAAGTTCCTCAGCTTACGTTTTGGATATAACTACCAGCGTCGTCAGGAACTCAAACTGGATACACACCGGGCAATGGTGGGTTTTTCGTGGGGAATTGGGCTCAAAATCTCAAAATTCAATTTTAGCTATGCAAGGGCCACTTATCATCTGGCCGGATCCCCAAATTTTATCACGCTTTCTACAAATCTGGGAGATTTCCGAAAGCAAAGGGAGCCTAAATCTACAAACTAACCCCTCTTCTAAATGCTAATTTCTATAAATCAGATGCTCTAAAATTAAATTTTCAAGAGTTTCAGATGAATTCAGAGATTGACAATAAAATTGTGCCTTATTGAGCATAAAGCAGTACATGAGGCATTTTATCCTTGAAGTAGAAGGTAATTTTTAGCTATTTTCGCAAAAACTTTTTAGTGCAGATTACTATCGATCCGGATGCCGGATTCTGTTTTGGTGTGGATCAGGCTATAAAAAAGGCTGATCAATTGCTTGCCGAGGGGAATAAAATCTATTGCCTTGGCGATATAGTGCATAATGCATCAGAACTTGCCCGCTTAAAAGACAAAGGCATGGAAGTAATAGAACACGAGCAGATGCTGAGTTTGCACAATGCTGCTGTCCTTATACGTGCACACGGAGAACCACCTTCAACATACTTGCTGGCAAAACGAAACAACATCAAACTAATTGATGCAACCTGCCCTATAGTTCAAAAATTGCAACAACGAATAGGTAAACAATACAAGGAAGGCCTTGACAATAACAAGCAAATCGTAATCTTCGGTAAACAAGGACATGCCGAAGTTGCCGGACTTACCGGACAAACGGAAGGTAAAGCAATAATAATCAGTAATGAGGCTGATCTTGCAAAAATTGATTTTGCAAAACCGGTGGCATTGTATTCTCAAACAACTATGGATCAGGAAGCTTTCGGCACGATAAGCAAGGAAATAGAGTTGCGCATGGCCCAATCCATTTCTGGCGGGAATCCCGATTTGCAGGTATTCAATTCTATATGCGGACAGGTTTCACGAAGAGCTCCCTTGCTCGAAAACTTTGCCGGAAATCATGACGTAGTCATCTTTGTGGCTGGCAGAATGAGTTCGAATGGGAAATACCTGTTCTCAAAATGCCTGATTGCCAACAAGTCGTCGTATCTGGTAAGTGGAGCGGATGAACTTCAACAAGAATGGTTTATAGATGCAGATAAAATTGGCATTTCAGGGGCTACATCAACTCCTTTAACTCAGTTGCAGGAAATCTCAGATAGAATTAACAGTTTTAATCAGGGATAGCTTTTCAAAAAGCAAACCTCTACGGAAACAAAGACGCATGTACCTGAAGAAACTTTCGCTCATCAATTTTAAAAATTATCAGGAAGCCAACCTTGCGTTTTCCGAAAAGATCAATTGTTTTGTTGGTAATAATGGCGCCGGCAAAACCAACCTTCTGGATGCTATTTATTACCTCTCGTTCACAAAAAGCTATTTTAACACGGTTGATTTACAGAACATCAGGCATGAAGCTGATTTTTTTGCCATTCATGGTGAATACCTGAGCAATGGAAATCCCGCTGACCATTTAAGTTGTATTCAGAAAAGGAACCAGAAAAAGATATTTAAACTTAACAAGAAGGAACACGATAGGCTAGCTGATCACATTGGGCTATATCCATTGGTAATGGTATCACCTTACGACAGGGATCTTATTAATGAGGGCAGCGATTTAAGGCGAAAATTCCTCGATAGCGTTATATCTCAATTTGACAGAGTTTACCTCGACGATCTAATAATCTATAACAAAGTACTTGCCCAGCGGAATGCACTGCTGAAGCAATTCGCAGATGAGCGTTATTTTGATGCAAATATGTTAGGCATTCTGAATGACCAGTTAACACCGCCAGGGTACCGCCTTTTTGAAAAACGAAAAAATTTCCTCGATGACTTTGCCCCGATTTTCACTTCATACTATGGCTACATTACAGGAGAAAAGGAAGATGTGAATATTGCATATGAATCGCAGCTGATGCAGAATGATTTTGGCAAGCAATTAATTGATTCAGAGGATAGAGACAAAGCGTTGCGATATACTACAGTTGGAATTCATAAAGATGACCTGGAATTTCTGATAAAAGGATTCCCTTTGAAAAAGTTTGGTTCGCAAGGGCAGCAAAAGTCCTATACCATAGCAGTAAAACTTGCGCAATTCGAATTCACGAAAAAGAAAGTCAACATTAAACCTGTCCTGCTCCTGGACGATATTTTTGACAAACTCGATCCATCGCGGGTTGAATATTTGATAAAATTAGTGAGTGATAACCGGTTTGGGCAGGTATTTATTACTGACACCCAACGCGAACGCATCCAGCAGATTTTCGATTCAGCCGACATTTCACACAAAATTTTTGGTGTAACAGATGGGGCAGTGAGTGAAATACTGCCATTGGAACAGCTACCTGATAATCTCCCATAAAAACAGAACGTTTTCTTCTGCTTTACAAAACTTATCAACATGCGTAGAAGGCAGATTAGATTGATTGGATAAAGTCTTACCTTTGCAGCTCTGGCGAAAGGCTGCATTAACGTATTAATGCACTCATAATAAACACGATAGATATCAGCATGGGAAAGGTCATCACCATAGCCAACCAAAAAGGGGGAGTAGGAAAAACCACTACGGCAATCAACTTAGCCGCCGCGCTGGCAGTACTCGAATATAAAACATTGCTGATTGATGCCGACCCACAGGCAAATGCCACATCCGGGGTTGGATTCGACCCCAAAAGTATAAAAACAAGTATCTACGAATGTATTATTGATGATGTTGATCCACACAGTATCATCCTTAATACTGCAACACCGTTTCTTGACTTACTTCCTGCCCATATCGACCTGGTTGGTGCTGAAATTGAGCTTATCAACCTTTCCAACCGCGAAAAGATGATGCAGAAGGTGATTGCAAAAATAAAAGACAATTATGATTTCATTATCATCGACTGCTCACCCTCGCTAGGTTTGATCACAATAAATGCCCTGGTAGCTGCCGACTCCGTGCTAATTCCGGTACAATGCGAGTACTTTGCACTCGAAGGATTAGGCAAACTACTGAACACCATTAAAATAGTTCAATCCAGGCTGAACCCTGCACTTGATATTGAAGGTATTCTGCTCACCATGTACGATTCACGGCTTCGATTAGCAAATCAGGTGATAGAAGAAGTAAAAACCCATTTCCAGAAAATGGTTTTTGAAACGGTAATTACGCGAAATACTAAATTGGGTGAGGCACCAAGTTTTGGAGAAACTATTATAATGCATGATATACACAGCCCTGGTGCAATAAACCACCTGAACCTTGCCCGCGAAATATTGCAGAAAAATAACATGACACAGATAAATCAAGCTGACAAAATAATTAATATCCCGGATGAACTCTAAGAAAAAAGCCTTAGGACGAGGTTTGAGCGCCATATTGGAAAGCCCCGACACCGACATCACCTCAAAAGATATCTCAGGAAGTTTTGTTGCAGGTGCTATCGCCAATATTGCAATTGGCAATATTGAGAGTAATCCGTTTCAACCCCGCGAAGACTTCGATGAGCAGGCATTGAGCGAACTTTCTGCTTCAATCCGCGAACAAGGCATCATACAGCCAATCACTGTCAGGAAATTAGGCTACGACAAATACCAGCTTATATCGGGCGAACGAAGGTTAAAAGCCTCAAAATTAGCTGGACTCACATCTATACCTTCCTATATCCGGGTAGCCAATGATCAGCAGATGCTTGAAATGGCCCTGGTTGAAAACATACAACGCGAAAGCCTGAATGCTCTCGAAATTGCACTTAGCTACAACCGTCTGCTCGAAGAATGCGGATTGACGCAGGAAGAACTCAGCAAACGTGTTGGGAAAAACCGGACCACCATTATCAATTACATCCGCCTACTCAAACTTCCGGCAGAAATTCAGGTTGCTGTGCGCGATAACCAGCTGACGATGGGACATGCGCGTGCCATCATCAACATTGAAAACGAAGACACACAACTTGCCATTTTTCGCAACGTGTTAAAAAAGGGGCTTTCTGTCCGTGAAGTGGAAGATATTGTTCGCCATCTTAACAAGCAAGCTGTTAAACCGAAAATGCCCGTTATCAAATCCTTGCCACCTCGCATTGAAGCTCTCAGAAGTAACCTCGCAATGCGAATTTCGTGCGATGTTGAACTCAATCGGAATACAAAAGGCAAGGGTACAATCGTTATTCCATTCAACTCGGATTCCGAACTTGAAAAGATCATCTCCGCTATTAGTGAATAATCACCTGAATTGCCTGCATCAATGGCAAAATCCTGGTGAATCGTCAGCAGGAAAAGAAATCTGTGCCAGATTTTCTATGGCAAAATGTGCAAGGGTTATTTTAATTCTTTTTATTGGAAGCATTTACTTATTTGAACCGGTTATTGCTCAAAATAACACAGATACTATTACATCTCCTAAACATTCTGCGCGCAAAGCAACCTATTATTCCATGGCTCTCCCAGGCCTGGGTCAGGCGTACAATCACAAATACTGGAAGATCCCGGTTATCTATGCCGGGTTTGGCGCTTTTGCATATTTCATCCATAAGAATAATAAAAAATATATTGATTTTAAAGAAGCATACCGGTGGAAGGTTGGTACCGCTGACTCTGCTAATAAGCCTTATAGCAACCCGTATGTTGACAGATATGATGCCACCCAGTTGAAGGAAGGCCAGGATTATTACCGGCGTAATCTTGAAGTATCTATAATTTTTACTGCGGTTTTATACATACTTAATGTGGTTGACGCATCAGTTGACGCTCACTTTTTCGACTACAGCATTAATGAAGACCTCTCGCTTCGTATTGATCCCTTTGTTAACCCGCCATCTGTAGCCACTAAACAAGGTGGTGGTTTTAAAATAACCTTATCTTTCTGAAATAATGGAAATTGCTCTGTTCGGATATGGTAAAATGGGCCATGAAATTGAATCTGTTGCCATCGAAAGAGGCCACCGGATTCTCCTTCTTGTTGATTCTGAAGATGATTGGAAAAAATATGGAAGTGAATTAATTGATGCAGATGTAGCAATAGATTTTAGTACACCAGAATTTGCTATCAGTAACATTCATAAATGTTTTACTGCCTGTATTCCTGTTGTTAGCGGCACCACCGGATGGCATAGTCAATTAGGGCAGATACGAAATGAGTGCATCGAAAAGAAAGCAACACTCTTTTTCGCCTCAAATTTCAGCCTGGGTGTCAATCTGTTTTTTGAAATTAACCGGCAACTGGCTAAAATGATAAATGCGCAACATGGCTATAAGGTTAGTATTCAGGAGATACATCACATTCATAAACTGGATAAACCTAGCGGTACAGCAATTACCTTAGCAAATGATATTATCGGGCAGATTGATCGCCTTAATTCATGGACGGGAGAAGAAAATCCGGCACCTGGTGAACTTCCTGTTCATTCGTCAAGGCAAGGAGAAGTCATCGGAACTCATATAGTCAGCTATTCATCTGAACCTGATACAATTGAAATAAAACATATTGCCAACAACCGGCGAGGATTTGCTTTGGGGGCTGTTCTTGCTGCTGAATATATCCATGGAAAAACAGGATTTTTCGGCATGAGCGATCTGCTTAAAACTTAATAAACATAAGCTTTTAACTATTTTTAACGGCTTGAGCTTGATTGCTACATAACTTTACCTGACTTTTGTACGATATTAGCCAAATATTAATAACATACAGATATTGAATCCTTATGAACGTTATAACTATACTCCTTTTTCTGGTGGTTTTCTTCCCTGTTCTTCTGTGGAAAATATTCTCCGAGGCTGGATTTGAAAGCTGGAAATCCTTAGTTCCTTTCTATAATTACTATATATGGTTGCAAATTATCAGCAAACCAATCTGGTGGTTCATTTTCCTTGTTTTCCCATTTATCAATTTTTTTATGATCATGCTTATGATTGTGGAAACAGCTAAATGTTACGGGAAGTACCATCTTGGAGCCCAAGCCCTTGCTGTGATTTTTCCTTTCATTTATATGCCATATCTCGGCTTCTATGAAAAAGAAGTTTATATTGAACCACTGAACCGCGTGAGGGTAAAAAAATCCGTATTCCGCGAATGGACTGATGCAATAATCTTCGCTGTTGTTGCAGCTACTATCATCCGGGTTTTCCTGATTGAAGCATATACAATTCCTACGTCATCAATGGAAAAATCATTGCTTGTTGGCGATTTCCTGTTCGTAAGCAAACTGAGCTATGGGCCAAAAGTTCCGAATACTCCTATTGCTTTTCCATTTGTTCATCATACACTTCCACTCACTCAATTCACAAAGTCCTATGTGGAGTGGATCAAATTGCCCTATTACCGCTTTCCCGGATTTGGCAAAATAAAAAACAATGATGTGGTCGTTTTCAATTACCCGGATGGCGATACAGTTGCACTGAAAGTGCAAAACCAAAGCTACTATGGATTGGTGCGCCAATATGGATATGAAAGAGTTTGGAATGATAAATATAACTTCGGCGACATTGTGGCACGCCCGGTGGATAAACGCGAAAACTATATTAAACGATGTATAGGCATACCTGGTGACACAATTAAAATAGTGGATCAGGTTGTTTACATCAATGGAAAAGCTGCCGACCTTCCCGAAAGATCCCAATTCCATTATTCTGTGAAAACCGACGGTACATCTATTAATCCAAGAATTATTGAAAAACTTGGAATAACAGAAGAAATTCAGACTGACGAAAACGGCAACCTCATCCTGACACTTACTACAGAATCGGCTCAAAAACTTAAAGAACTGGCTAACGTTAAAGAGATTAATAGAATTATCCAACCAAAAGGGCTCTGGCAGTCTTATATTTTCCCATTCGATTCAGTGTATCCCTGGAATGTTGACAACTTCGGCCCGCTCTATATTCCTAAAGCAGGTGTAACCGTTAGTATCAACGCGCAAAACATTGTTTTTTACCGGAGGATAATAAAAGCCTATGAAAATAATGTGTTGGTCGAAAAGGACGGGAAAATATTCATCAACGGAAAAGAAAGCAATTCATATACCTTTAAGATGGATTACTACTGGATGATGGGCGACAACCGCCACAACTCTGCTGATAGCAGGTTCTGGGGCTTTGTGCCTGTGGATCACATTGTAGGAAAAGCAGTATTTGTCTGGCTTTCGCTCGACCCAAACCAATCATTGCTTGGAGGCAAAATCAGATGGAATAAATTATTCCGCTCTATTCATTAACCAATTATAATCTAAAACTTATGATAACTGCAGAAATACACACCAAATATGGTGCGATGAAGGTGAAATTCTTTGAAGATGATGCACCAGGAACTGTTGAAAATTTTGTAAAACTATCAAAATCGGGTTTTTACGACGGATTGAAATTTCACCGTGTTATTCCCGATTTCGTTATCCAGGGTGGTGATCCTCATGGCAATGGCATGGGTGGTCCAGGTTATACTATTAAATGCGAACTTGAAGGTGAAAACCAGTTCCACGACCGCGGTGTGCTATCAATGGCCCATGCAGGGAGGAACACAGGCGGTTCCCAATTCTTTATTTGCCACAGCCGCCAAAACACAAGTCACCTCGACAGGCAACACACTGTTTTTGGTAAGGTTTACGAAGGTCTCGATGTGATTGATAAAATCCGCCAAGGCGATCTTATCGAAAAAATAGTAATTTCAGAAACGGTAAATTCTTAATTGACTGCTAACTATCGTTTATTAACGATAATGAAACTCGTTACCAAACCTGTTTCTTCCGATTATATTCAGAATTTAGACTTAGCTCATCTACAAATACCGAAGCATTGACCGAACAATATTATCAGGAATAGATAAGAACATGCATGCCGTCAAAATAGAGGCAAGGCACAATCCTCCGAAAGGGGGATTTTTCTTCACCTGTAATTATTGGAAGCTGAAAGGATGAATAAAAAATCAGCCAAACCACAGAATTAAGCAATAAACCTCGGCAATAATGAAAGGAATGCCAACGAGTAAACATGCTAATATTGCCTCCCCTTTAGATATTTTTTTACCGTAATTCATGCACAAAAGATTTAATATCACAAACATACAATAATAATGGCTTCAAAAGGCAAAATAGATGAAATAATTGATGTAAAAGCTGTTAAGTCTCAGATCGAATATTTGAAGTCAGAAATAGTAAGATTTTGCTACTTTTGTGCAATTCAAGCCTAAATCCTGATGGCCAAACAAGAAACCACATCCCGCAAAAACGTAATACAAGAAGAAGCTTCGGCAACTAAAAAACAAGTCAAGAATAAATCTTCAAAATCAGCGAAAAACCCGATTAAGTTTTTTCAGAACGAAAAATTACACCGGATTCTTGGTTCCTTCTTTATTCTTACGTCGTTATACCTTCTCGTTGCTTTTACATCCTATTTCCTGAACTGGTTCACCTGGGGAACCGATGATCTGTTTAGACATATCCCATTAAACAGATTACTTTTCGACAACACACTTGAAGTACATAATTGGGCTGGCAGGTTGGGAGCCGCACTCTCAGAAAAAACAATCAAAGAAGGATTTGGCGCATCATCATATCTTGCTATTATCATATTGTTCGTTTGGGGGATACGCCTACTCCTTAAGCATTCTATTATTCATTCCGGAAGAGTTTTTAGCCACTCCATCATCATAATGATCTGGCTTTCAGTTGCACTTGGTTTTTTCCTTAAAGGGACTTCACTGTCAATACTGGGAGGAACTGTCGGCTTCCAGGGCAGCCTCTGGCTCGAAGGCATGTTGGGGAAAATTGGTGCAGGTTTTATTTTGTTATTTATCCTGATTACTTATTTAATACTTGTCTATAACTTTTCATTCAAAAAAAACAGCAAAGAAGCTTCTTCTTCAAATGCCGGGCTGGAACCTGCAGGAGATGAATTAATGAATAATGCACTAGCCGGATCAGACTTCTCATTCGAAGACAAATATAACACAGTGGAATTTGCAGTGAAAGAGGAAAAACATGAAGCAATGACTTTTGCTTCCACTTCTCCTACTGCGTTGCGAAATGAAAAAATGGCTGATGAAGACACTCTTCCTTCTTCAAAGCAACCTATTCCAGCCAAATTAATTGAACTTACCATTGAGCCTGTTCTGCCTGATATTGTAGAACCAACAAAAGTAGTGAAGAATGAAGTAGTGAAGGATGAGAATGAGAAAGAGCATTTCACCATGGATACTCCTTTTAATCCACGGCTCGACCTAAGTGATTTCAGGTTTCCAACACTCGACCTGCTCGACGACTACGGAAATAGCACAATCAATGTAAACAAAGAGGAACTTGAAGCAAACAAAAACCGCATTGTAAGCACGCTGGCAAATTACTCTATTCAGATTGATAAGATTAAAGCCACTATTGGTCCAACCGTTACGCTTTATGAAATAATTCCGGCACCGGGTGTTCGCATCTCCCGTATCAAAAACCTGGAAGACGATATAGCTTTAAGTCTTTCGGCTATGGGAATCCGTATTGTAGCCCCTATTCCGGGGAAAGGTACAATTGGCATTGAAGTCCCTAACCTGAAGCCGGAAATTGTTTCGATGAAGTCGATACTGGGATCAGAAAAATTCAGGAATTCAGATTATGAACTTCCTTTTGGTATTGGAAAGACTATTGCCAACGAGAGTTTTGTAGTTGATCTGACCAGATTGCCCCATATACTTATGGCTGGAGCCACCGGCCAGGGAAAATCTGTTGGATTAAATGCTATTATTGCTTCGCTGCTTTATAAGAAACATCCGTCTGAACTGAAGTTTGTGATGGTGGATCCAAAAAAAGTTGAGCTCACCCTGTTTTCAAAAATTGAACGCCACTACCTGGCTAAACTTCCTGATTCAGAAGAAGCTATTATAACTGATACGCGAAAAGTTGTAAGAACGCTCAACTCGCTGAATATTGAGATGGACAGCCGGTATGACCTTCTCAAAGATGCACAGGTAAGAAACATTAAAGAATACAACACCAAGTTCATTGCCCGTAAGCTCAATCCGGCACAGGGGCATCATTTCCTTCCGTATATTGTGTTGGTAATCGACGAATTTGCCGACCTTATTATGACAGCTGGTAAAGAAATCGAAGTCCCTCTAACCAGGCTGGCGCAGTTGGCAAGAGCTATTGGCATCCACCTTATTATTGCTACCCAGCGTCCGTCAGTTAATATTATTACAGGTACAATAAAAGCGAACTTCCCTGCACGCATTGCATTCAGGGTAATTTCCAAAATTGACTCCCGTACCATTCTTGATTCAGGTGGGGCTGATCAGCTTATTGGCCGTGGTGATATGCTTCTCTCGACAGGCAGCGACCTTATCCGCCTGCAATGTGGATTTGTGGATACGCATGAAGTTGAACGGGTAACCGAATTTATTGGTTCACAACGCGCGTATCCATCAGCTTATGCTTTGCCTGAATTTAATGATGAAGAAACCCAGAGTGTTGCTGACATGGATCCCAACGAACGCGACGAACTCT
>Ga0268283_1001037_pt1 | contig 14392 bp, 13 predicted proteins | sample saktaG_13_FD_190140 | JGI IMG/M metagenome (GOLD analysis project Ga0268283, IMG submission 190140) | Saline water microbial communities from Sakinaw Lake, British Columbia, Canada - sak_2013_06_06_36m | ecosystem: Environmental > Aquatic > Non-marine Saline and Alkaline > Saline ... | reverse complement strand
CAAACAGAAAGGAGTCTGAAAAACAATTCGGTGCGGTTTAAAAAATTTGGCGATGACATAAGATATTGCAATGTGCAACCGGGCAACATTGATGCGCCAAGATCCGACAGTTGTGCAAAACAATAATCCCCATACACATGAGCAAAACACTGCACCAGCCTCAAGGAACATTAGACAGTTTGGTTCATTTTGTCTAATGTCTTTATGGCCGGATATTATAGATATACCCTATCAATCTGGCGCGGTCTGAAAACCTTGGTGTTGAGGTGAGGAGTGTTGCAAAGCACTAAAGTTTGAACTTGGCAGGCCCACAATGTACTGGAGTGGTTTTGTTATGTGATATTATGACTTGCCTCTGCTGCAATGGCACGAACAAAACTAACGCCAAAGTTCGGCCTGAAAGAGGCCTTTCCATTTTCATATATATAGCGCCATTCAACAAATGCATTATTAATTCCCGCCAAGCAATCCATAAACTCCTGCTCGGACATTGATTCTCCATAATTCATTTCTGTGTTCTTAATAATTTCAGTCTTTGCATCATCTGGGAGGGAAAAAAACAGATCTTTTAAAAGATGTTTCATCGGCGGATTGCCCGTCAACTTAGTGATGAGCCCCTTCAGATATAGTTCTATTGAAAAAGAAAGACATACAATAGCGGCCAACATGGATTCTCTTAATTCGCCGCTATCAAAACGTTTTTTTACTTCGGGCGAAAAATTAAGATCAAATGGATTGTTCTTTGTAATCTCTGAACGTACATATTCATTGTTCTTAGACAGTATCATGAACGCGTCGAAAAAATCTTTTGCTGACTGAAACTCGATGTTCAAGTTTTTTAAATAGGTCAACTTCCCATAAAAGTTAACCTATTGATTTTATAGATACTGTGTATATTCATAACTGTTTATCGGATAGTGTAATTTCAATGGGTTAGCAAAAAACTTGAACATCGAGTGAAATATATGTTCGTGTACCATCTGTACTCCATTCGCCTAACGCGCGATTTTGTGTTTGCGAACAAGAGATTGTCTTGTTTCTGTAAGCAATGTGGTTTTGCAAGTTATACGGTAAGATAAAGGGGCTCTTTTAATGAATAGAAGTGTTTAATATATTTTACAGGTAATTATGTATGGTCTTTTTAAGATACTTGTCAATGTTATTTGCAAAACACGCATCTCCGAACTTAAAAACATTAGACAAAAGGGCTCATTTTGTCCAGTGTTCAAAAACACGACCCAGCATTTATGCGGTTTCGCGTGAGGTCAAAGACCCCAAACACTAGACAAAATGATAAACGAGCGAACATTGATTTCATTGGTTCGTATTTTGTCCGCAGACATGCTATGCGAAGCCTTACTGAGTCAGCGCTTTGATCATAGGGGGAAACAGGAAGCTTATCAATAACTACACCAGCGCTGGGCACAATAAATTGACAGGTTTCATGTTTCGTTCCATGACAACTACGGCGCCAAGATTTGCAACCGATAAAGTAAAAAACATCATTATTTAACGAGTGGTTTTGTATAATATGTCAGGCTTTATTGTCAAGATTATTACTGGGATAAAATCTGCGTTAATGATGGCTACATGGAAAGCCATAGAATTTTTTGTCCAAATAAATTTATTGACTTACACTCGATCAAATCACCTTATCGCTCATATGTCGATTGTTCAGCATGCCTTGCCTTGTTTACCTGGTGTTTAAGCGTGCTGCTGTCCTTGCCCGGTGTCTGCGGTCTGGGGACGTTCAAGCTGAAACAGAGAATATATCTTGACGATTACAGGCAAAACCGGCTATATTTATAACCGGGTAAAGCTACTTCCGGCAATAATTATAACCATGAGTGATCCGATGATTGAGGTGATAAAATCCATCATCCTGGACTTCCAGGAAACCCGGCTGGAGACCGGGGTGCCCCGGCGCTTGCTTATCGAGACGGTTCATGGCAAGGCCGCCGTCTGTATCGGTGTGCGTCGGAGCGGCAAGTCGACTTACATGTTCCAGGTTATCCAACGGCTGCTGGACAGTGGGATTCCTCAGCAGAACATTCTGTGCCTGAACTTTTTCGACGATCGCCTCCATAACCTGCGCCAGAATAACTTCGGTCTGATCGCTGAAGCCTATTATTCGCTTTACCCGGAGAAGAAAAACACAGAGACGGTTTACTGCTTCTTCGACGAGATTCAGGCTGCCCCCGGTTGGGAGCCCTTCATCGACCGCTTGATGCGCACGGAAAAATGCGAAGTCTATCTCACGGGCTCATCGGCCAAGATGCTTTCTAAAGAGATTGCCACGCAGATGCGCGGGCGGGCGCTGTCATGGGAGATGTTCCCCTTTTCGTTCCGTGAATTTCTAAGCTACAAAGGAATCGAGAGCATGGGCGCACTCTCGACGAAAAGCCGCCTCCTCGTCCAGAAGGCTTTCGTGGAATATTGGGAAACCGGCGGCTTCCCCGAGGTCGCCGGCCTCAATCGTCACTTAAGAATCAAGACTCACCAGGAATACCTTCACGCCATCCTGTTTCGGGATCTTGTCGAGCGTCACGACGTTTCGCATCCGAAGGCGGTGACCGATCTGGCGCACTGGCTGGTGGACAACACGGCCTCGCTCTATTCCGTCAACAGTCTCACGGGATATCTCAAATCGCTGGGTCACAAGGTTCCCAAGTCGTCGGTGTCGAATTATCTGACGTGGTTCGAGGACGCCTATTTCCTGTTCACCGTGCGGATATTCGACGCGTCGCTCGCGCGCAGCAACACCAACCCGAAGAAGGTCTACTGCATCGATCATGCCCTGGTCACCTCGGTGTCGTCGGGGATTCTGGTCAACGCCGGGCATCTTTTGGAGAACCTTGTGTTCACGGCTCTCCGACGTCTCCACCCTGAGATTTACTACTATAAGACGAAGACAGGCCGGGAGGTCGACTTCATCGTCCCGATACGCGGTCGCTCGCAGATGCTGGTCCAGGTGTGCGAGTCCCTGGCCGAACCGCGGACGCGGAAACGGGAAACTGCAGCTCTTGGCGAGGCGATGATGGAACTCGGCCTGAAAACCGGAACCATCGTGACCCGGAACGAGGATGAGCGGATCGAAGCCGGAAACGGAACCATTGAGGTAGTTCCGGCATGGCGATTCCTCCTCGATCTGCCTGAATCGATGGAATAGCGGAAAACATCGAAGCATTGTCTCTGGCCTTGGAAGAGTTGGTTCGTTGGTCTGCATTGGATTATCGTAATGGGTTTACGCATGAAAAAAATCCTGCTGATAGAGCCGCTATTTTATCGGCTTTTCAAGAAAACGTACGCTCTGGTCAAATACCCTTTGTCCCTGGCTTATCTGGCTGCTGCCATAAAAACGAAAACATCCTGGGATGTCAGGGTCTATAACGCCGATTTTGCACCCATAAGCGATCCTTTTGAAGTGACCTATTTCAAGGGGAAAGGCTTTGTGCATTATCTGGAAAACCTTAACAACGCATCCGCGAATATCTGGCAGGAAGTGCGCTCGGTGATTGCGGCGTATGGTCCATCGGTTGTGGGAATATCGGCAAAATCCGCAAATTTTGCTTCCGCTGTCCGGATCGCGCACATCGCCAAGGAGATTTGTCCTGAAACAAGGGTGGTGGTCGGAGGCCCTCATCCAACAACCGCCGGGGACAAGATCCTGGATTGTGCGGATATCGATATGGTCGTGGCAGGGGAGGGGGAGCAAACCCTTGTTGAATTGCTGCATGCGTTCGAACGCGGAATTGAACCCGATACGGTGCCCGGCCTGATCTTCAGGAAAGGAAACCGGCCTGTTTCGACGCCTACCAGGAAGTTCATAGCAGATCTGGATTCGCTTTCCTTTCCCCATCGCCATGCCCGTGAAGTGCTTCAGGATTATGAAGCCTATCCGCTCAGCGCTTTCAGCAGCATTTTTGCAACGCGCGGGTGTCCGTTCAATTGCCTGTTCTGCGGTTCAAAAAATATCTGGGGAAGAAAAACGCGGTTTCGTTCTCCGGATTATGTCGGGCAGGAAATCATCCAACTGAAAGAAATGGGGATCGATAGGGTCCACTTCGAAGATGATACATTCGGGGTGACGGAACAATACCTGCGGGCGATCTGTGATACCATCAAACGGGTTTGTCCGGGAATTCACTGGAGCTGCGAGCTTCATGTCCGGCTGGCTTCGGATGAAAACATCTCCCACATGAAAGAAGCCGGCTGCACCATGATTCAGCTTGGCTTTGAATCCGGGAACGACGAGATACTGAAGGCGATCCGAAAAGGGTTTACCGTTTCGGATGCCTTAACGGCCTGCCGCACCATCAGAAATCACGGTGTCCGTCTGCAAACCTTTTTTATGGGCGGATTCCCCCAGGAAACCGAAGACAGTCTGAACGATACGCTGAAGGTCATTGAGGCGCTAACGTGTGACAAAGTCATTTACAGCATCTTTACCCCCTATCCCGGTACGGAGGCCTTTGATCTTTGCCATAAAATGGGATCGATTCCAATCAACTACGATCCATCGCTATACAACCACCAAAGCCCTGAAAACTGCTTTTGCCTCCATCTGTCGCCTGAAAAATTTACACTTCTTTCATCCCGAATCGAGGAGATCGTGGTCAGCAAGAATCGGATGGGACGCGGCGGCGCTGAGCCGTCCAGGCTTCCAGTTCATCGATGATTTTCCTGCCGATGGCGTATTTGTCAAAATTGAGTTCCAGAATCGTTGTTTTTCTGCTGATCAGCTCCAGAAGCACCTGGGCCGGGGGAGAGGCCATGGCATCTTCTTCCGATATCACGGCGATATTGTTCAGGGGAAGCAGGCGCGCCCGCTCTTCCTGTTCGCCGCTGGGATGATGCTCCGGAATGACCAGCGCACGGGTGTTGGTCAGAAGGATTTCATTGATGACATTGTACCCTGCCCGGCAAATAACGATGTCTGATGCATGAATCAGGTCGATCAGGGGATAGAAAAACGGCAAAAACCGGACATGCCGGAACCGGATATCGGATCTAAGATCTTCAATAATTTCCGGATTCAGGTAGGGGTCCGCCACCATAATGATCTGATAATATCGGTCCAGACCCGCCAGATTAACGGCGGTCATGAGGCATTTGCTTAAGCCCGCGATATCGCCGTGGCGGGAGAGATACATCAGGATAATGGGTTTATCCGCCAGGCGGAGACGGTTTATAATCGCCTCCCTTTCCGGCAATTCCGCAATGCTTTTCTCCGCAATTCTTCCCAGATAGCGAACAGGATGTCCAATTTGCGGTGCCCCGGCAGCAGGTCCTTTGGCGCAAACCGGAGCCGGGTCATCGAATACATAGCGGAAATCATAGACCGGCACCACGGGGAAGGAACACGGAGCATCCGGATAGCGCAGAAGGTTAAAATCACTTCCCATAATGCCGCGAGACAGGTGAACCAGGGCAAAGTCTTTCGGGCTGTTTTGGCATGCTTTTTTTGCCATAAAAAGCGGCGCGATCTCGCCGGATAAACCGGCCAGATAATGCTCGACCATCACCACATCGGGCTTGAAAAAATCATGGGCTTCCCGAATGATGGTTTGGCGGAATTTCAGGACTTCATCAACCGGCATGCTCTGGAGATATCGGGGTTTGAGGGGACAGTCGGTTTCCTCAACCGCTTTTTTGACGCCGGGCAGTTTGACGACTTCTATGCCTTGCCGCATGAGAACATGCGGGACGGATGTTCCGGACAGAACCATAAAGTCGATATCCGGGCGCCATTTGCGGATCCCGGTGATGACGGCCAGGGTTCTGAAAACATGGCCCAGGCCAATGGAGTTGTGGGTGTAAAAGAGGACCCGGCGGATTCGGTTTGCGATCATTACGTCGTTGCCTTGAAAGACGGTTGGTGATATTCAAGTTTATGGAGAACATCCGAACATGTCAAACGGATATCCGGATTTTCCGGCCACTCGCGGCGACTCATGGAGACTTTGCCGACATCCCATGAAACAATTTTTTGAGAAAACATTCAAGATTTATGATCAGGAAATGGGGAAGTGCCTTTGGCTCGTCTTGATCTTTTTCAGTCTTTTTTTGACCATGGCCATTTTTCGCACTTATGTGGATACCACATTTCTCAAGCGTTATGGCGCCAGTGCAATTCCGGAGATGTTGCTCATCAATGGGGGGGTAACCATCCTGGTCTTCGGCGGGTTGAACCGTCTGAGTCAAAGGTTTTCCGATGAAATCCTCCTGAGCGGTTTTCTGGCCGTGTGCGCGTTTCTGGTGATGCTGCTCTTTTTTGCGGTCGAGGCCGGAAAAACCATGGCCTATCCGGTTTTGTTCCAGATACTGAATCTGCAGGATTCCGTTTTTCTGGTCTATTTATGGAATATGGCCTGCGATCTCTTTGACGCCCGGCAAGGCAAGCGCATTTTTCCCCTCATTATGGCCAGTCAGGTTCTGGGAACCGCGATCGGCAGTTTCTCTGTCGTGCCGTTGACCCGGCTCAGCGGGTATGAATTTCTCCTGATCATCACTGCCGCCGCTTATTTTTTAATTGCCATCGGTGTGATCTGGTCTGCCCGAAAGGTGATGGGTCCTGCTCCGTTCAAAAAAACAGCAGCTCGGGAATTGCGAAAAAATCCGGCCGAGATCCTGCGAATTATCCGGGAGTATCCGATTGTTCGCTATCTTGTCGTCACTGGCCTGGTACCCAATATCCTCTTGCCGATTTTTACCTATCAATTCAGTGTGATTTCCCAAAACAGCTTTGCTTCCGAGGATGGGCTACTGACCTTCCTCAGTGTTTTCAGGGGCAGCACCACCCTGGTCAGCTTTCTGCTGCTTTTTGTCATGGGCCGGATATACACCCGCATGGGGGCGCCAAACGCATCCCTGATGCAGCCTTTTAATTTTGCGCTCATTTTTTTGGCATTCATCCCATTTTTCAATATTTTCGTTGCGGCGTACGGCCAGTTTTCAACCATATTCATTCAAAGGGCCATTGCCGGTCCGGTGAACAAGGTGCTTTTCAATGTCGTTCCCGATGGCGTGGCAGCCTGGAGCCGGGTCTTTGTGCGGGGGACGGTTATCAAGGCCGCCGTTATCGCGGGAGCCCTGACCATCCTGCTCCTGAAGCCCGTGGTCAGCGCCCATGGCCTGTCGATTGTTGCCGTGGTAATCGCCTGCTATCTGATTTACGAGACATTGCTTTTTAAAAAAAAGTACACCCAGGGGTTGAAGCAGGCCCTGATGGATGATTCAATCGATTTGGATCGGATGGCTTCGGAGTTTTCACAGAACCCGGATGTGACGTCCATGGTCATTATGTCCGACAGTCTGTCACCTCTCCGCGATGATGTTGAAATCGGGCGTTTTCCGCTTCTGCATCTAACGGCCGAAACTGCGCTTGAAAATCTTGAGAATGCGGACAAAAATGTCCGGGCCGGTGCCGCGGCCTATTTTGTGGAGAATCCCGACCCGCGTGCCATCCATCGCCTGATGAACCGTCTGGATGATCTGGAATGGGTCCGGGAAGCCGCCATAGAGGCCCTTGCCGGTCACGGGGAAGCGGCTCAACCTTTTCTGGAATCCGAATTGATGGACAGCCCTTCAAGGACTCAGCTCGGCCTCCTCAAGGCCATGAAGTGCTCCGGCCTTCAAGATTTCGACCTGGTGCCCTTTATTACCCAACAGTCCGCCGAAGCCTACCTGCACCTGGTGGCCATTTCCGCCCTTTCCAATGGTGTGAAACTGCACAGCGTCGGTATGCTCATTCAGCATCTACAGGAAAAAAACGAGGAAATTCTGGGCATGATTTTTTACGCCCTTTGGGTTGCCAATCCGAATATGCGGTTCATGTATCGATCCCTGCGCACCCAGAAGGCCGCTACATCGGTGGAGATGTTTGAAGCTTCCATCAATCGGGAAATGGCGAAATACCTGGTGCCGCTCATTGACGACATTCCACTGGCAGAGAAAATCGGACGCGGCCGAAAAGTGCTGCCCATCATTAAGACCGATGCCGCTTCCCGGATTCTTCCCAGGCTGGTTAGAAGTCGTGATCCCATCACCCGGATGCTTGCCGCCTACGTCATTGGAGAATATATGCCACAGATGCGATATTATTCCGCAATGGAACGGCTCCTGGAGGATCAGGATCCGGGCGTGATCCAGGCAGCCGGCTATGCCTTGAAACGCTGTATGAAAGGAGATGCAAAAATGCCTGAAGCGATTTATGACATCAGCGCGATTAAGAAAGAAGCCCTTTTTGAAGGCGTCGGCATCCGGGGGTACAAAGTGATCGCTTCCATCGCAATCCAGAAGTTCTATAAAGCGGGAGATATTCTGATCCGGGAAGGTGAAGATGTCCTGTCCCTGTATCTCCTGCTGGATGGGCAGGCCGGTGTGTTCGACAATTACGGCGCTTCCGGGCAGCATCTGAAAACGACCCTGAGTCATGGCGACACGCTTGGGGAGATCTGCCTGCTTAGCTGCCTTCCGGCAACGGAGACATGTGTCGTGGTCTCGGACTTTCTGGAGGCCCTGATGTTTACCCGGCAGGCCTTTTACGAAATCATGAGTCTTTATCCGCAGATCAGCATCAACCTTTGCAGGCAGTTTGCCGTAAGGCTGAGTCGCTCAGGTTGTTAAACAGGTGCTCATAGACTTCGACCCTGCGTTCCCAAGAATGATGTGTGGACATGAACGCCATGGCCACGTTTCTTGTCTCCGGAGCCGGCGGATTTTCAAGAAGGGTTATTGCATTGGCGATCAAATCCGCCATATCGTCAAAGCGAAAAATCTTTCCAAGTCCCGTTTGCTGAATCAGGTTGTTGTTCAGAACAGGCGCTTCGGACAAAACAGGTAAGCCGCCTCTCAGATAATTGCATATTTTGGACAAATCATTATCAAAGGCATGGGGGCCCGTTGCCAGAGCCAATCCCATGTCCGCATGATAAATATAATCCCAGATATCTTCTTCAAGGACTTCCCCATGCTGAACGATGGATGGATGGAGGTTGCCTCTTTCTCCCGCGCCATACCAATGGACTTTATTCAAACCAACGACATGAATCCGCGCCGTATGTCCCAGGCGGGCGGACAGGGTGTTCAGCATCGAAATCATGCGGGGGGCTGCAAGGCTTCCTAAAAAAAGGATTGTTCGCTCTTTTTCATCAAATGGATTTTTCCGGGGTTGCGGGATTTGTAAGGAGCAGCCAGTAGGAATCAGGACGACCGGAAGGGACTGGCCATAGAAATGCTGCCATCGTCTTTGATTTTCCACGTTATTCAGGACCAGAACCGATGACCGTTGGCTGATTCGCTGTTGACACCGTATCAGTCTTTCCCGCCATTTTTCATCCCGTTCGGGTAGCCGGCCATCCACGACCCGAACAATCCGGGAGACGACCGGGCCCTCATAATCCTGAATCAGTTCAATGGAAAAATGATAACAGGTTTTTATGATGTCATAATGCCCATTCATGATGTGATGGAGCGGCCGAACCGGTATCGATCCCTCCATGACTCCCTCGTGATGAACAGGGGCCAGCACTTCCGTTTCCATGCCTTTTCGGATTAGCCCGCTTGAGATGGCTCTCAGGCGAATGATATCGATGCTCGATGGCGGTGCGAATGGATTTTTATGGAAAACCATGCCGACTTTCAATGATTGGATCCTTTTAGATCTTTGCTTTTAGCCATCGCCAGGGGAAAAGCATGGAGACGGTCTGCTGGTATTGCCGGTATTTGTCGCCAAACTCTCGCACCAGCTTCCGCTCTTCCAGAAAGGATCCAACAATAAAATAGAAGCTGATGACCGTGTTGATCAGGATCGTCGATACGCTTTGATTCTCCACCCATACGATCATCATGCCTCCTATGTACCAGGGATGACGGATGATCCGGTGGATGCCCGACACAACGAATGAATCGTATTTGGAAAGGGAACCGTCCGCTCGTCCCGCCCGGATTTGGGCAATCCCGCTAAACTGCGCCCAACTGTAATGCCTGCCTCCGACGACGAACAGATAGATGGAGGCCGCAAACAGGAGAACCCGAATAATCGCCAGGGGACCTTCCCAACAGAAGACAGGTGCTTCACGAATCATGCGGGAGTAGTACATAAGGGGAATCAGCGTCGCGACGGACACCCCATTGTAAAAAAGGCGGTAGAATCGGAATCCGTCCCCCAGCTTCCTTTTCATGTATTCCGTCACGGTGATGGAGATCAGGGTGCTGTGGAAGGTGCACCAAAGGATCCAACCCACGACGGCATAAAAATACTTCACCGATACTTCCATTGCTTGTCCCGTGAAAGCCCTGACCGGGCAAATCATGTATGGTTAATTGGGTCCGATCCCGAACCGTTCCGACAACAGATCAGGTCTATACTCAAAGTGCATCAAATCATAATGGTACCATTTGCCGCCCCATATAAACCCCTGCTCTTCGAATATTGTGATAATGGACTGGGAGAATTCTTTTCTGATATCAACATGATTGCCTTCTGCCCGCCATCTCCAATAAGCACCCTGATCGGGATTAAGGTCAATTGCTATAGCAAATGAATGGGGACTTAACCTTTGAGTTCCTTCGATGACCCTCCAGTTCAGGGTACCACCCATGAGAATAACATACTTGGAAAGCTCGGGCTTTTCTTCTAATAAAATGGAGAGGTTCTTGTGAACTTTTTGTAAGGCATCAGCGGCGCTTTTAATTATCTCGCGTCCATGATGGCTTCGATTTCTGCCTTGGGGGACTCGCTGCTGAATTCATCATAAACAGGCAACATGGCTTTTTTGAAGCTTCCACGGTCCACATTGCGCACCACATGTCGGTCATATGCTCCTTTTGTTGGGTCTCAGAACTCACTCAACTACCTCATAGTGGCGAACGACTTGATCGTATTCGATCATCATGTCGTGGACCTTCTGCGGAACCACGGCGGTTTCGACATCCGGGCCAGCGAACTCGCGTATGGAATCAAGCGATGCCCACTGGGTGATGATGAGGAACTCAACCCCATCGGGTACGTCGCGACGAAGGATCGAGGCGCCCTTGAATCCTGCGAGTCTTCGGATGGAGGGGAATGTCTCAGTTCGAAGGTGTTCCACGTAGGTTTCTGCGTATGCTCGCTTAGCAAGGCCACGCCACTGACGAGAGATCATCGAATTTCTCCTTAGCTTTCAGACCGGCGGCAATGAGCCGGGTATGATCATTAAAAGGAATTCATAATTGGCACATTCAAATCTAAAAAAGTAAAGAGTGTCCCTATTCAGTCCTCCAATTGACTTGTATTTGGATGAATTTCAGCGGCGATGTATTGAGTGCCTTTGCGAGCCTATTGGCCATTTCTTTGCCGATAGGCCGTCTGCCGGTCTCCATTCCCGAAATGTGCTGTCGGGGAATCCCACCAACTTTGGCTCCAAGCGCCTCCTGGGTCAATCCGGCATTTTCCCGGTAAACCCGGAGAGCTTTGCCGGGTGTCAGTAACGGCTGCATTGATTTATACCAGTCGGTATCAACGATATTGACGATCTCATCTTCCTTGTCGTGGATAATTTGCAGATCACCATACTCGTCTTTCAGTGCCTTGATTATCCCGGCGGGGATATCCCCTTTCATTTTCAGATTAATACGGGGAGTTTTCGCGACTACCTGCATAATACACCTCAATTTCAATTGTTCCTTCGTCGTGACGCCAACATGCAACCCACTTTCTGCTCAAATGGCAGTGATATTCGGTGATGGAGAGCTTGCTGTAGTTTGGCCATGAAGGTTGCGCTGGGCCGTCTTCAGCCAGGTTTTGATAAGGAAGGCGAGTCGCTCTTGCTCTTTTACCGGCATTTTCTTGATGCCCTTGAGCACCCTACGCTTGACCGTCACCGTAAATTTCATGTCTGATATGTAATCAATTGATGGTTACATGTCAACGCCGATTTGTAAGGAAAATAGGTCTGTCCCGTCCCCTTTTTCTACAAAGGGGTGAAGGCGTTTCTGTTCAAAAGAGAGAAAAGCACCGTCTGACGAACGGCGCCTCCCCTGCCGTCAAGCGTTCGTATCGATTCACACTTCGATGCAGATTTTGCCGAAATGCGCACCGCTCGCCTCGTAACGAAATGCCTCGATCAGGTCTTGTAGAGGAAAGGTCTTATCGATGACCGGCTTCATGTCATTGGCATCCAGAGCGCGGATCATCTCGATCTGCTGCTGGCGGTTTCCGACTGTCAACCCCTGAAGCCTCACTTGTCGAGTTATCAGCGCCACGGTCGGAATCGGACCGGAGAAACCCGTCAAGACGCCGATGAGCTCGATATGCCCGCCGATGCGGCACGCGCTGATCGACTGCGGCAGCGTGTCCGGACCGCCCACTTCGATGACATGATCAACGCCACGTCCGTCGGTCCGGTCTAAAACCTGATCCGCCCAGTTTGGATACTGCTTGTAGTTGATCGTATGGTCGGCGCCCAGAGCGCGTGCGCGAGCCAGTTTTTCATCCGATGACGAAGTGACGATCGTCAATGCGCCCATCATTTTTGCGAACTGCAGGGCGAACATCGACACACCGCCCGTACCCAAAGTCAATACCGTCTCGCCGGCCTTCAAAGGACCATCATTGACAAGTGCGCGCCACGCCGTAAGACCGGCGGTGGTCAAAGTCGCCGCTTCGGTATGGCTGTAATTCTTAGGCGCGCGAGTGAACCAATTCGCCGGCCGCACCACCCTCTCCCGCGCATAACCATCCAAGCCATCGCCGGGCGTCTTGGCAAAGCCGGATGATACGGGTTCGCCGTTTTGCCACTCGGGGAAAAAACAGGAGACGACGTGATCGCCCACGGCAAACTCGCTGACGCCTTCCCCGATCCTTTCGACGATTCCTGCTCCATCGGTCAACGGGATGAGTCCGTCTGCGGTGGAAATCGTCCCAAGCGCGACCAGATAATCATGATAGTTCAGCGAGCTGGCGTGCAGCCGCACCAGGATTTCGCCCTCCTGCGGCGCACCCGGCTCGTCCATCTCGACCACCGTCAGGCGTTCGAGCCCACCGGAACCTTTAAGTCTTATCGCTTTCATAAGGTACCTCTCCTATGGAAATGATTAGGATGAGCCGCGACCTGAGGTTAAAAAAAGATGTCGAACTGTCTCAGGCCGCTTATCTCAAGTTTCATTCAGTGTTCAACGAGAAAATCTGCGGCTTGCCCGCTGCATGTTTTTGTGTACGCCCAGCACGGCGTGAACTCATGGGGTGAAAGTCCCCTGCATGTGAATTCTGTCAAAATTATATCACTGACACAAATACTAACCAAAGGCAAGGGCGGAACCAGGGGAATATTGGGGACGATGTACGTTTTTTAAGTTCATATGCACCGTCTATCTTCCCCCTACTGATATGCGATTAAAATCGAAACTTTAAAACCTTACAGCGTCCCTAAAATTCTCCCTAAAATTCTCTAAAATTCCCCATGTCCAAAATAATTGGACTCGACAGCATGCAATGTCCTTTGTAATCCAATAATTTTGGACAACCTTACTATCCGGCAACTTCGCATACTTCTATATATAAGATAACTACCTGATATAACATCTATCAACCAGTATTCGAATTTTTTATTATATTTGGCATTTATCTTGCTTGTAATTACCAAACATCGAGAGGATTCCAATGGTTGAACCACTGAAAATAAAGCTGTAGCGGTTTGACTGGCGAAGCCACGTCACGGGTGTCATACAAAAAAAATAAGGAGATTAAAATGAAAAAGGTTGTAACATTTACATTGGTTGTGTTGTTTTTGTTCAGCGGTCTGACTTTTGCTTTAGAGAAAGCTACTAAAGAGAGCTGTCAGGCCTTGGTTAATAAGGCTGTCGCTTATTATAAAGTAGTCGGCAAGGAGAAAGCACTGGCTGCCTTTAGCGATCCCAAGGGCGAGTTCGTGGATGGCGAAGATTATCTTTCTGTTTACAGTATGGAGGGTACAACTATCGCGCATGGTATCAATTCTGCCCTTATAGGGAAAAATTGGATCGGATTAAAAGATTCGAATGGAAAACTATTTATAAAAGATTTTGTCGATAGTGCAAATAAGCCGGGTGCTTCCGGTTGGGTTGAATATTCCTGGACTAACCCTGTTACCAAAAAGATAGCACCTAAAGAAGCCTATTTCATCCGGGTAGACGATGTAATCATCCAGGCCGGCTATTATAAATAATGTGACTCAGGAAAATATTATCACTGCTGTCCGAGATATCTTGCAATATGGATAGCGCCCTCCATGATATCGGATAGTTGGACAGCAGTGATTACGAACTTTACCTTCCTCCGGCGACCCGGAGTGCCGCCCACCAAGAATCAGGTGGAACAATGTCTGCGGCATCTGGTGATTTACAGAAAAATATATTTCGGAACCCGCTCCGA